>Ga0172379_10002596_pt1 | contig 31390 bp, 28 predicted proteins | sample GrowelOW334metaG_FD_119756 | JGI IMG/M metagenome (GOLD analysis project Ga0172379, IMG submission 119756) | Groundwater microbial communities from an aquifer near a municipal landfill in Southern Ontario, Canada - Groundwater well OW334 metaG | ecosystem: Environmental > Aquatic > Deep...
ATGATCTGATTATCGAAATTCCTGTAGGTACGGTAGCTCATTACGATAATGGTACTGAAGTTGAGTTTACTCAAGTTGGCCAGACCTTTCTAGCCGCCAAGGGCGGAAAGGGAGGCCGCGGTAACCATTTCTTTCGCTCGTCTATTAATCAGCAACCCCAGGAAGCAGAAGAGGGTTTCAAAACCGAGCCCAAACGCATTCGCCTCGAGCTTAAGTTAATCGCCCAGGTCGGATTAGTCGGTTTACCCAATGCCGGTAAATCCAGTCTTTTAAACGAGTTAACCTCAGCCCACTCCAAAGTTGCCAGCTATCCTTTTACCACTCTCGAACCCAACTTAGGTGTCTTACCAGGTGGTTACATTATGGCCGATATTCCCGGTATTATTGAAGGCGCTTCTACTGGCAAAGGTTTAGGTCATAAATTTTTGCGCCACTTAGAACGCACTTCAATTCTGGTCCACTGTATTGCTGCTGATTCTACCAATCCCAAAAAGGACATAGCTGTCATCAATCAGGAACTTGCCGCCCACTCCACTGTTCTATCCCAAAAACCTCAAATTTTAGTTATTACCAAGTCTGATCTGCTAACACCAGCAGAGGTTAAAAAACTAACCGCCAGTCTTAAAGCAGACCTAGCGGTTAGTATTATTGATGAGCTTAGTTTAAAGCTTCTTACTAGTCTTCTTAGTCAAAGGCTTGGTGCCGAAGCTTCTACTGATTCTTTCCCAGTCCGACTTTAAGTACTCCACAATTTTTGCTCCACTGTCTTTACTAATCGCCAGGTCTCCTTTAAATTCGCCTACAGTTTTTTCTACCAGTTTTACATATTTATCTTTATCAATCTTTTCTCCAGCTTTTTTAATTTTTGCTAACTCGACTGCTATTCGGCTTTTAATCTCTTGATATTTAGTATCTGCTTCTTTAGTTACTTTTCCAAAAATTGCTTTGACCCGTTTATTAGTTTCTTTGGTTTCAGTGGTTAACTTCTTGCTCATTTCTAAAGCTATTTTGCTCAAATCCGATCTGGTCTCTTTACCTGATTTTGGCGCTAATAATAATCCCCCAACCGCTCCAGCAATTGCCCCAATAATTCCTGCCAATAAAAAACTACTTTTATTTTTACTCATGTACTTTATTACAAATGTTTAATAGTTAAGTCTATGGTTACTTCAAATATCTGTCAACACCAGGAAATTTTCTTTACTTATACTAAAATAATCTAATCCATCTTTATCTTTAGCCCAAAAAACATCTTTTCGCTTCACAGTCGTTTTTCCTATTTCAATTTCTCTTTTTTCACCTTCAGTCTCAATTGTTACTTTACCCCTGGTCTTGGCTAACTTCTCCAAACTTTCATCTTGTCCCAAATATCCCCCAGACTTCAAATTACTGGCACTGTCTACTAGTGCCTCATTGGCAAACTTCCCCTCTTTGTCTGCCGTCAACTTAGTTACCTTATCCTCACCCATCAAAACCTCCACACTTTTAATCTGATACCTGGGTAAATTTGTCACCCAGGCTTTTGCCCAGTAATCATCTTGCCACAATTCACGGTTCAAAATTACTTCTTGCTCGTAAACATTTTTACCCATTAATACATATGTCCCCACTCCCTCAGAAGTTAAGTTGCCTACACCAATCTTTTTGTTGCCCGCAGTAATTTCAACAGCACTCTGGCCTATTCCTAACCGGCTAAAATTATCTTTATTTTCTGAAACTAAGTTGTTTAAAGTCAACCCTTCCAAAGTTTTTAATAGTTCATTTACCTTCTCCTCATCAGCCGGTTGGCTAGTTCCATTTCTTAGTACCATCCACCGCCCTTGATTAAAATAGAGTTTCTGTTGAGCAATAGTTATTTCACTCTTTCCAATATTTTCAAAGTATTTTGTAGTTGGGGTTTCAGTTTTACCCAGACCAAATCTAATCCAACCAAACACTAATCCTAAAACTACCAAGCCAATTCCTGACTTTAAAAGCATGTTGTTATTTAAATTCATTGGACTTCTTGCGAATCAGCCAAGCCCCTCCGGCACCGGCCATTATTAACAACAATGGTATCCCTAAATTTACTACCCTAAAAATATTTTTAGTCTCTTTATTCCAATTAGGTAACGGGTGATAGCTAATATTTTTAGTTCTGATTTCAATCATTGAATCATTGGCGGTTACAAAATCTAGCAAATTAAACATGGTTGTTAGTCCCGCCCGGTTATTTGGTAAAAATGAGTCTTTTAACCAATCTGTATCCCCAATTACTACCATTCTTCCATCCTTAGTTTTAATCGCCCCCAAAGTTTGCTGGCTCATCTCTGACTCTTGGGGAGGGGTAATCGAAGTCGGAGACAAATTACCGCTGGCGTCCACCGCCCAAGCCTGTTTACTGCTACTAATCAAGCTCTTGAAATTCTTTTCAATTTTAATCGGGGATGCCCAAAACAAACTCAAATTATCTACGCCGGAAACCGCCGGTATACTTTTATTCATTTGATCCCGGCTAATTACCGGCCAATACCAGTATTGGGTTAACAAGTTACCCTCAGCTGTCCTGATTGATGCCGCGTTACTTTGCATATCAGCGACCAGTTTTGGTAAAACTTCGGCACCCTGTGTTTTTATCCAATCATTAAATGGTCCCCAAGAATTTGGAGTAGAACCGGCGTTATTATCGGCTGCCAGTTGGTCTACCATCAGCAAGAGGGGTTTACCGCTCTTTTGCCACTTCTCAATTAGTGCCACACTGCTTGAACCGACACTTCCCCGACCCAAAATAATCACCCACGCCAAATCATTTTCATTTGGTCCGGTTTTACCCTCAAGGTCAACTTCGTCAATCTGAGGAAATACTCTACCCAATACGGTTCTCAAAATCATAAAACCGTCCCCCTCCGCCCCTTGCTCGCCCTTCACCGATAAAGCGATGTTACCCTTTTTTGGCTCAACTAAGTTACTGATTGTGCCCAATACCGCATATTCCAAATTTTCTACGTTACCCACCACCGGAATTACCTCTTTTTGATCAGTGTACTTAACCACCATCCCCAAATACCCCTCCGATATTTCAAATTTATCGTTGTTAACTTGGTTAAATTGAATTGGGTTGACTCCGGCTTTTTGTGCTTCTTGTTTTAGCAAGTCATTTGAACTGGGGTCAAAATACTTAATTGTTAACTTACCCGGATTAATTCGGCCTATTTCATCCAAAATCAATCTTAAATCCGTTGCTGCCAGTTTGTACTGAGACGGTAGATTTGACGATAAATACACCTCAATTCCCACTCTGTCCGGTAACTTTCTAATAATCCTAATTGATGCGTCTGAGAGTGTGTAAATTTTATCCTTGGTTAAGTCAAATTTAATTATTGGCAAAAAACCAAACAAAAGATTACTCAAAATCAATATTCCCAGTAAATTCACTCCGGTAAACCAGTTAACCAGGTTCTTGTTAATTCTCATCTGTTTCTCCCCCTAATAATCAATGTAGCTGCTATTAGGCAACCTACTAAAAAAGTCACCAAAAACCATAAATTACCCAGCTCTATTAGTCCCGATCCTAGTCGTTGGGTTCTCCAACTTAAGCTTAGTTGGGTGAAAAAATTTTGTAAATTGGGGTCAAGCCGTGAGGTTAATGATCCGTTTCCGAGCAGACTGTTAACCAATAAAAATATCAAACTTCCTGCCAAGGCTACCATTGGCTGGCTGCTTAAACTGCTGGCTACCAAGGTTACTCCCAAAAAGCACCATGAAAGTAGTACCAGCATCAAAAAATTGCTAAACAACAATCCAATTTCAGAAAACCCTAAAATTACCATACTGGCCATAATCGGTACAATTAGTCCCAAGCTGATTATCAAATAGATTCCATACCCCAAAAACTTACCCGTCACTACCTGCCACTCGGTAATTGGCCAAGTCATGAGGTTTTCCCAGGTCCCATTCTTTTTTTCCTCGGCAATTATGCCCATGGCCACAGCTGGTACAAACAAGGTTAACAAGTAAGACATAGTCGAAACAAGCGGGCCAACATCAGCCTGTCCTAGCAAAAATAAATCGTTACTAAATAGCCAAATAGCCAATCCGGCCATAAGTCCGCTAAAAATATAACCGCTGGGGGAGTAGAGTAATCCCCGTAATTCTTTTTTAGCCAAAGTTATTATTGGTGTCATTTGGAAGTTAAATCAACAAACCTTCTCTCTAGGTTTTTAACGTCGCGGGTTAGGGCGTCCATCACAATTTTTCCCTGGCTAATAATCAGTAATCTCCGGCAGACTTGTTTTGCCTCCGGTAAAATGTGGGTCGATAAAACTATTCCTCTGTTTTTAGCCAGTATTTCAATTAATTTTCTTATTTCCACTATTTGATTGGGGTCCAGGCCGCTGGTTGGTTCGTCCAAAATCAACAATTTAGGTGCGCCAATTATTGCCCCGGCTAGTCCAACTCTTTGCTTGAAACCTCGGGACATTGTTTCTATCTTTTGGCCCAAGACTTGGCCCAAACCACACTCGCCAGCTACTTTCCTTACTTCAGCTTTAGTATTTTTAACCTTTTTTATTTCCGCCGTCATTACTAAATATTCCCCAACGGTTAAATTAGAGTAGAGTGGATTGTTTTCCGGTAAATAACCAATGTTAATCTTGTAATCGGTAGCCCTTGCGTCCACTTTCACCTTATTTAACCGAATTTCACCCTCGCTTGGATTCAAATAACCGGTAATCATCCGCATCAGCGTTGTTTTTCCCGCCCCGTTTGGTCCCAAAAGCCCAACCACCCCCTTAAGTTCAATCTTCAGGTTTACCTGGTCGACTGCCGTTTTAGTTCCAAAAACTTTTGTTAATCCAATTAATTCTAATTCCATCATAATTTATATATCAAAAATTTCTCTTTCTTGCCAATGTCGGTCAACCGATACCGTCAAGTCTAAAAATATTTTTCTGCCGGTGGCAATTTCTAACTCTTTTCTGGCTGTGGCCCCTATCTCTTTAATTTTTTTGCCACCTTTACCAATAATCATCTTTTTATATCTCTCGTTATTTGTCAGTAGTTGGGCCTTAATTACTACGATTTTATTTTTGTCCACGATGCTTTCCACCTCAACAGTGGTTGTATAAGGCAGCTCTTCTCTTAAACCCAAGTAACTTTTTTCCCGAATTATTTCGGCTACAAACTCCTTGGCGGTATCTCCTGGTGACTGGAGTTTGCTCCAATCATGATCTTCAATTTCACTCGTGTCCACCTCAGGTAACATGTCCCAAACCTTCTTAATCAGTGGTTTTACCCCCAGTCCGGTTAAGGCCGACCCCGTCATAACCTCAAATTCTTCTCCCAAAAAGTCATATTCTTGCTTGTGTTTTACTGTTTTGTCACCCTTGTCAATTTTATTGAAAAACAAAATTACTTTATGTTTTTGTTTTCGTAGCATACCGGTTATTTTATTATCTTCATCATTTTTCTCCCTCGATATGTCATAAATTCCCACAATCACATCCACCCCCTTTAGGGCTGCTCCCGGCATTTGGTTAATTTTCTTGCCTAAAGTATCATCGATTTTACCAATTAGCCCCGGTGTGTCTACCAGTACCATTATGTTGCCTTCCTCGTCTTTAAGCCAGTAGTCACGGTTCTTTCTTGTAGTTTGGGGTAGGGGAGAAGTAATAGCACCTTTTTGTCCAAGCAGTGTATTAATCAGTGTCGACTTGCCAGTATTTGGCCGCCCCAGCAATGCTACCCGCCCAAATTTAATTTTATTGTTTTCCATAATATGATATTTTAGTCTATAAATTATAAAAGCTTCATTTCAGTTTTCTTTCATTTTCCAATTGACACTTAGCAAACGGAATGCTAGACTGCTAACATGCCTCAAGATAAACCTCCTCAAACCCCCTCCCAAGAAGTCAAATCCGAGGACGTTAAATCCGATTCTACAATAATTGAACCAATAAAAAAGGTTTTACCCTTAATACCCTTAAGAAATGTGGTTCTGTTCCCCTCGGTGGAGACCTCACTTTTTTTTGGTCGTAAAGAGTCGACCAATTCCTTACTTCACGCCTATGATCATACCAATCGTTTAGTAATTATTACTGCCCAAAAGCAGTTTAAAGTTGAAAAACCACTTTTAAATGATATTTATCCTGTCGGAGTTTTGGCCAAAATTCAGCACATCCTTCAAACTGATGGTAATTTACACGCCATTGTTCGGGGTATTGCCCGGGTAAATATAAAATCCCTTGTTCAAACCGAACCATTTTTATTAGCCGAGTTTGCCGACCTTCCCACCATTACCGAACCCGAATCCGATATTCAGCAAGCCTCCGAAGCTCTACTTAGTCAGCTTAAAAAAGCTTTTGCCTCCGGCCGTCAGTTTGATTTGCCGGCCATGATGCAGCTGTCCACTGGGGTCTCGAGTTCCGAGCTAGCCGATCAAGTCGCTTTTGCCGTTGAGGCTAAACTTTCCGAAAAGCAGGAACTTTTAGAAACACTTCTCGTAAGTCAGCGTCTTAAAGGTGCCACCGAAATGTTACTTCGCGAAATGAAAGTTGCCGAATTAGAACGTTCCATTGAAGAAAAAACTCAGGAAAAGTTTAACAAGCACATGAAACGCAACGTCTTGGAAGAACGCAAACATCAAATTGAAAAAGAACTCCGCAAACTTGGTTCTGACCAGTCCGATGACGAAAATTCCGATCTATCTAAAAAAATTAAAAATAAAACCATTCCGCTAGTCATTCGCAAAAAACTAGCCAAAGAGTTAGCCCGTTTAGAAGAAATGGGCTCCATGGCCCCGGAAGCCAGTTACATTCGCACTTATTTGGAAAATGTTGCCGACTTACCCTGGGGTAAATACTCCAAAAACAACATCAGTCTCGATCATGCAAAAAGCACCCTTGAAGCCGATCATTTCGGCCTTAAAGATGTTAAAGACCGGATATTAGAATATTTATCTGTCTTAAAACTTTTACAAAAAAGTAAAACTGCTGCTGATTACCGAGGTGCCAACATCCTCTGTTTTATTGGCCCCCCCGGAGTCGGTAAAACTTCTTTGGGTAAGTCCATTGCCCGGGCTATGGGACGCCAGTTTGTTCGAGCCTCCCTGGGTGGAATTAGGGACGAAGCCGAAATTCGAGGTCACCGCCGCACTTATGTTGGGGCTATGCCCGGACGTATTGCCAAAGGTATCAAAGACGCTGGCTCATTTGACCCGGTGTTCATGCTGGATGAGGTTGACAAAATTGGAGCCGATTTCCGAGGTGACCCCAGCTCAGCACTTCTAGAAGCCCTCGATCCCGAACAAAATCGTGAATTTGGTGATCATTATCTGGATTTCCCTCTCGATATTTCCCGGGTTTTCTTTATTCTTACCGGAAACGATATTTCCACTATTCCCTATGCCCTTCGTGACCGCCTAGAAATTATTAATTTTGCCGGCTACACTCTTGAGGAAAAACAGGATATCGCCAAACGGTTTTTAATCCAAAAACAGCTAAAAGCCAATGGCCTGGACCCAAAAAATATTGTACCTTTAACTGCTTCAACCCTTGAGTATATTATCGATAAATATACCCGTGAGGCGGGTGTCCGTTCTCTTGAGCGCACTATTGCTTCGTTATTTAGAAAGGTCGCCCGTAAAATTGTCAGCGGTAAAGTTAAAAAGGTAGATTTAAACGACCAAAAAATAATCCGTAAGTATCTAGGTCCGGAAAGGTTTACCTCTCAGCTAAAAAACAAAAAAGATCAAATTGGTGTTTCAACCGGTCTGGCCTACACCTCAGTTGGTGGCGATATTTTGTTTATTGAAGTCAACATCATGCCCGGTCGGGGTAACTTAATTCTTACCGGTAAGCTCGGGTCAGTCATGAAAGAGTCTTGCCAGGCGGCAGTTTCCTATGTCCGCTCCCAGTCCAAACAGTGGGGGATTAAACAAGATTTTCATAAAATTGATATTCATATCCACGTTCCTGAAGGTGCTACTCCCAAAGACGGGCCCAGTGCCGGTGGTGCCATCACTACCGCCCTTGTTTCAGCGCTTACCAATAAGCCCATTCCCTCAACTGTAGGCATGACCGGAGAAATCACTCTGAGGGGTAACATCCTGGAAATAGGTGGTTTAAAGGAGAAGACATTGGCTGGTCGTCGGGCTGGTTTAACTACCATCTTTATTCCAAAAGATAACGCCAAAAATTTAATCGATGTCCCCGCCGAAGTAAAGAGAGATATTAATTTCATTCCCGTAACCCACTACGACCAAATTTACAAAAAGCTCTTTGGAGCGGTTGTAACTGTTGCTGATTCTAAGGTCAGCCATGTCACACCTCATAACACCGCCCCCGCCACCGCCTAGTATCCTATAACTTGTAATATATACACATTAGATATATAATATAGGCTAATCTTTTGCCATCCATAAACACTGCGTTTTGCCGATGGTAAAGGAGGTTCTTTTACATCGACCGTTTGGAAATATTATATTTAGGGAGGGCTCTCTAAAGTTCACTAGTTTGCTACCCTGCTATTCTTTGTCATTCTGAACAAAGTGAAGAATCTCATTTTCTACTATTATTCGTGAAGCAGCGAAGAATCGGGGTTACCTAATTTTGTTATATAGTGAATTTTACTGAGCCCTTCCGACATTTGTTGGATGGTACATCGGCCTGCTCGGCCTGGAGGTGCGCATGAAGCGCTCGTTTTTATTTATGGCTTTGGTCGTCTTGACCATCAGCCTGACCCTAGGCGGGATCACGCCCGCGGGGATTTCTTACGCAGCTGCGGCCAACGCCCAGCTAGACACGATTATCACCATCGAATCCGACTCAACCGAACACATTCTCCACGTCACAGTGGAGAACCCGGCAAGCGAATTGCTCGGTATTCAAGTCACACTCCGGGACGGTACGAGTGAATGGTTCAACCAGTTAATCTCTACGACAAATGGTGTCCATCATGTTTGGTTTTACCCGGGGTACACTCTCGGCTTGGAGTATGAGGAGATTGTAATCGGCTTCGACTTCCCCTCGACCAACAACGGTTCTCTGTGGCGTAAAGCATCCAGCGATGGTTGGTACTGGTCTGGCGCTCGCCTGACCACAAGTACGGGTTGCAGCCGCGAGCCGTACATCAGGCTCGAAGGCGCCAATGTGACCACGCCCGCGTGGGTGGTGGTCTCGGCTTTGGACGGGTCTTTCACGGATTGGCCCGTTGTCTACTACGGCAGCTCGTCAGTATTCACCGGCGACCAGTTCACGGGTTGGTTCACCAACCTCACCAGCCACGAAGTGGCCCCCATCAAAGGCGGCCACTCTTACAGCCTCGCTGTCTATGGAGGCAACGAGTCACCAAACATGGGTCAGTACCAAGGCTCGGTCTACGCCGCGCAAGCTCCGGTCTGCCCCGCCACCGTTGTGGTTCTGCCGTCCTCGTCCCGCTACGTGCTGGACCTGAAGGTGGTCAACTACTTCGAGGGTGAACTCCCTCTCGAAATCCGGACCGCGGACGGGATGTGGTACAACGACCAGCTCTACTTGCAGGACATGAGGGGCATCTACAGCATTAACTCCTGGCACGGCACGCAGGACTTTGACGTGAGGTTCCCTGAAGGTATGAAGGTGGAGAATAGGTCGTTCTGGAAAATTGACTTGACCAGTAATTTCTGGCACTGGGGCGAACCCCGGCGCCTGATGTTGCCCATCGTCCTGCACTAGTCCAGCGACCCGGTTCCCTGCCCGCCTTGGGTAGGGGACTGGGTCCCCCAGGGGCCCCCAACACAATATTTCCAGCGGTCGATGTTTACATTCTCTCAACAGTCTCAATCCCCAGAAGTGCCAGGCCTTTTTTAATCACTTCGGCTGTCTTCAAACTCAGGTACAATCGCCAACTTTCCTCAGGTTGTCCCACAATCCGGTACTTGTTATAAAACTCATTGAACTTTTGAGCCGTTTCTACCAGGTACTCCGCCAATACAGCAGGGGATAAGCGATCACTTGCCTCAACCACTTTCTCTGGCCACTGGTTTATGTACCGGATCAGACTCATTTCTTCCACAGCCGGTTTATCTACTTTTTCATTGGGAGATTGACTACTTTTACTCACCAGGCTATTAATCCGAGCTACCGTGTACATCAAATACGGTCCCGAATTGCCCTCTAAGCTCATTATCTTTTTCCAGTCAAATATAATATCTTTTTTGGGGTCCTGGGCCAGATCGGCAAATTTAATTGCTCCAATAGCTACTTTTTGGGCAATACTTCTATCTTTATCTTCCGCCATGGTTAGTGCTTCTTCGGTTGCCCTCTCAATTACCTCCATCAGATGAATTGTTTTGCCTTCCCGGGTTGAAAATTTTCCGTCAGCCCACCGAATTAAACCGTGGGCCACGTGGTTTAGCTGCGTTTTATCAAACCAACCCATCATTTGCCCTGTTTCAAATACCTGTTCAAAATGAAGTTGTTGGTCCGCTCCAACTTCATAAATTACCAAATCCGGATTCCAGGTTTCTTTTCGGAATTTCAGTGTGGCTAAATCCCGGGTAAAGTAAGTTGTGGCTCCGTTACTTTTAACCAGCAGCGCCGGTGGCATTTTAGTAAACTCCACAATTGTCGCCCCCTGGCTCTCAGTCGTAATTCCTTTCTTTTTAACTTCCTCAATTACTTCGTTAAGGAGTGGTTGGTAAAATGCCTCTCCGTAGGCGTAATCAATCTTTACTCCTAAAACTTTATAAACCCGCTCAAACTCCAAAAGCGATATATCCACACATCTTTGCCACATCTTTTTAACTTCCTCATCTCCCTTTTCCAAAGCCGCAAACTTTTCCCGAGCTCTCTCAATTAAAGTATCATCAATTTGCGCTTCGGCATGAAATTTAACGTAAAGTTTTTCTAATTTTTCGATTGTCAGTTCTTCGTCTCCCTCACCCCATTTCTCAATGGCTACAATCAATTTCCCAAATTGCGTTCCCCAGTCTCCCAAGTGATTGTCACCAATACATTTCCAGCCCACCACCGAGTATAGGTTATACAGCGCCTGGCCAATATTAGTCGATCTTAAGTGGCCAATGCCAAACGGTTTGGCAATGTTGGGTGCCGAGTAGTCAATCACTACCGTTTTTCCCTCGCCCACCTGAGGAATTTCCATTTTCTGCAAGGCTCCAATCAACATTTCTTGTTTTAAAGTTATGTTTAAATAAGGCCCGGTTGTTTCAATCTTGTCAACAATTTTTACCACCTCTTCCATTTTTTCCAAATCCGTTTTTAAATTTAGAGCCAACTCGGTTGGGCTTTTACCCAGTGGTTTTGCGGCCAGTAGAGCGGCGTTAGTAGTCCAGTCACCAAACTTTTCCAGTTTTGGGTGGACTACTTCCCATCCGTTTACCTCCACCCCCCAACTCCTCAACACTTTCCCAATCGCCTCATTTAGGATTTTTTGACTGTCAATATACCCGTGCCCCATTTTTCATCTCCTTTTCCATTAATAACAGGCTCATTGCCCCCTCATCATCGTCGGCCCCCACAATCATCGCCTCCGACTCCTGACCCATCACCTTTTTTGGGGTTACATTAACCACAAATACTGTTTTTTTACCCATAAGTTGCTCGGGTTGGTAATGTTTCTTAATACCGGAAAATACTGTTTTTATTCCTAACTCGCCAAAATCCACCATCATTTTGATTAACTTTTCCGATCCTTCTACCTCACTTGCCTCCACAATTTCTCCCACCCGCATGTCAACTTTAAAAAAATCTTCTCCACTTATGTAATCCATGCCTGATTTTACCAAACAATCCGTATCTATTCTCGAGCTATCGGTAAAATCGCTGCTAGTTCCATATTTATAATATCTGTATCTTCTACTGCTAAATTTGCTCTTAAACATCTAACTCCATTCCGGTCAGTATCAATTATAGCTTTAACGGTATCTGCACTTTTAGCATTAACTCTAGATGCAATTAATTCTTCTTGTTGTGTCATTATGCGATAATATCACATGCCAAAAAATGTTGAAACTGATTTAATTGATCAAACTTATGACGCTCTGAAAACCGTCCTCGACCCGGAAATTAACGTCAATATCGTCGATTTAGGTTTAGTCTACGATATTAAAGAAAAAGCCGGTAAAGTTACCATTGTTTACACTTTAACCAGTATGGGTTGCCCCCTGGCTTTCGAAATTGAATCTATGGTCAAAGACGCAGTCGGGAAAATAAAAGGGGTTAAATCCGTCAAATTAAAGTTGGTCTGGGATCCTCCTTGGGACCAGTCAAAAATGTCTCCCGAGGCTAAAGCCGCCCTCGACATGGATTTTTAAAGACTTTATTCCTCAACTAACCACGCCGCTCCAATTCCGGGCCAACCCCTGTTAATTTTACTGTCAAATCCATGGTGTTTTCTGGCTTCAATTAAGGGAATAGCTGTCTGTATTGTTACTAACTGCTTTTTTGGCTCCCATCTTTCAATCCATTCAATCTTCCCCATATCCAACAATAGTTTCCTTAAACTTACCATCCTCTCGTAAATTGGTCCTTGAATCGCCTGTCCATATAATAGGCCTATAGATAAAGCAATAGTGTTTTCTTTCATATTGTTATCCTATGTGACCCGTTTGTACTCTTAATGGAGCATCTTATAAATTGATATAGGAAGTATTTCTATACTTAAGTTGAATCGGGGAATTCTACATCATAATTGACCAATTGTTCGTCTAGTCCTACTTTCAGTCTCCCTATCAGTCATGCCGCCAAGTTGAAGAAATATTTTTCGGAATTCTTCGTCTGTAATCCCTAATTCAGTCTTTACCTCGGTCAGAACTTTTATAATATTTGTATTACTAGTCGCCCCAGCTGCCCAACGAGCACCTACTTGTTCTGATAATGAAGCTCTGTTTTCATATGACATGAGGATTCCCTCCTTATTATTGAAGCTATATTTTAATAATAATTCATTATATCACTTTCACTAAAGTGACCCCACGGTTAGAGTTCGGGAACCAAATAATATCTGAACTCATCTTCTATTTTAAGACATTTGCCGAAGACATATCAAAGCTAACAAATCCTATTCAACTATTCCCGTATAAAGAATATAACCAAAATGAAGTTATTATTTAAATAACTTTAAAGTATTTTCTAATGGTTGTAATTCCTCACTTGCAATTCCAGAAAGACCTAACCCATTTACCAAAAGATCACCAGGGTAAAGTAATTTTAGCTTTGAAGGCACGATAAAATTCACTCCCGAAGCCATCATTGGACCAGCCTCGTTTGAAACAATCATTGCGATTATTCCGTCGACAACCATCAAATTTAAATCTTGATAAATTCCCTTCACATATTCGTCAAAGTGTTTATTTTTCTTTTTAAAAAAGGGTAAATCACTTAAACCAATCCCTTGGTCATATTCATTTTTATCTATTATTGCCAATAAACACAATTGTCTATACGACAATCTCTCTGCTTCGTGAAGAGTTTGGGTCATATTTTCTACTGGAGTCGATGTAAAAGGGGGTAGTCGCTACTAGATTTGCCAATAATGGAATTTTCTTTTCTTCATAAGCATCTCTGGAGGTGAGCAATATCCCTTCAGCCAGTTGTGTAAGTTGTTCTCTTGAAACGTCTTTACGAACCTTACATCCTTTGTTGATATTTTCTTCGAATTTTTTCTTTCCCAACTTTTGAACTAACTCCATTCTCTCCAACTCCTGTGGGCTTAGTAATCTCTTTGCCAGATTTGTTATCACAGGAGTAAAGACTGTCCCCCAGTAACTGCCAACCGCAGCGCCTACCGGACCACCAATAACACCACCGGTAATCATACCAACCGCACTGCCTATTGCGTTTGAGCCGACTTCAAGAGTAGTGTCGTCTAGTAATTTATTTTTATTTTTCGTCATTTTGTTTTGAAAGTATGGCCATAAAAAGGACTCTACATAGTTACCGTTCACATATTCCTAACAGTCTCATTATAACGCAAATATAGATAGTCAATTATTAAAAGTTATAATAGAGAGATGGTATTTTTAGTTGGCATCAACCACGATATTCAAATAGGGATTGGTAATGACAGTCGCCAAATCGCATTTGCGTCATTGTTGAGTCATTTAATCGTGGATTTCAATATAAAGTACGTAATCGAGGAGTGGAATGATGAGGCAAGCAAAAAGTGGAAGGTGAATGATTCAAAGGTAAAAGAGCTTGTAAAGGAAACCGAGGAAAAGTTTAAAATTAAGATAAACCACATGTATGTTGATCCTGATCAAAATATGAGAAAAGATGTAGGTATAAAAGATGAGAGGGATTTAGTCACCCAACACGGGTGGGGAAAAATTATTAGGACTGGCGAACAAATGTTAACAATTGAGCAAGAAATGTGGGAAGAACATCGAAAGAGAGAGAGGGTGTGGTTGAAAAAAATTGCCCTCAATATAAGTGGTAGTGACATCATATTTATTTGTGGCACTAAACATATTAGTGATTACAATAAAGTTCGCAGGGATGGATTTGACACTCTTTTAGCTAATTCAGGGTATGAAGTTAAAGTGATAGATAAACGTTTTGACGAGTGGTTTGAGGCTTAGGTGATTTGGACATTGACATACACGCAGTAACTGCGTATCATAAAAGATATGGAGTATATTGAACTGGGTAATCTAATCAAAATAGAGCGTGAAAAACGTGGATGGAGTCAAGCAGATCTCGCTTCTGCGTTAAAAAGAGGGCAACAGGCAATTAGTCGCTGGGAGAACGGTAACTCAAGACCTAAACGGGACGATTTGTTAAAGTTAGCGGACCTTTTTTCTGGAGATATTGAGGAATGGCATTTAAAAGCAGGTTACCAAACTGAGAGACCTGACAATGCTTTGGTACCGTTTTTACCTTTGGATAGCTTAACTGCCGAAAACTTCGAACTATTTTGTCGCGATTTAATACAAAACCTCAACCCGGGCGCTGACGTTCAGCGATACGGCTCTCAAGGTGATGAGCAAGAAGGGATTGATATTTATGCTAAACATACCGATGGCAAAGTTTTAGATTACCAATGTAAGCGTCATAAACAATTTGGGCCAACTGATGTTAGTAATGCAATCTCGTTGACAGATTTTGAAGCAAGCCATCACCATTTACTGTTATCCCGTAGGGCAACATCTAGAGCAAGAAAAATTATACTCCTGAACAAAAACTGGTCCCTTTGGGATTTAGAAGACATATCTTCTAAAATACGTTATCTGGACAGTGATCATGCCGCAAGGATTGTGGAAACATATTTCCCTGGTTGGCGTAAAAAATTTTTAGGTCTTGAAGAACCGAGTCCTTGGCTTACATCAAAAGAGTTTTATCAATTACTAGCAAACAAAACAAAGTTATTTAGTCATGGGTGGAATTTTGTCGGTCGACAGAAAGAAATAAAGTTACTTAGAGAGTTTGTTGTACAAAAAGAGTTGCAGGCAATTGTTATTAGTGGTCGAGGGGGTATTGGCAAGAGCCGAATGCTGAAGTTTTGGGCTGATGAAATTAGCAAAGTATCTGTTGTCAGATTTGTGTCGTCGGGAACTGAGGTAAAACCTTCTAATATAGAGTTACTTCCCACTGGACCATCTTTTTTAGTGATTGACGATGTTCATGAAAGACCCGATTTGGTCACCATTTTAGATGGAATTGCACGATTAAGACCAGAGATGAAACTAGTATTGAGTACTCGGCCATATGGCGTGGCACGTTTAAACGACGATTTAACTCGCATAGGAGTTAGTTTTGATCGTGATCGTCAAATCAATCTTACAGACCTTAGTGTTGAAGACTCACAAATTCTTGCAGAAGAAATCCTGTCTGATGTAGGCGGTGACATAAAATATGCTAAACGCATCGCGGAAATTACTAAAGATTGTCCATTGGCTACTGTAATAGGAAGCAGACTGGTCGGGAAAGGACAAATTAAACCAGAACTGCTAAATAACGTTGAGGTTTTTAGAGAAGAATTGCTTCTGAGTTTTAGAAATGTTATTGCCGGAGAAATCGGAGGTTCGGATTCTAAGAACATACGTGATTTACTTGACTATTTGTCTCTTGTCCAACCATTTAATCCTTCGGATCCAACATTTCTAAAACCGACTGAGGAGATATTAAAAACGCCTTTTGACAAAACAATTAGAGATATTGGAGAACTGGAGGATGCCGGTGTATTACTTCGTCGAGGTAGTAAATTAAGGATAGTACCAGACCTACTAGCTGATTATATTAGGGCAAGGGCTTCATATAATGAAAAAAATAACATGTCTACAGGGTTTGCAGAGAGAGTATTTAAGGTAGTGGAAAACGATTTGGCTACTAATTTGCTGGTTAACATTAGTCAGTTAGACTGGCGTTTATCGATAGATGGTATAAGATCATCTTTACTTAATGAGGTATGGGCAAGTCTTAAAGTACAATTTAGAGCCGCAAAAATTTTTGAAAGATCCTTGATACTTAAGGCAATTGAAAAAGTATCCTACTACCAACCGGGGCATGCCCTAGACTTTGTTCACCTAGCTCTAGATGAGCCGACCGACGAGGTAGAAAAAGAACAGCCAGCTTTTTTGTTTACAGAACCAAATTACGATATGGTTATTAAAGAGGTTCCACCCATACTTCGATATGTTGCCTACAACCAAGATCATATTTTAGAATCATTGGATCTACTTAAGGATCTTGCAAAACTAGACCACAGACCAACAAATTCTCACCCGAATCATCCACTTCGAATACTACAAGAACTGGCTTCCATTGAGCCAGGTAAACCCATTGCTTACATAGATACGGTGGCAAATTATGTGATTACCTGGTTAGAATCTGAAACAACACCAAACTTTTCTCCTTTTGATGTACTCGACGAGCTTCTTAAAACTGAGGGGCGCCAGTCTGAAGCAAAAGGCCTAACATTAACGTTAAAACCTTTTAGAGTTAAACCGGAAGCTGTAGCCAAACTTAGACAAGGCGTGCTTAACGCAGCATTCGAAGCATTATATAACAGTTCTTTGGAAATATCTTCACGTGCAGTAAAGACGATAGGTTCAGGATTACATTATCCGTTTGGCTTTTCAATTAAAAACATTTCCCAAGACGAATTGGCGGTTTGGGACAAGGAGTTTCTCATCACACTAGGCCGTCTTAAAGATGTAGTTATGGATCCGAAAATTGACCCTTTTATCTCTATGGAGATAAGAAGTGCCATATCGTGGCATTCCAATTACAGTGAGACGGGAACAAAAGAAGTCGCCCAAAACATACTTTTATCCATACCCAAAACAATTCCATATGAAGTAACAAGGGCCTTGGTTGATAGCTGGGGGTGGTCATTTGAAAGAAAAGACGGGAAGGTGGGGCGTGACGAAGCCGAGTTAATAAGATGGCGAGATGATTTAGCTAAAAGAGTAACAACACACTATAAAGACGACTTCGATGGACTTATAAAAATACTGGAAGAACGAATAGATTCAATGAATATCGCGAAAATATCTCGAAGCCCAGATGCCGGTCCATTCCTTGGATCACTTATGGACAGTTCTATTGATTTTGCTGAGTATCTCGGTAATTATTTATTGTCCAACTCAAAGTCACCGTTAGCTATTTGGTTCAATGTTGTAATAACAGTAATAAATAAGAGTAATCCTGACATCTCAACTTCTTTCATCCAAAGAGCCGTTAGCGAAAATGCAGATGTTCTCACTCGGTGTGTTGCGGGGGCCCTGGGGTGGGGTTTACGTGGTGTCACAATAACCAACGAAGAAATAGAAGTTATTAAGATTCTTTCTGTCTCGAAAGACCCTTGGATAAGGCAATCCATCGTTAATGCTGTTAAAAGATTTTCTCCGGAAAACAAATCTACCGCTTTAGAGATTTTATTAAGCATCGACTTAACAGATTCTCAAAAAGTTGCCGAAGAAGTGACTGGTGAATTCGAAAGTCAATATAGTGTGTTTAAAATCGCGGATCTTTCTGAAGATCAACTACAAACGTTATTAAACCAGCTTGTTAAGTGTCCATCAATTGACAGCTATGAAATATGCCTGTTCTTAAGCCACATTTCATTATCAAACCCAGAGTTAACCCTTAAAATGTTACAGAGTCGTGTCGAATACAAAGAAAGTAATCCAAAATTGAAGGAGTATGAGCCATTGCCTCATTCAATGGATAATAACGCACAACTACGTTTTCAAGAAACACCTAATTATGAGAAAATTTTAAGAAATGTACGGGACTGGAGCACAGTTGATACTGGCAACTGGATACGTCCGTATTTTGGACTAATACTCTTTAAACTGGTTTCTTCTGGCTACGATGATGTCACATTAAAAATACTTGAAGAATGGGTATACTCAACTGACGAGAAACTAGTGGAGGCAGCTGCCGATCTCTTAACTGAGGCAAACACTTCTTTTATTTGGGATAACCAACAATATATTATCAATATCTTAGAACAGGCCCAAAAACATGGCATCGCTTGCTATAAAAGAGTCTGTTCGTCCATGCACACATTGGCTGTACATGGAGGACGTAGTGGAACTGTTGGTGAACCATTTCCCGAAGACATAATCCAGAGGGATCGATCATATGAACTTATGACGAAGCTGCCCCCAGGGTCTCCAGCACAACGTTTTTTCAAATTGTTATACGAAGAGGCGCTTAGTGAAATTAAACGTCATACCAGAGAGGATTTTGATTTTGAATAAAACAATATATGCAGACAATTGCAATGCAATTACATTCAGCAATGCCACTCAGTCAGCACTCATTGCTTACAACACAACTAACCAAAATTTGGCGGCGGTAAAAGGGAGCAATAACATAAGAAAACTTAAGATCCTAGCTTCAATGGTTGCTGAAAAAGAATGTTTTAATTTTGCCACACTGATCAAGGTTGGAATCAAAAAAGTGCTTGAAGGCAATTACAATGACTGGGAAAAGTTTATGAAACAAATTGGTTACTTTGACCAACCTCAAATTCCACATTGATCTTTGTACCCAGGCTGAGAAATAACTCAAGATTTTATACTTTTTACTAAACCGTCCAGGAAGCACTGCTCTTTATCCTTTGCGTTCGTACAGCCTTTTGTGGCGTCGTAGCCCCATTTAACTTGTTGCTCAGAAAATCTAACTTGGTTGTTTGAGGTACAGACTGTTTTGATTTTGACAGTCAACGAATTCTGTTACTTTTTGGTGACCCCACGGGGAGTCGAACCCCGGTTATTTGGATGACCTGCCCGCAGGGTGCTAAACAATGTGACGCTACCGGGAGTCGAACCCGGGTTAGTAGGATGAGAACCTACCGTCCTAACCACTAGACGATAGCGCCAGCTTTGCAGGCGGGGAACCAAATGTCCTAACCGCTAGACGATGGGGCCTTACTTTGCGCTACAATTAACCTATGAATTTTAGCAAATTTCGCCCAGAGTTGAAGCTAGCGGTTTTTTCCCTATTATCCACGCTTGTTTTCTGGCTAACTTTCTCCCTAAATTTACCAACCCGCCTTGGCTTCCCCCCCTCCAGCATGGAGACTTTGTTTGCCAATTATGATGGGCCCTACTATTTAGTAATAGCCAAGTGTGGTTATGTCCCAAGCTGTATCGCTACCCAGTTTGCTCTCCCCACGCCTCTTGAGTATTATCCGGCTCATCTTCCGGGTTATCCCCTGATTATCCGGACTCTTGACATATTTTTTACCGGTCCTTGGGCCATGTTAGTCGCCACTCTTTTGGGCACCATGCTGTTGTCAATCATTTTCTACCACTTTTTACGCCATTATCTTAGCCCTAAAGTATCTTTTTGGCTTTCAATTCTGTTGATGTTTTTCCCGCCCCGTTTGTTAGTTTTACGCTTAATTGGTTCTCCAGAAACCTGGTATTTGGCCTCAATTGTCGGTTCAATTCTTTTCTTTCTTAAACAAAAATATCTCCCCTCAGCTCTTTTAGCGGTTCTGGCTCAAAGTTTAAAAAGCCCCGGAATTTTACTTCCAGCCGCTTTCTTTTTGTCGCTTCTATTCCAAAAAAAGCTCTCCGCCCGTCGTTTTTGGCCTTATTTACTTGTCCCACTTTCAGTTCTCCTTATCTTTTCACTCTTCGGGCGCGATACCGGTGACTTTTTGGCCTACTTTAATTCTGGTGACAATATTCATTTAGTCGCCTTTCCTTATGCTGTCTTTCTAAGTTTCCGCTCCTGGCTGGGAACTATCTGGCTTGAAGACATTATTTATTTGTTTTTCCTTATCTTCATTGGTTTGTTTTTGTTGCGCCGTTATTGGCCTCAGCCCACTTTTATTTTCCCCCTAATCTACACTCTTGCCTCAATTTTTGTAGCTCATCGGGACCTATCCCGCTACTTGGCCCCGGTTTACCCATTCATGATCCTTGCTTTCGCCCCCTATCTTCGCCAAAAGCCGGTCTATTATTCTCTTCTTTTGATTCTTCCGGCAGTCATTCTCTATGCCATCAATTTCATAATTGGCAATACCGCCCCTATTGTTAACTGGACGCCCTATTTATGATCATTCGCAACACCAATACCGCCATCCGCGCCCATCTAATCCGCTCCTACGACCTTTTCAGTAACGGTAAAGAATTTGCCCTTGCCGATTTGTTTGATACCTATTTACAAATGCAGCCCTCTCTCCATTCGCTTCTTACGAATCCTAAACAAATTGACACACCAGCCCTAAATTACTCTCTTGCCCGCCTCCCCCAGGAAATCTTTAAAACTCAAAAAATTATTTTTGGCCAAACCGACACTGATTTTATAAACTCAGGAATTATCAGCTTTAGCCGTTGGCAAGAAGTCACTGCCCCCTCTCGTCGGCGTTATTATCGTTTTGACCCAACACGCGGTACGCTATTAGTCTATATTTCTTCCGACTCAGATATTGATGATTTTGTTTCTACGCTTTTATCTTTAGCCCTAGAAGTCAATAAAATAGTCGAAAATCGTTTGCCTTGTCCGGATTCTGTCAATCTCACTCTGGCTCCAAATCTAAAAAAAATAACACTATTGGTTACTCCTCACAATCAAGATGGCTACCAGCAAATTGTCAAAGCTTGGCTGGATACAGTTTCGGCCAAGTCCCTGATGCTTGATTTAGCCAATACTCCGGTTTATTTAGTTTCTTCCAATACTCATAGCTTGGTAAATATAATTGGTGGTTATGTTCGCCTTAGCCAGGATCAGATTTTTAATTATGTTACCTCACGCCATCCCGATCTTTCCGCTGTCTGGGAAAACATTAAGTCCGGTGGCAACCAAATTCGAACTAATGATTTTCTTTATTATGCCTCCTCAGTTTACTTTAAAGAAAACCCGCTTGAGCAGCGATTCCGCCAGGAGTATGAAACTGGTTTAGGAATTCGCTCGGTTAGATCCTCCTCTGCGCTTGCCTCAGAGGTTCAATTTATACCCATTAACACACTTTCCACATCCCGTTACGCCGACTCTAATCTTGTTCTTCCCAATCCTCAAGCAATATCCGAGAGTAAGGCGTTAATTGTCAACTTTGATTATCCACTTGGTTGGGCGGCTTATTTTTTACTCCGCCAACTCCTCACATTTTTCAACCAGGTTAAGGGCGTCTATATCATCGGTAAGGCTGCCATTCTCACTGGAAATGTAGGGGATATTCAAATACCTACCACCGTCTACGATGAAAAAACCGGTAACACTTTTAAATTATCCAATGTTTTTAACAGTCAATTTAATTATCAGGGTCTGCAAACTGAAATTCTCAACAATCAAAAAGCTGTTTGTGTCTATGGCACTTATTTAGAAAACAGTTCTCAGCTTAACGGTTATATTGATACCGGATTTAATATAATTGAAATGGAATCCGGCCCCTACTTAACGGCTTTCTCTGAACACTTCAACATCACCCCAACCGGAACCTCCGGCCAAAACATAAATCTAACCACACCGCCGCTTGATTTAGGAATTATTAACTATGCCTCCGACAATCCTTTAACTCAAAATTTAGGCGCCGGCGCCATGGCCCTCAGAGGTATCGAACCTACTTATCTGGCTTCTATTGCCGCCGTCCAACGGATTGTTAATCTTGAATCTGGTTTAGTCTAAACCCTCCCTCTGCTTCCACCAATTTTCCCTCGAGTACCAGCATTGAAGCTCTTCCTAAAATTTCCCCCACCGGCTGTTTAAGTTTCACTGCCAACTCATTGGCGTTTAATGTCTCATTCTCAAGCATCTTTAATAATGGGTCTTGTTGACCAGTTAGGCTAAGTTCAAGTTGTTTTGTTTCACCAGCATCAATCTCCTCAGGGTTTGATAACATTTGGGCTGCTCCGGTTTTAATCAGCCAGTTAGTACCCCTCGATATTCGGCTGGTAATTGGTCCGGGTACAGCAAAGACTTTCTTTCCTAATCGTTTACCAATTTTGGCCGTTCCCAAACTTCCCGATGCTAAATCAGCTTCGACCACAATTATTCCCAAAGTTGACAGACCTCCCACTATTAAGTTTCGCTGAGGGAAACTCCACCTCGTCGATTTAAAGTCATTCTCAAATGGAGATAATATTAGTCCTCTGTTTTCCAATATATTTTGGGCTAATGGTTTAAAGCTGTTAAGTTGGGAGTAGCCCAGTCCGTAACCTAAAACGGCAATCGTTACTCCACCCATTTTGGCACACATTTTGTGAGCTTCCTGGTCAACCCCGTACATAAATCCCGAAATTACGCTGATATTTTTAGCTACCAAGTAAGGCACAATCCTTTCGATTACTTCTTGCCCGTATTTACTCATGCGTCTACTACCCACAATCGCCACCGTCTTGGTAAATTTTTCTTCCTCCCATTGGCCCCAATAGTTAAGTGACTCAAATTTTAGTTTCTTAATTCCCACCGGATACTTATCATCAGTTTTGTATATTCTTTTAGGTGCCCAAAGCATTTTACCCACCAATGTTTCGGTAATGTTTAATCTCTTGGCTAATACACACCGCATCAATTCTAAAGCTGCTGAATTTACCCTTTAATTCCGGGTGTCTTTCCAGAAATAATCCGGCCGTCAGTTTAATTTGCCTAAGTTTGTGGGGTCCAATCATATCTTCGGGTCTTCCCCAATTGGCTCCCCCTTTATATTTAACTTCCACAAATACTAATTTTTCTCCGTCATCCATAATCAGGTCAACTTCTCCCCACCTGGTATAAAAATTTTGATCAATTGTTTTCCAACCCAAATCTTCTAAATACTTTTTTGCCATAATCTCTCCAACTCTTCCTTTAATAAAATTGTCTCTTTTCACTCACTTTTAATTCTAAACTGTAATGCTTGGGCCATATGTAATTGGGTTACCGTAATTGAGTCTTCTAAGTCCGCTATGGTCCGGGCGACTTTAATTAACCTAAAATAAGTTCTGGCTGATAATCCAAATTTCAACACTGCTTGTTTTAAAACTAGTGTTGCCTCAGGGGTGACTTGAGCCAGTGTCTCTACTTCTTTATTCTTCATATCTGCGTTACATTCAATCTTTTTAAGTTTAAAAAATCGTTTTCTTTGGGTAATTCTTGCCTTCTCCACCCGCTTTCTGACAGTTTCAGAGGTGTCGCCTTTGTTTTGATGGTCAACAATCTTTGTTATGTCAACTGCTGGTACTGCCACATGCATGTCAATCCGGTCTAGTATTGGCCCCGATATTTTCTTTTGATATTTCTCAATTTGCCAACTGGTACATCGGCATTCTCTTTTTGGGTCCCCTCGGTAACCGCACGGGCACGGGTTGGCTGCCGCTACTAACATAAACTGAGCCGGAAACTTAAGTGTCCCTGCGGCTCTTGATATGGTTACCACTCCGTCCTCAAGTGGTTGCCTTAAAGCCTCCAGGCAGCTTCTATTAAATTCAGGAAATTCATCCAAAAACAAAACTCCCCGGTGGGCCAACGACACTTCTCCCGGGTGGGGGACTGATCCGCCTCCAATCAAGCCCACAGTTGAGGTGGTGTGGTGTGGATTCCTAAACGGCCGTTGGTGAACCAGCGACGCACCGGGGGGAATGTTGCCCGACACGCTATAAATCTTAGTTACCTCCATGCTTTCGTTGTCCGACAGTTGGGGTAAAATTCCCGAAAGCGCTCTGGCCATCATGGTTTTGCCGCTTCCCGGTGGCCCGCTCAATATCAAGTTGTGTCCCCCAGCGGCAGCAATCTCTAAGGCTCTTTTGGCTTGTTCTTGCCCGCTAATTTCCGAAAAATTGAACTCCGGTTCGTCAAACCAACCTTCAGCCTCCTCTTCTTTTTTGGCTACCTCGATCACCGTTTTCCCTCTAAGAAATCCGATTAACTGCCTTAAGTTAATTACTGGGTAAATTACCACGCCACTGACTACTACTGCCTCGGCACTGCATTCACTCGGGATAAATATTTGTTTAATACCCCTTTCTTTGGCTGCCAGTGCCAACAAAAATACTCCCTTCCCCGGTCTAAGTCTGCCGTCTAAACCCAGCTCTCCCAAATAGTAACTCGATTCGTCAATCGTAAGCTCTCCCGCTGCTGCCATTATTCCAATAGCAATTGGCAAGTCAAAACCAGCGCCGTCTTTAGGCGTGTCAGCCGGTGCCAAATTAACCGTAATTTTTGCCTCAGGAAATTCAATACCACTATTTTGCAGGGCTGTTTTTACTCTTTCTTTCGTCTCCTCAGCTGTTTTACCGGGTAACCCGACCACGGTAAACCCCGGAAAACCTTTTTTAGAAATATTTACTTCAATTTCAATTTCTACTGGCGTAATTCCCCAAGGGCTAATACATTTAGTTTTTGAAAGCATATTTAAAATGCTAAATTTACATTCAAAGGCCCACTCCAAATTCTCCCTTCCATAAGTAAAGGTTCGACCCCGGTGGGTGTTAATTTTAAACGAGCTAAACTTTCCTTCTCTAAGGTCTCAGCTCTAGCTAAGTCACTCGGGCAGTTAATTCCTACGTAAGAAAATTTACTCAAAGGCCAGTTAATTATTTTGGCAATTTCCATAAACCGATCTTTTTTAAACCCCCATCCTCCCACGGTCACCATTTTTGGCAATATGCCGGTCAGGTCTTTAAACCCCAAAATACTTAACAATACATTTTGAAGTGAATCCGTCGATCTGGTCTCGAGCCCAATTCTAGGTTCTAATTGAGTAAAATCCCAACCCCTTTCTTTACAAATTGATTGAGCGCAAATTTTATAAGTCTCGGCTTCGGACCAATGAGATTTAGTCCGGCTTACGCCCCCTGCAAAAGTTAACACTGCATTTCTTCTAGCTCGTAACTCGGTTATGCCCCACTCAATGTGTTGCAAAAAACAATGAACTTCACCCCGTTGGTAATCCAATAATTCCCACCTTCTCTCGTCTCGTATATCAACTGGGCCTCTGGCCTTAACTTCGTCGGAAAATATCGCGTGTCCGGGAACTAAAAGCAGTTGATCTATTGCCATTAACTAACTCCATAGTAAACTCCCAAAAATATTTTCTCAACTATCAATTACCCAAATAATACCCAAAACGAGTTAAAATATCTGGTGCCTTTCGATCTTTCTTCTACCATGTCCCCGTCAGGCGATCAGCCGGAAGCTATTGCCGCTCTTGAGGCCAATTTAAACTCGGGTGTCAATCGCCAGGTATTGTTGGGCGTTACCGGTTCCGGTAAAACTTTTACTGTTGCCAATCTCATCCAAAAAACCCAGCTCCCAACTTTGGTCATATCTCACAACAAAACTTTAGCCGGCCAACTCTACCAAGAGTTCAAAGAGTTATTTCCGAATAACAAAGTTTCCTATTTTGTCTCTTACTACGACTATTACCAGCCCGAAGCCTATATTCCCGCCTCCGACACCTACATTGCCAAAGAAGTTGAAATAAACGATTTAATTGACAAACTCCGTCTCGAGGCAACCTCAAACTTATTTTCTGGCAAAGATAATATTGTCATTGCCTCAGTTTCCTGTATCTATAATATTGGCGACCCTCGTGAATTTGGATCGCGCGTTATTAACTTTCAAATCGGCCACGTTTACCCCCGCCGGTCGCTCTTAGAACAACTCATAACTCTTTTTTACCAACGCTCAGACTTAGAATTCAAACGCGGTACTTTCCGCCTCAGAGGGGATAATCTGGAAATTTGGCCCTCATACGCTGACTGGATTCTCGACATTACCTTTTCTCCAACCGAAGAGCTTGTCGCTATTACTCAGCGTCATCCTTTCACTGCCCAGGAGTTTACTTTAACTAGTTACCAGCTTTTCCCAGCCAAACAATACGTTGGCGCTCAAGGTGAGGTACTAAAGTCCATTATTCCCCAAATTAAGGCCGATGCCCGCAAGCAGTCTGAAGTATTTAAGTCTCAAGGTCGACTATTGGAAGCCCAGCGGATAGTGCAAAGAGTCGACTACGACATGGAAATGCTCGAAGAATTAGGTTATGTTAACGGCATTGAAAACTACTCCATTTATTTTGAAGATCGTCGCCACCCCGGTGACCCACCATTTACCCTGCTTGATTATTTTAATGAGCTGTATCCGGATGGTTTTTTAACGGTCATCGACGAGTCTCATGTTACCGTACCTCAAGTTCGGGGTATGTTTAACGGGGATTTAGCCCGTAAAACCAATTTAATTGATTTTGGTTTCCGGCTCCCGGCGGCTCTTGATAACCGTCCTCTCACTTGGGATGAGTTTAACCAGCGCTTGTCTAAAGTTGTCTATGTCTCGGCTACCCCCGCTGATTTCGAGTTAGAAGATAGTAAGAAATCTTATTTATCTAACGTACCAGAGCACCAGCGCACTAGCGGACTAGGTGTTGTTGAGCAAATTATTCGCCCAACCGGCCTGGTTGACCCACCGGCAACTGTTAGACCAACCAAAAATCAAATCCCCGACCTTATTTCTGAAATTAAACTTCGAGCCGAAAGGGGGGAGCGAACGCTGGTTGTCACCCTCACCAAAAAAATGGCCGAAGAGTTGGCCCAATACTTATCCGAACCCTCAAAAGTTGGATTTCCCCTACGCGTTACTTATCTTCATGCTGACATTAACACCCTTGAACGTACCGAAATTTTGGAAAAATTAAGAGGAGGGGAGTATGAGGTGTTAATCGGTGTCAATCTTCTTCGGGAAGGTCTGGATTTACCCGAAGTGTCTCTAGTGGCGATTATGGACGCCGACCAACAAGGGTTTTTGCGTTCCCGTTCGTCATTGATTCAAATTATGGGTCGGGCTGCCCGTCACGTTAATGGCCAAATAATACTTTATGCTGACCGGGTATCTGACGCTATGAGCCAGGCTATGGCTGAAATTGACCGCCGTCGCCAGAAACAAACCGCCTACAATCTCAAACACAACATTACCCCCCAGTCCATTATTAAGGCTATTCGGCCCAAAATTATCGAGCTTGAAGCCAAAAAAGATCCAACCCTGTCTCCGTTGGTTAATGTAGAACCCGACTCGCTCACTCCTCCCCAGCGGAAACACTATTTAACTCAAATGAGAAAAGCTATGAAACAAGCCGCCATTGATCTAAATTTTGAAGAAGCTATCCGTTTGCGCGACAAAATTAAAGAAATTGAAACTTTATAAACCCCAAACAACTCTCTTTTTATTCGGGTCAACCTTAACAATTCTTGGTATCAATACGTCAGTTCTCAAAACAGCATTATCGCCTTTGCAGTCACTACATCTTCTTCTTCCCATTAGTTCGGTATCAATAACACCAAAATAACCAATACATGATGGGTGTCTAGGTTCAATCGAACTTTTAGGACTAACCAGACTGTGATCCTGGCCACCCTCCAATGCCCATCTTAACCGAACAAGCAATTTCAAGTCGTCTGGTAGAGGCCCGTATTTACTAACGTTTAATCTAACCAGAGCATCAAGGCCACCTTCAACCAAAATACAATTACCACAATGTCTTAATCCTCGAAATGCGTATAAATCTTGAATAGGACTTGCGCTTAAGTCTACTTGGCGACCACCAATTATAAATTCCATTAATTTATATAACTAATAACATATATTATGTTAATTATCTCCCGTTCTCCCATTCGCACGATTTAATACGCGAGCTTGAAACTTTTTAATAGCGTTCATTGCCCTTTCCTTAAAACTTGGAACACCTCCAGTGTAACTAACCGCAATATTACCACTATCATCGGGATCTTCTGTAAAAGTCATTCTCGGTCCTTTAGTTCTGGGGGCTAATCCTCTACAGGCTCCACATCGTTGTTCAGCATATGGGTTCAATTCAAACACTACTCGATTACTGGCTCCCTTAAGGGTCTCCACAACGAAACCAGAGCCAGTTCCATTGTTATCCGTATAACTTAACCTAACGCCATTATCATCAGTTAAACCTAATGTATCGCGGTAATGGTGCACAATTTGTGAAGGAATCGTGCATGTTTTTAAGCAATCTGACCCCATTAAATTTCTACCTAATTCCACATTTGAAATATGCGTTGCCATATAACTCACATTATATCACTCTATTTTCTTAAAATAACCCAAACAAAAGGCGAAGGTTGAGTGTTACAATAGTACTCGTGACTGACAAAATTACGGTTCAAGGCGCTCGCGAAAACAATCTCAAAAACGTATCTTTTTCCATACCCAAAGAAAAGTTTGTAGTTTTTACCGGTGTCTCTGGTTCTGGCAAGTCCTCCATGGCTTTCGACACCCTCTTTGCCGAGGGTCAGCGCCGCTACGTTGAGTCACTTTCTTCCTACGCCCGTCAATTTTTAGGTAACCTCAAGCGCCCTGATGTTGACGTAATCGAAGGTCTATCTCCGGCTATTGCCATCAATCAAAAAGCCATCTCCCACAATCCTCGCTCAACTGTTGGTACCGTTACCGAAATCTACGACTATCTCCGTCTCCTATACGCCCGCATTGGCCACCCCCATTGTCCCACCTGTGGCCGCGAAGTTGCCCCTCAAACCAGTAAGCAAATTGTGACTCAAATTCTGTCTTTGGCGTCACAAAACCTTGGAACTAACCACTCCTATCGTTTTCTACTTTTGTCACCTATGGTCCGCTCCAAAGCAGGTGACTTTAGGGGACTGACTGAAAATTTAAGAAAACAGGGTTACAAACATATCCGCATCGACAACCGGGTTATTAGTCTTTACAGCGATTCAGGTATTGTCAAAACCAATAAGCATAATATTGACGCCGTTGTCGACCGTATTTCTTTAACTAGAGAGCATTTAAATAATCCCGATTCGATTCGTGAGCGGTTAGTCGACTCCATTGAGTCTGCCCTAAAACTAAGTAACGGTTTGGTCATCATGTCTACAGTTGGTGACACTGGCTTTGACTTCCCGGAAACTCCCCAAAACCTTACCGATACCCTCTTTTCCGAAAACTACGCCTGTCCTGTTTGTAATCTTTCCCTTCCGGCTCTCGAACCCCGCCTCTTTTCCTTTAACTCACCTCAGGGTGCTTGTACTGAGTGCCACGGATTAGGCTTTAAATATGAGTTTGATAAAACCAGTCTACCTCCCTGGAAGGTCAAGTATTTTGAGCGCAAAATGATGGAAGGAGTCTCTGACGCTTTCAAAGAAGAACTTGATCAATATCTTATGAAACAAGAATGTTCCGGCTGTCTTGGCGCCCGATTAAATCCCGAGGCTCTTTCGGTAACTATTAATGGTCAAAGTATTTTCGATATTTCTCAGCTACCCATCAACGAACTCTTCGACTGGTCCCAAAATCTAGGTTCTTTATTAACTAGTGACATGGAGTCAGAAATATTAGTCCCCATCAAAAAAGAAATCAGTACCCGTCTGGAATTTTTACTTGCTGTTGGTTTGGATTATCTCTCCCTCTACCGTGAAGCCGGGACTCTGTCGTCTGGTGAATCCCAGCGCATTCGTCTGGCCTCCCAAATCGGTACCGGCCTAACCGGAGTCCTTTATATTCTCGATGAACCTACCATCGGTCTCCACTCTCGGGACAATACCCGGCTTATTAAAACTCTTTTCAAGCTTAAGGATTACGGCAATACTGTTGTAGTTGTTGAACACGACGAAGAGGTTATCCGCTCGGCCGACTACCTGGTTGACTTTGGACCATATGCCGGTAAGCAAGGTGGGGAAATTGTCGCCCAAGGACTTCTCTCCGAAGTTGAGTCCAATAGAAAAAGTTTAACTGGCCAGTACCTAACTGGTAAGTTGCAAACCTATATTACCCGTAAGTCAAATTATTCACCCAAGTCTCCCTCTATTAATCTAACCGGTTGCCGCCAGTGGAACTTAAAAAATATCAATGTTTCGTTTCCTCTCAACTGTTTAATCTCCGTTACCGGAGTCTCCGGATCCGGCAAGTCAACTCTCATCCACGACACCCTTTACGGCGGCGTCAGAAAGAAAATCTATGGAAGTTATTACGGTACCATGGGTACCTTTGACGACATTACCGGTACCGAAAACATCACCGATGTCTTGTTGGTTGACCAGTCTCCAATCGGTCGTACTCCCCGCAGTAATCCGGCTACCTACACCAAGGTATTTGACGACATTCGGTCACTTTTGGCCCAAACTCCTGAGGCCAAACTTCGCGGTTACGGCCCGGGTCGATTCTCCTTTAATGTTAAAGGCGGGCGGTGCGAAGCTTGTGAAGGTCAGGGTCAAATCAAAATTGAAATGCAATTTTTGCCCGATCTTTATGTCACCTGTGACGAGTGTCACGGCACTCGTTTTAAAGATGAAACGCTTGAAGTTGACTACAAGGATAAAAATATATCCTCAATCTTAGCCTTAACTTTTGATGAAGCTGCCGAGTACTTTGCCAATGTTCCCTCCATTCGCCGTAAAATTGCCACCATTCAGGAAGTAGGTTTGGGTTATCTCCAATTGGGTCAAGCCAGTAACACCCTCTCAGGTGGCGAATCCCAGCGTTTAAAAATCAGCCGGGAGTTAGTTAAAAGGTTTAACGGCAAAATGCTCTACGTTTTAGATGAACCCACCACCGGTCTTCATTTTCATGATGTGAATCGGCTAATAAAAGTACTAAACAAATTAGTCGAAATGGGTAATACGGTTGTTGTCATTGAACACAATTTAGATGTCATTGCCAGCTCGGATTGGGTAATTGATCTTGGTCCCGAAGGGGGACAAAGGGGTGGCCAACTGGTCGCCTCCGGTTCGCCACTCGATATTACCAAGGTTGAAGCCTCCTACACCGGCCAATACCTCAAAAAGCACCTCAAGTTGTAAGTAGTTGCCCCGTCTCAATCTTAAGTTCTCTTATCTATTGCTCCACGTAACCCGGGCTCTCATATCACTGGTAGTCGGAAGTTCAGATAGTTCAACTAAATCACCAGGCACACCATTAAAAGCAAGAACTAAAAGAGGTAAACCGTCTACGGCTTGCGTTAATGTTAGTCTTTGACTCGGAGAACCTTCCGTATTTATAGATAA
>Ga0172379_10002597_pt1 | contig 31382 bp, 28 predicted proteins | sample GrowelOW334metaG_FD_119756 | JGI IMG/M metagenome (GOLD analysis project Ga0172379, IMG submission 119756) | Groundwater microbial communities from an aquifer near a municipal landfill in Southern Ontario, Canada - Groundwater well OW334 metaG | ecosystem: Environmental > Aquatic > Deep...
CGGCTCGATTGGGGAGATATCAGATTGATGTTTTTGGTGGGTACGAAGGGACCTTTTTGGTTTTTGAATGCAAAAGTGTTAACGAACCAAAGCGAAAAACGATTAGACAGATTATAAATGATTTTGCCGGAAAAAAAGCAGAAATAGAGCAAGCAATAAGAGAAAGATTTGGTTCTAAATACAATGAAGTTAAATTTATTTTAGCTCTCGAAGAAATAGACATTTTAGAAGAAGATGAAAAAACTGCTCGTGAAAATGATATTTATATATGGGGTAGTAGTTATTTAAAAACTGGTGAAGATCTCTTTTCACTTATTGGTCCGTTGGCTTTACATTATGTTTTAAAAGAATTAGGTGTTAGTTCAAAACCCATTAAAGATGAGGAAGGAGGGGCTGATTATAAAGTTCCAAGTTTTCGTATAACGGTGGGAGATCAACAATTATATAGTTTTTTTCTTCCTGCCGAAAAATTGTTAAATTTAGTGTATGTTTTTCGTCTTCAGCCGGGGAATGAAGATGCCTATCAAAGATTTATTTCAAAAAAACGTATTCTCGGAACAAAAGATGAAATTGGTATAACTGATTTTATAAACAACGGCGGATTTTTTAAAAACACCGTTGTTTGTAGTTTTGAAAGGCAAGTCCATTTTGAGGCAAAACCAACTGGTCTTTTATTGCAATCAACAAATATAGAATTTGGTATTTTGAGCATTCCAAAATTATATGGAACAGTTTGGGTTATTGATGGACAACATAGAATCTATGGTTATGCCGGTGCAAATCCTGAAACTAAAAAATCACATATTGGGATAATGGCTTATCAAGATATTGAAAAAAAACGTCAAGCAAAAGATTTTATTGATATTAATCAAAAACAAAAATCAGTAGATCCTAATACTCTTTGGGATTTACTTTCCCAAACAGATCCATATTCAATGCAGGGTGCGATAACAAAAATTGCTCGCGGATTGAATAAAAATGGAATTTTTAAAAATAAAATTTTAATTCCAGGGAAAATGTTTCATGGTAAAAAATCATTATATCCATTAAAAATAGCCAATATTTGTAATAGTTTGTATGATCGCAGATTACTTGACTATAAAGGCCGCGACAATTTATATAAAAGAACTTCAGATGTAGCGGATAGTAATTATTACCCGGATAGTGTTATAAACTACCCAGTAGATGTCCTTAATCAGTATTTTTCTTTACTTTGGGATATTGCAGACAAAACTCCAGAATGGAGAAAGGGGTTTATCATTCAAAATAATGGATTTAATATTTTTTTGCGCGTTCTCGCAGAAGTTTTGAAATTTCAAAAAGGCAATTGGGATAAACAGGTAGCAAAAGAATTAATGGATGAACCATTGAAATTATATTTTGAAGAGCAGTTTGAAAAAATAAAAGATATAAGGATCTCAACAAGTAATGAGGCGGGTAGAGCAAAGGTTGCTTTAGAAATTATAAAGCATATTAACCAGAAACAAGAGTCTTTTGCCCGTGAATTTATTGCGGAAACAGAAAAAAGAGAACGGTCGGCTTTTGAAAAATTAGAGCCTTATCAAACATTAAAAGAATTAGAAACAAGTTTAAGGGTTTTTATTGAGGAAAAATTAAAGCAATTAACACCAAATTGGTGGAAACAAAGAATCCCATCGGATGTTCAGGAAAAAGCTGAAGAAAACATGGCTAAAAACGAAAGTCCTTGGCCATGGGTACCAATAGAGGAAAAATCGCCGATCTTTTATATTAATTTTCCTGATTATGGGAAAATAATTCAAAGAAAAGATAACTGGAATGATATTTTTTCAAAAATATTTAAAGATTCTAATATAATCTTTTCTTGGTTGAGGGAGTTGGAGGATATCCGCAATAAAATTGCCCATTTTCGTCCTATTTCCGTTGAAGAGTCTACCACCCTTAGACTTAATACAAGTAAAATTATAAAAACTATCAAACCAACAGAAGAGAAAGAGGAGTAGGGGAGTTTTGTGGATGAATATCTATAAGTTGATATTCTCTGGGCGAGTATTGTCCCGAGAATTTTTTGTTTATCCTTTACCCCACCCTTGGGGATAACTGGCTATTTACCCCTTAACGGCGTTGACTTTTGGCTAGCCGGGCTCTATAATTTTGCTAGTGTTAAAGCATAATCCTTTGGAGGGCGAGATAAATAATATGGTCCTAGACCAAGTGGCGATAGGTGAGAGTGAGCCGCCTAGCGGTTGTCGGTTTTTAAGCAAGTTAAATTTACAAAATAATTTATCGCTTGGTTTGATTATTCAGTCGTTTTAAAACCGGCTGTTTTTTAATTAACTAATTTATGACCGAAGGCAACGGGACAAACGGGCAAAACAACAATGGCGTTGGCGCGGCGGCGGATAAAAGGGCCGCGGCTTTGGTTTTGCCGCAAAAAGTGGCGATCATTTACAGCGAGGTCAAGCGGGAGTATTTTCCTACAGAAACCCAGTATTTGACCGAGAAAGACGCGCTTCGCGACGCCCAGGCGGTGGCCGGCTATTTGGAAAAACTGGGCGTGACGCCAATGCTTTATCCCGGCGACGCTGACTTGGCGGAGAAAATCCGTCACGACCGGCCGGAAATGCTGATCAATATGGTCGGTTCGGTCAAAGGCAATGAGTATCTGGCTTCCGCCATTCCGGCGCTCGCCGAGCTCCTAGACATTCCTTATACTGGCGCCGGCATTTTGGGCGAGTCGCTCGCTTACAATAAATTTCTGGTTAAAAAACTTTTACAGCAAAACGGCGTGCCGGTACCCAACTACCAGCTGTTTAGTGACCAAAATGATTTTCTCGACCCGACACTGCGGTTTCCGGTCATTTCCAAACTCAATGAAATTCATGGCGCCGTGGAAATTACCAAAGACGCCGTGTCCGAGAACGAAAAGCATTTGCGGGCGCGGCTCAGTTTCCTGATCAAAACCTACGAACAGCCGGTTTTGGTGGAGGAGTTTATCGCCGGCCGGGAAATTTCCGCCATGCTTTTGGAAGGTTTGAACAAAAAGGTTTATCTTGCCGAAAAGGTTTTTAACAAGCCGGATGAAAAATACGCCTTTGCCACTTTTGAAGACCAGTGGTTGGAAGAGGCCTCAGGCAAAGCGCCATTCACTTACCAAAAGTTTCAGGACAATATTCTCAAAGAATATGTGAAAAAAGCCTTTGAAATCACCAAAATGGCTGACTATGGCAAGTTTGATGTCCGGCTGGATAACTCCGGCCGCTACTACTTTGTGGACTGCAACAGCAACCCGGCGTTTGGCCCGAAAGAAGTGGACTGCGCCATTGCCAATATCCTTGATCTTTACGGTGTCTCTTTTTTAGAAATTTTGCGGCGGCTCCTCCTTAACACCGCCCGCGACGCCAAGTCCAAGATTTCGCCCAGCCCGGATTCTGGCGATGACAGCAATAATGAAAAGTAATTTATGAAGAAGCTTAACCTAGGCTTCATCTATAATGTCCGCCACACGGCGCCGGATTTAAACAATCCGCAGTATTTGCTGGAAGCGGAATTTGACACGCCGGAGACGATTGCCGGCATCACCGGGGCGTTGGAAAGTTTGGGCCACACGGTTTATCCGGTGGAGGCGGACGAAGACGCTTACCCTAAACTCAAAGAATTAAAAGGCAAAGTTGATTTGGTTTTTAATGTTGCTGAAGGCATTCGCGGCGCCGACCGTGAAGCGCAGTTGCCGGCGATGATGGAAATGCTCGGCTTGCCTTACACTGGGCCGCCGCCGATCGGCTACGCTTTAGGTTTAAACAAAGCCGTGGCCAAAGAAATCCTGGCTTATTACCACATTTTAACCCCGCGCTGGCGGACAGTTTCGCGTTTAGAAGAATTGGAACAAAAGCAGTTTGATTTTATGCCGGTGATTGCGAAGCCGCTGTCCGAAGGCTCGAGCAAGGGGATACAAGCTAAGAATTTAGTTCATAATTTAGCCGACTTAAAAACCATCACGGCGGAACTTTTGGCGGCCTATCATCAGCCGGTGCTTTTGGAGGAATATCTGCCGGGCCGCGAGTTTACCGTTGGCGTGATTGGCACGCCACCAGAGGTCCTGCCGATCATCGAGGTGTCGTTTGACGCTTTACCCCCGGAGATGCCCAAATTTGACCATTTTGAGGCTAAATGGGTATATGACAATCCGGCCACGGAGGCTGATCCGCTGGTTTGCCCGGCCGTTCTTTCGCCGGAGCTGGAAGGGCAGATCAAGAACCTTTGCCTGCAGGCGTTTGATGTCCTGGAAATGGCGGACTGGGCGCGGTTTGATGTGCGGCTCGACAAGAATAATTTACCCCACATCTTGGAAGTTAACTGCCCGCCGGGGATTATCCCGGACCCGAAAGAAAATTCCCGCTTTCCGCGGGCGGCGCGGACCGCTGGTTACAGTTTCCCGCAAATGTTAGAAAAAATATTGCTGTCGGCTTGCCAGCGCTATAGCTTGCCGCTTAAATAATTATGCTCGCCACAAAACTCTCGCCCCACCTTAGAAAACTGGTTAAAACCTGCCCGGCCATCCGCCGGCAGTTTGTGCCGAGCGCGAAGGAGGGGAAAGACGAAGTCCTGACTTCGACTGACCCGCTGATGGAAGAGCACTTTACCGTCACCCGCGGCCTGGTCCACAAATATGGCAATCGCGCTTTGGTTCTTCTGACTATGAATTGCGCCGCTTACTGCCGGTTTTGCACGCGCCGCCGGTCAGTGTCGGATATTCAAAAGGGGATGATTACGCCCGCCGACATCAAGAAAATGGTTAGTTATGTCAGAAAGCACCGGGAAATCACCGAGCTGATTTTTTCCGGCGGTGATCCGCTGACCGTGCCGGCGATTTTAAAAATGGCTTTACGGCAGTTTGCTAGTTTGCCGCAGATTAAAGTCATCCGGGTGGGTTCGCGCCTGCCGGTGTCGAACCCCGCGGCCGTTAATCGCCAAGTGATTTCGGCGCTTCAGGAAGTTAAAAAGCAACCATTATATCTCATGCTCCACTTTGAACATCCGGCGGAAATCACGCCGGCAACGGTTGCGGCGGTTAAACGGCTGCAGTCAGTTGCCACCATGACGCTGTCGCAGTCGGTTTCGCTGAAAGGTGTTAATGACTCAGTTAAAACGCTTTACGAGCTTTTCAGCCGGCTGGTGGAAATCGGGGTCAAGCCTTATTACCTTTACCGTTGTGACCCAGTCAAAGGAGCCGAGCATTTTATTGTGGATTTTAAAAAAGAAGTCCGAATTTTTACCGAACTTCGTAAACGCCTCAGCGGTCTCGCCACGCCCCTGTATGTCATTGACGCGCCCGACGGCGCCGGCAAAATTCCCGTGCCGCTCGATTTCTGGCAGTTTGACGCTACTGGTTACCGAGATTTCCGGGGGAAGAAGTTGAAAGTGATTTAGATAGCCGATAGCACATAGCTCATAGCCGATAGTTGGACGAGTTGTAAGTTCTTCTTTTTATAATAAAATATGGAAGGGATACTCGTTATAATAGGGATAGCTATAATTTGGGGAATAATTTCTTGGTTTATTGAAATTTTTTCTAATTCAAAAAGATACTTAGAATTAAAGCCAAAACTAGATAATTTAGAAAAAGCAACGAAGGAGCAAGAATTAAAAATTTTAAACAATGCGGCAAAATTAGAGGCAGAGTCACAGAAAAGATTAGATGAATTTTCGCAAAAAGTTAAGAAAACAAGCGACGAATTTGAGCTAAAAGAAAAATTATGGAATGAACAGATGCAGAGGGAGATAGGTGAAATTCAAAAAATAGCTAAACAAAAATCAATGGGATTTCCTTGGTTAGCCGAAGCATATGCAGATTATTTCACATTAGAAGATTATAAATTAGAAAAATATCTAAAAGATAAAAAACATCCAGCATATACTGCCGCAGAAAATGTAAGGATTATTAAAAATGAAAAGAGGGAATTATTGAAGGAAAATAAAATAGTCAGATATAAAATTAATTATTTTGAAAAATTATTTCCATGGCTCTCCGAATTAATTGCTGAAGACGAAGACGAATATATTCCAGTTAGAATTGATAATATAGATGATGACAATAATGAAGATAGGGTTAAAGATTTTCTTACACCAGAAGAATACAAAAATCTTCCCTCTGTCGAAAGAAATCAAATAGCCCTAGATAGATATTTGAAAAATAGAAATAAGTCAAAATGGGCGATTGGCAGAGATTATGAAATGTATGTTGGGTATTTATATGAACAAGCCGGGTATTCTATCGAATACAAAGGAATTCTCGATGGTTTTGAAGATCTGGGTAGAGATATTATTGCTAAAAAGGGTGGTGAAGTTTGTATTATCCAATGTAAACACTGGGCACAATATAAGGAGATACATGAAAAACATATTTTTCAACTCTTTGGAACAACGATGGAATATTGGATAAATAATTATCAAGCTGTGAGGAGCCAATTAAATTTATTCTCTCAAAATTTGAATAGTAATAATGCACCTAAAAGTTTTGAAGAATTTGCAAAATTTTTAAATGAAAATAAACTTCGGCCAATATTTTTTACATCAACAAAACTATCTAATAAAGCCAAGGAAATGGCAAATGCCTTGAGCGTTGAAATTAGAGAAAACGAATCACCTGGCGAATTTCCAAGAATCAAATGTAATATAAATAGCGACGAGTTTAGTTATCCAACAAAAATTTATCACCTGCCAATGGATCAGCAATATGATCGGACTATAATAGGTAATCGTTCAGGAGAGTTTTATGCTTTTACGGTTAAACAGGCAGAAGATGCTGGATTTAGGCGAGCTTTTAAGCACAGATTTTAGGTGATTCTTACTGCTCGTCATTCAAAAAATAAAATTAATATTATATATAAAAAAACACTTACCTTAGTTTTTTATAAAAAGGCTAAAGCCCGCGAAATGATTCGCGGGCTTTTTGTGACGGTTGTCAGGAGGGCAGGCCGATATTGCCGGACAGCGCTTGGGCGATGATGCCCAGCAGTTTGACCAGCACTTCTTCCAGGCCGACGAAAATGCTCGGCAGGAAGAGTTTGATCACGACGATGGCCAGGGCCAGCGACAGCGCGCTTCTCATAGATTTTAGTCTATGAATTAGTCCAGCGAGGTTGAACCATTCAGCCGGGCTGACCACGCCCGCTGTTAGGCTGGCCTTTGGTTTCCCTCCTGGCGCAGTGCTCCTGCGTCAAGAGGGAAAATTGGCAATGTTCAGGGGGTAATACCTTTTTAACTTATTTAATCAATCCTGCCAATGATTTTGCTTTTTTGTCAACAGAGGTGTATACTGGAAGCAATTTTGAAAATTAGTAACATTATTTTTTTGCCGCCGTCTAAATAAGCGTTTATGGCGATTGAATACGAGGCAACATTTTGGCCAGTTGATAAGGATGAAGTCAGAGACAGATTGAAACAAGCCGGCGCAAAACTTTTGCGGCCGGAATTTTTGCAACGGCGGTATAATTTTGCTTTGCCGGGCGTCGGTAAGGTGACGGACACTTGGCTCCGGGTGCGCGACGAGGGGGATCAGATTACGATGAGCCTGAAAGGCGTTTACGGCGAGCGGATTGAAGACCAAAAAGAGATTTGCCTGAAAGTTGATAATTTTGAAGAAGCGAAAAATTTTCTGGAAGGCTTAAACTGCCAGATTAAATCTTACCAAGAGACCAAAAGAGAAATTTGGCAGCTTGACGGCGTCGAGATTGTGATTGACGAGTGGCCTTTTCTGGAGCCGCTGGTTGAAATCGAAGGCCCGGGTGAGGCGGCGGTCAAAGCCGCAGCCGTTAAGGCCGGGTTTGATTACACCACGGCGCAGTTTTGTTCCGTTGCCAAACTCTATAAAGACAAATATAACTTAGAATGGGACCAAATCAGCAACCAGACGCCGAAAATTGTTTTTGAAATGGCTAATCCGTTCGTTAAGTAGTTAAGAGGGGCTATATGGCTAATTGGGATAAAATTTATCGTGATTATAAAAAAGGAGGCGAGGCATGGGCAACTCTCAGTGAAGATATTCATCCGCTGTTTAAAAGCTTAATCAAGAAAACAAATTTTAAGTTTAAACAGGTTTTGGATATTGGCTGTGGTACCGGAAAATACGCCCTTTTCTTGACTGGCAAGGGATTTGCGGTTGATGGCATTGATTCTAGCGCTACCGCTATCCAAATGACTAAAGATTTACTTGGCAAGAAAGCCGGCCTAATAAAAAAGGCCAATATGTTTAAATCGCGTATCGCTAAAGGCAAGTATGATTTGATAATTTCCGTGGCCACCATACATCACGGCGTTAAAAAAGATATTCAAAGTTTGATTGATAAAATATTTTTTTCTTTGGTGGCGGGTGGTAAGGCGTTTATTACTCTGCCAGACTTCGAAAGTTCAAAGAAATGGAATACCTTTAAAGATCATCAGGATTTGGGCGGCGGTACCTTCACTCCATTGTCCGGCCCGGAAAAAGGTTTGCCTCATAGTTTTTACACTAAGGTGGAAGTTCAAAAATTATTTACCCAATTTAGTAAGGTCAAAATAAGCTTGGATAATATTGGTCGTTGGGTGGCTCAAGCGTCTAAGTAACAGATTTTATAACCTTTCAGAATAAAGTTTATTAAAACAGTTTATGAAATACAACACTAAAAAAACTCTCAGTTACTACTTGCGGGCGGCGAGCCACTATCCGTTCTCCGGCCTGAGTTTGGTGTTGGCGGCGATTAGCTCCACGGTTGCTACCAGTATTATCCCTTTATATTTTAAGGATCTTTTTGATGTGCTGAGCGCCGGCGCGCCGAGCGATTCGGCGGTTAGTCGGCTGTTTGGGATTTTGGCCATGATTATTGGTTTGAGCCTTTTGGAGTGGCTGTTTTGGCGGCTGGCGACTTGGGCGGCGATTTATTTTCAGAATCATGTCATTATTGATTTAAGTAATTCTTGTTTTGCTTATCTCCATCGCCATTCGGTTACTTTCTTCAATAACAATTTCGCCGGTTCGCTGGTTAAGCGGGTCAAATGGTTTTCCGGCGCTTTTGAAAATATCGCCGATGCCATTGTCTGGCGGATTGTGCCGCTAGTCGTTAATATCATCATGATTATTACGATTTTGTCTTTTCGCAATCGCTTGTTGGCGGGCGCGGTGGGGTTGTGGATTGCGTTTTTTCTCACGGTTAATTGGATATTTACCAAATACAAACTCCGTTATGATATCGCCCGGAGCGCGGCCGAAACCAGCATTACCGGCTTGCTCGCCGACACCATTGGCAATCAAAGCTCGGTCAAGCTGTTTAACGGTTATTGGCGCGAGCTGAAAAGATTTGCCGCTTCGGCGGCTAAATTGGGCGAGGCCCGCCGGCTGACTTGGAGTTTGGACATGTATTTTGAGGCGGTGCAGGGCCTATTAACCTTGGTTTTGGAAGTGGGAATTTTTTATTTGGCGATCAGATTGTGGCAGCAAGGCCTGGTGACGGTTGGTGATTTCGTTTTACTGCAATCTTATGTTCTGACGATTATTATGCGGGTGTGGGACTTTGGCAAAACCGTTCGTCAGATTTACGAGCGCCTGGCTGATGCCGAGGAAATGACGATAATTCTGGAAACGCCGCACGAGATCCAAGATCTGCCAGCTGCCAAAAGTTTAAAAGTGCCGGCCGGCCGGATTGAGTTTAAAAATGTTGACTTTGCCTATCATCAAACCCGGAAAGTATTGAAGAAATTTAATTTAATTATCCAGCCGCATGAACGGTTGGCGCTCATCGGGCCGTCGGGCGCCGGCAAAAGCACGGTGGTGCGGCTGCTCCTGCGTCAGCATGATTTAACCGCCGGGGAGATCTTGATTGACGGGCAAAATATCTCTGAAGTCACCCAGGAAAGTCTGTGGCAAAATATCAGCTGGGTGCCGCAGGATCCGATTTTGTTTCACCGGACGCTGAAGGAAAATATCCGCTATGGCCGGCCGAGCGCCACCAACGCCGAAGTCTTGGCCGCCGCCAGAGCCGCCCATTGCCATGAGTTTATTAAAAATTTCCCTGAAGGTTATGATACTTTCGTTGGCGAGCGGGGAGTGAAGCTTTCCGGCGGCGAACGCCAGCGGGTGGCGATTGCCCGGGCGATACTCCGTAACGCGCCGATCTTGATCTTGGATGAAGCTACTTCCAGCCTGGACTCTGAGTCTGAAGGCCTGATTCAAGATGCGCTGAATAAATTAATGGTTAATAAAACCGTGATTGTGATTGCCCACCGGCTGTCCACGATTAGAAAAATGGACCGGATTATTGTGGTGGACCGTGGCGGCATCATTGAAGAAGGCGCGCATGACGACCTGACCGGCAAGGCCGATGGCTTATACAGCCGGTTGTGGCGGATGCAGGCGGGCGGGTTTTTGAAGTAAAAAATAAATTAGATAGCGGAGTAACGGGGCCTTTGGCCCCGTTGTGTTTTTCGGAATGACCCCGCCGTGGCGGGGTCATTTTAGTTTGACCAAATAAGTTTATTTCGCTCCTGCGCGGGTCTTAACCGGCTGGTTTAGTAGGATGGCGAGTAGGGGCAATCCACGAATTGCCCTAAACTAATTACCTTAATTTATTACCTAAGTTTAGCCCTCGCCGGGTAGGCGTTACTTTCTGTGACCAGAAAGTAACCAAAGAGTCTTGGGGGTTCCAGACGCGCGACTGCTCGCCACCTTAGTTCTTCTCGCCCCGCTCCGCCACTCCCGCTCGTCCGCCTCCGGCGGACTCGACTCCCGTGGCTCCGCTCGGCGCGGCCTTCCGCCCCCAAACCCCCGACTGCTTGGCAATTATTATCTTTTGAATAAAAGACACTGTAGAGGAGTTCTGGAAAAAAACAAAAACCACCTTAAATTAAAGTGGTGTTTTTGTTAATTTTATTATTCACTAATCAGTAATCCGGCGCCGTACATGACGGCGAGGCCGAGGAGTAGGACTAAAAAATGAATCAAGGTATTTTTGGTGCCACGGTCTTGGTTGGTCATGGGGACCAGGTCAGTGAGGGCGATATAGATAAAGTTGCCGGTCGCTAGAGCGATCAAAATCAGGCTGAGCGATTGGACTTCGCCTTTCAGAAACCAAACAAATAAACCGCCCACCAGGCTACCGGCGGCCGAGAGCAGGTTATAAAAAATAATCTTGCCAGGCTTCATTTGATTGTGGAGCATCACGGCGAAATCGCTGATTTCTTGGGGAATTTCGTGAAATAAGACGGCTAGAGTGGTAATAATGCCCAGGCGGAAATCAACCAGAAACGCGCCGGCGATAATCGTGCCATCCAGGAAATTATGGATGGTGTCGCTAATGATTATTAAAGTGCTGGAAGTGTGGACCTCACATTCGTCATTTTCATGGCAATGGTAGACGATTAACAGCTTTTCCAAGAGGTAGAAAATTAAGATACCAAGTAAAACCAAAATTAGCGATGTTTCCACTTTTGGCGACCCATTAATCAATTCCGGCAGTAAATGGGTGAAAACCGCCACCAACATGGCGCCAATAGCAAAAGAAACCATGAAGCCGGAGATTCTTTTGGCGCGGTTTTCTTGCCACAATAACAGCAAGCCGCCAGATAAGCCTAAAAAACCGGAAAGGGCGATAGCGAGGATAATATAGAGTAGCATAGCTTAAGTTAAAAGTTAGGAATGAATTTGTAGTCTTATTTTAACCAATTATTCCGTATAAAGCAAATTGAGTCGGCTCATTTTGACTTTGGGGGTAAATTACCCTATAATTAAATAAAATAAGCGAAAAATTATGGCGATGTTCTTGATTTCTCAGTTGGCTGGCAAAGCCGGTCAAAATGTTGATTTGGCGGGTTGGGTTTATAATTTCCGTTCATCGGGTGGTCTTTATTTTTTACAATTGCGTGACGGCAGCGGTTTTATCCAAGCGGTGGTGGATAAAGAAAAAGTCAGTCCGGAGACTTGGGCGGCGGCTGAAAAGATTACCATTGAGTCGTCAGTTGAAGTTAGCGGCCAGGTGACTGAGCATCCCAAAAAGCCGGGTGTGTTTGAATTGCAGGTTACCGGCTTAAAAATTGTGCAGATTGCCGAGGAATATCCGATCGGCAAAAAAGAGCACGGGCCGGACTTTCTTTTGGACAACCGGCATCTGTGGCTCCGTTCTGGCCGGCAATGGGCGATTCAGCGGGTGCGCGACGCGATCATTACCGCGATTTACGAGTTTTATCACCAGCGCGGTTTTATTAAAATTGACACGCCGATTATCACGCCGAACGCTTGCGAGGGGGCAACGACTTTATTTGATATAAAATATTTTGACCAAGGCAAAGCTTATTTGTCGCAGTCCGGGCAACTTTATTTGGAAGCGGCGATTATGTCGGTCGGGCGAGGTTTTGATTTTGGTCCGGTATTCCGCGCCGAGAAAAGCAAGACGCGGCGGCATTTGGCCGAGTTTTGGATGATGGATGCCGAGGCGGCATTTGTTGACCACGAGGGCAATATGAAACTGCAAGAGGATATGATTTGTTATATTGTAGAATATTGCTTGACGCATTGCCAAACGGAATTGGCGCTTTTGGAACGCGACCTAGAACCGTTAAAAAAGATTAAGGCGCCGTTCACGCGTTTGACTTATACTGAGGCGATTAAAAAATTGCAAGAATTAGGTTCAGACATCAAGTTTGGCGAAGATTTGGGCAACGACGACGAAGGCCTATTAACCCAAGACAGCGCCGTGCCGGTTTTCGTCCACAAATGGCCGGCGGCGATAAAGCCGTTTTACATGAAAGTCGATCCCGATAACGCCGAATTGGTTTTAAACGATGATTTAATCGGCGTTGAAGGCGCCGGCGAGCTGATTGGCGGCAGCCAACGCGAGGATAGTTATGAAATTTTGAAAGCGAAAATTGAAAAGGAAGGTTTAAAGGGCGAAGAATACCAGTGGTATTTGGATCTGCGGAAATACGGCAGTGTGCCGCACAGCGGTTTCGGCTTGGGTCTAGAACGAACCGTCGCTTGGATCGCCGGCGCCGAACACATCCGCGAGACCATTCCGTTCCCGCGGTTGATTAATAGATTAAGGCCATAAAAAATAATAAAAATAATAGCACTTTTTATTTTTAAGTGAGGAGGCAGTTAGGAGGTTGATTATGTGGAAATGGCTAAAAGATTTTTGGGTAAAGATTTTTAGCGAGCCACATCGGACCGGTATGTGTCCGGTTTGTGATGAACAAGTGTCAATCACAAAAAAAGGCGGAAACTTTATAATCGAACTTCATTTTGAAGACGGCAGCAGCTATCTTCGCTGCGGCGGAAGTTCAGAAGAGCCGGTTGAAGGCACGGTTTCCCTCAAAGGCAGATAATATTTCCGCCTCCTCACTTAAGAATAAAAAATTAATTATAATTATATGGCCGAATTTAAACATTCAGCTTCGTTTAATCCGCAAGGTCAACCCAACTTTGTTACCATTGCTTCCGGGCCGGTGATTATTAAAGATGGCAAAGTTTTGCTCGACAAACACGGCGATGATTTTTGGAAATTTCCGGGTGGGGCAGTGGAGAGCGGCAACAGTTTCGAGGAAAACGCCAAGCGGGAAGTCAAAGAAGAGTTGGGGGTGGAAGTTGAGCTTAAAGGCGAGCCATATATTATCAGTTTTACGCGAGAGAAAGACGGCAAAGAGGAGTTGGTGATTTTAATCCACTATTTGGCGGAGATCATCAGCGGTGAGCCGCAGGCCGGACAGGATGTGGTGGAATTTGGTTGGCACGATGTTAACAGCTTGCCGGCTGACTGCGCGCCGAACATCAAGCCGGTGGTTGAATATTTTAGAACATTAAAACATTAAAACACTAGAACATTAAAACCAAACGAGGTCCGATGTTTTAATGTTTTTATGTTCTAGTGCTTTAATGAATTATATGAAAGAGGCAATTAAGAAGATTTTCCGGAAAATCGGTCCTGGGTTTATCACTGGCGCGGCGGACGATGACCCGTCAGGCATTGGCACTTATTCGGCGGCTGGCTCGCGGTTTGGTTTGGGCCAGCTGTGGACGCCACTCTTCACTTTTCCCTTGATGGCGGCGGTGCAAGAGATCTGCGCGCGGATTGGCCTGGTGACCGGCCGGGGACTAGCCGGAGTGATTAGAAAAAATTATTCACGAAAGCTTTTATTTTTTTGTGTTACTTTGTTAGTTATTGCCAATACCATTAATATCGGCGCCGATATTGGCGCGATGGCGAGCGCCGTTGGCCTTTTGACCTCGCGAGCATCCTTTGCTTTTACCGCCGGAGCGTTAACTTTTCTGATTTTGGCCTTGGAAATTTTTGTGCCGTATCGGGTTTATGCCAGGTTTTTGCGCATTTTTGCTTTCTCTCTATTCGCTTATTGGCTGACGGCGCTGTTTATCAAAATCAACTGGACGGAAGTGGCGACGCGGACTTTCTGGCCGCAATGGCAATGGAATTTTGATTATATTTTAATTTTGGTCGGCGTTTTTGGCACCACCATCTCACCTTATCTTTTTTTCTGGCAAGCTTCCGAAGAAGTGGAAGAAGAAATTATTGAAGGCCGGTGGTCGATCAAGTCGCGTCAGGGCGCAACACTGCCGGAGATTAAAGATATGCGCGAGGATGTATTTATTGGCATGCTCTTTTCCAATATTACGATGTTTTTTGTTATCTTGGTCGCCGGCTCGACGCTCTTTGCCAACGGTGTTTTTAATATTGAAACCGCCGAACAAGCGGCATCGGCTTTAAAGCCGCTCGCGGGGGATTGGGCGTATTTACTTTTTACTTTGGGGATTATCGGCGTTGGCTTGCTGGCAATACCGGTGCTGGCCGGATCGGCGGCCTACGCGGTTAGCGAGGCGTTGAAGTTGCGCGAGGGCTTGGGTTTGAAATGGAATCAGGCCAAGGGTTTTTACGCTATTATTTTATTGGCTACCGTAGTTGGTTTAGGCATGAATTTTTTGGGGATCAATCCGATGCAGGCGCTCCTTTACACCGCGGTCCTGAACGCCATCATTTCCGTGCCGCTCCTGTTTGTGATTATGAAAGTGGGTAATGACGGGAAAATCATGGGTGAATTCAAAAACGGCCCGTTAGCAAACTTTCTAGGCTGGGCGGCGACAATTGTTATGACGCTTGGCGCGGTCGTTTTATTCATTAGTTTTATCGTGAAATAAATATGGCGGCGAAAATCAGTGAAATTTATTTTGTCCGCCATGGCGAGTCAACCAATAATGTTGAAGGCACTTTTGTCCAGGAGAATAAGCACTGGCTGACGGCCAAAGGTGAAAAACAAGCGCAAAATCTTATAAAAGTTTTAAGAAAAGAAAAATTTGACTTGATTGTCACTTCTAGTTACGAGCGGACGCAGTTGACCGCCTGGCCCCTGCTTAAAAAACATAAAAAAGATTTTGTAGTCTGGCCGGTGCAAGAGTTTACGCCGTTGCCCAGCAAGCGGTACTCAAAATTAACCATCGCTGAGCGGCGGCGTTTAAACACCGCCTATTGGGAGAAATGTGATCCTGGTTATCAGGCCGACCGCGGCACAGAAAATTATATTGATTTTATAAAAAGAATCGATGCCGTAAAAAAGCGGATTCTCAAAGGAAACTTTAAAAAGATTGTTATTTTTACCCACGGCGCTTTTATTCGTCATTTTATCTGGCGCAATTTTTATCCGCGAAGGAAAATTGATAATCAAGCAATGTTGTCAGGGGCGAGAGTCGGTTGGGGGTTGGCGATAAAAAATACCGAAATAATTAAAGCCATTAAAATCAATAATAAATTATATTTTGGAGAATTGGACTCCCGCCATTTAAAAAATTAAAACGCCAAAGCAATTTATATTTCAAGATTTAAGAAAATTAATTACTGAGTTTTATTCTTAAATCCTAAATCTTAATTCTTAAATCTATTCATTATGAAAACCTACATCAACGAAACTTTAACTAAAGTTGGGGAGACGGTGGAGCTCAAAGGCTGGGTGCATGTTAAGCGCGATATGGGCAAGATTTCTTTTATTGATCTGCGCGACTCCACCGGGATTATTCAAGTCGTTTTGGTGCCCGGGGAAATGGATGAGAGCAAAGATTTGGTCAAAGAATTGCGGCCGGAGTTTGTGGTGGCGATTAAAGGCGTGGTTCAGGAACGGAATGCCAAGAGCGTTAACGCGGAAATGCCGACTGGCAAAATTGAGGTGCTCGCCAAAAATTTGGTGATTATCAATGAAGCGGCCCTGGCGCCGTTTGAGATTAACACCGAAGAGCGGCAGGCGAACGAAGAACTGCGGTTGAAATACCGTTATTTGGACCTGCGCCATCCGCGCCTCGCTAAAAACTTGCAAGCGCGTTCGGCGGTTATCCGCTTTGTGATTGATTATCTGGCGGATCAAGGTTTTACTTATCTGCAAACGCCGATTTTGTCCAAATCCACTCCCGAAGGCGCTCGCGATTACTTAGTCCCTTCCCGGGTGCACCAGGGCCAGTTTTTCGCGCTACCGCAGTCGCCCCAGCAGTATAAACAGCTTTTGATGGTGGCCGGCTTTGAACGATATTTTCAAATCGCGCCGTGTTTCCGTGATGAAGACGCGCGGGCCGACCGCAGTCCGGGCGAGTTTTATCAACTGGATATTGAAACTTCATTTTTCAGCCAAGACGAGATTCTCCAGTTAGTCGAAGGCATGTTCACCACCATGATTAAAAAACTGTTTCCGGAAAAGCATTTTACTTTTTCACCTTGGCCGCGGTTAAAGCACGACGAAGTTAAGGCGAAATATCAGAGCGACAAGCCGGATCTGCGGAAAGATAAAAATGATCCGAATGAATTGGCTTTCGCCTGGGTAGTGGATTTTCCGCTCTTTACCGAGCAGAGAGAAGACGATTTTTTCCATGGTTCGGGAGCCGGTAAGTGGGCGCCGTCGCACCACATGTTTACCCGACCGAAAGACGAGGACTTGGCGCTTTTAGACAAGGATCCGGGCAAAGTCCATTCTTATCAGCATGATTTAGTCTTGAACGGCATTGAGGTGGGCGGCGGGTCGGTCAGAATCCACGACCCGAAACTCCAGGAAAAGGTTTGGGATTTAATTGGTTTTACCGCCGCGCAGAAAGAGCAGTTTAAGCATTTGATTGAAGCTTTCCAATACGGCGTGCCACCGCATGGCGGTATCGCGCCGGGTTTAGATCGGCTGGTTTCACTTCTTTGCGGCGAAAAAAATATCCGTGAAGTGATCGCTTTCCCCTTGACCGGCGACTGCCGCGATCCGTTGATGGAAGCGCCATCCGCCGTAACCAAAGAACAGTTGGATGAGCTCGGAATTGAAATTAAAAAAAAGAAAAAATAAACTATCAAAAATATGGCAGAAAAAATTGGTGGAGTGGGCGCGCCTAAATCAGAAAATAAGGTGTTGCCGCCGGAGAAGATTGGACGGGTTGGCGATCGGCGGCAAAATTTACCGACTGAGGCGCCAGAAGGCGCCGGCGCCGAACCAAATAAAAGTCCGTTGGAAAAAGAAGATACAGTAACGATTAGCGATACCGCTAAAAAAATGGCGGCGTGGCAAAAACGCCGAGAAAAAGAGTTGACTAGCGATAATGAGAAATAATTTAAAGCAGGTTCTTAAGCTTGGTTTAGTTGTTTTTTATAATAAAATCAGCTATAATTTAAAGGTTAGGAGGATGTTTTATGCGTCTTTCCGCCTTACAACGGCATATCTTGCGCCAGTGCTTCCAGGCGCGAAAAAAACTTAGCCGGGCGCGGTTAGTTGATTTTTATAATAACGCCAAAAACAAACCAAAAAGCGAGGACCAAATTAATATCATTACCAAGAGTATTGAGCGGCTGATTACTAAAGGCCTGTTAGTCGGTTACGGCGTTAAAACCGCGGAAAAGTGGTTTATTCGCGAGATTAGCTTGACGCGGGCAGGCCAAAAGGCGGCGCGCGAGGCGCTGGGCAAACAGCAGAAACTCAAGATTTAGTTGTTAGGTTGTTAAGTTGTTAGGTAGTTAGGTGCGGCTCCGCCGAAGGCGGAGCCGCCATAACGACTTAACGACCTAACTACTTAACCACTACTTTTATGATCAACCAAAAAGTCCTCAACTACCTTAATAAACAAAAAGTTGGCTTCACCGTGATTGACCACAAAAAGATTTTTACGGCTTATGATTTGGCGCAGACGCTTAAAATGGATTTAAAAAAAGTTGCCAAAACACTACTGGTGCAAGCCGACAAAAAGTTTGTGATCGTGATTGTGCCGGCGCATTATCGGCTGGATTTTAAAAAGCTCAAAAAAGTTCTAAAAGCGAAGCAAATCAAGATTCCTTCCGAGAAGATTATGGAAAAAGTTTTAAAGGTGAAAGTTGGCGGCATCACGCCGTTTGGCGCTTTGCACGGGCTGGAAACGGTGGTGGATAAGAGCCTCTTAAAAACTCAAGAAACCATTCTTAACGCCGGCAGTTTTACCCAGAGTTTGCGGTTGAAAGTTAAGGATTTCCTTAAAATGGAAGAAGCTAGACTCGGCAGTTTTGTGGAATCGGCGGGGTATAAGAAGCCAAAGGTTAATAAACCCAAAAAAGTGAAAGCCAAAAAGGCAAAGAAAATTAAGAAAGTTAATAGAGTTAATAAAAAGAAAAAATAGAATCTAACTACCTAACTACCTATCAACTTAACAACTTAACTACCTAACAACTAATCCTATGACTTGTGGTTGCTGTTGCGGCGGGATGAAGAAAAAAACCGCCCCCAAAAAGAAAGTTAAAAAAGCGAAGAAAAAATAAACTCTGTGGTTTATCAGATAGCGAGTGAACAATTTTCCGGGCCGCTGGATTTGCTTTTACATTTGATTGAAGGCGAAAAACTGGATATCACCAAGATCTCGTTGGCAAAAGTCGCCGACGAGTATTTGCGTTTCGTCCAGGCCGAAGCCAAAATCGATCCGCAGGATTTGGCGGATTTTTTGATGGTGGCTGCTAAGTTGATTTTGATTAAATCCAAAGCGTTGCTCCCTAATTTTGAACTTGAGGCCGAGGGTGACTTGGAAATTCAACTAAAACTTTACAAAGAGTTTTTGGCCGCGTCCAAGGTGGTGGAAGGGCTGATCAAGCAAAAAAAATTCAGCTATTCGCGCGAGAAATTGCCCGTGGGGATTGAGCCGGAGTTTAACCCGCCCAAAAAACTGACCGGCGAGAAAATGGCGGAAATTTTTTGGCTCGCTCTCGCGCGGCTGGAGCCGATTGTCCATTTGCCAGAGAAAACTCTAGAACGGGTGATTAACATCGAAGAGCGGATCCGGCACATTAAAGATTATATTATCAATAAAATTCAGACGACTTTTCATGAGATTGTCGGGCGCGGCGATAAAGCTGAAGCGATTGTCAGTTTTTTGGCGCTCCTGGAACTGGTGAAGCAGAGGACGCTGGTGATGGACCAGGAGGAGTTGTTCGGGGATATTACGGTAAAGAAAATATAATAGCAGAATCAAGAATCATGAATTAAGAATCAAGAGTAAATGCCCAATGTCCAAATACCAATGACCAAGCAAACTTAGCAGCCGCATACGACATACCATATACGATATACCGACCAAGATGATAAGTAGTTAGAATGGGAATAAAGAATTAGGAAATTAAGATCCGCCAGCTGGCGGGCTTAATTCTTAATTCTTAATTCTTAATTCTACTTTTGTGTCTACCCTAAAATCCAAACTCGAAAGCCTATTATTCATTTCGCCGAAGCCTTTGTCGCTCGGTAAACTTGCCGAACTGACCGAACAAGGCAAAGAAGCGGTGGGTGAGGCGCTAAAACAGCTAATGGTGGAAACTGCCGATCGTGGCATCGTCATTAAGCAGGCGGATGATAAATTTCAAATGATGACTAGCGGCGACAACCATAAGCTGGCGCAGGATTTTGTTAAAGAAGAAATCACCGGTGAATTAACGCGGCCGTCACTGGAAACTCTAACCGTGGTTGCTTACCGCGGGCCGATAACCAAAACCGAGCTGGAGTTGATCCGCGGCGTGAACTGCAGTCTGATTTTACGGAATTTAATGATTCGCGGGCTAGTGGAAGAGAGCGAAGACAAGCAACGGGGTTTGCTTTATCAGGTTACGCTTGATTTTCTCAAACATTTAGGCCTGCAGCAGATCAGCGATTTGCCAGATTACCAAAAATTAAACCAAGATGAAAATCTGCAAAAACTGCTCGCCGCGACGCCGACAGCGCCAGAAGCCGTTGAATAATACGATTAAATTATGTTCTCGGTTTTATTAAATTTAATTTTTTCCGTTATTTTAACTAAGGCTGATTGGCCGCAAGTTGAACGAGAGTATTTTATTGCGCCAATTGCTGAAACAGTTGAGATTATTCCGCAAAGCGGGGGAGACCAAGTTTATGCCGGTCGGCTCAAGTCCGCAGCGGATAAGCCGGTAGCGCCGAAGAAAATTAACCAAAACAGTTTAGGTGTGGAAGTGACGGCGCTTAGCGGATTAGCGGTTGATTGGGACAGCGGTAAGGTTTTGTGGGAGAAAAACTCCGGTGAGAAAAGGTCTTTGGCGAGCCTGACTAAATTGATGACCGCCTTGGTTTTTCTGGAACATAATCCAGGCTGGGATAAAGAGGTGGAAATCACCGCCGAAGACCAGCGGGAAGGTGGCGCTAATTTTTTCTTGGTCGGTGAGACTACAACAGTTCGTGATTTATTTTATTCTACTTTAATTGGCTCGATCAATTGTTCGGCGGTGGCTTTAGCCCGTTCCACCGGTTTGAGCGAAGCTGACTTTGCCCGAGCGATGCAACAAAAAGCTAAAGCGTTGGACTTGGTATCGGCGATTTTTGTTGAACCGACCGGCCTGCTTGACGGCAATCAAGCCACAGCCGAGGACACGATAAAGCTTTTGCGGGCGGCGCTCGGCAATACGGCGATTGGCAATGCCACTACGCTGGGCAGTTATGAAGTTAATATTTTGAATAAAAATAGTAAACGGACGGTAAGTAATACTGATTGGCTTCTGGGCGGCTTTCTCAATCAATCACCTTATAGCATATTAGGCGGCAAGACCGGCTACATTGATAACGCCGGCTATTGTTTGGGGCTTGGCGTGGAGCGCGGCGGCCGGCGAGTGCTTTCGGTGATGCTCGGCAGTAATAGCTTAGAAAACCGCTTTCAGGACACTAAGGCCGTGGTGGATTGGATTTTCCGTAATTATCAGTGGTAGAGTGATTTTTACAAGAAAACAAAAAATACCATATAAGTTATGGTATCTTTTGGTAGCTGGGGAGGGAGTTGAACCCTCGACCTCGGGCTTATGAGTCCCACGCTCTAACCAACTGAGCTACCCAGCCACGAAATAAATATAAATTGTTAAATTAACATAGTTTTACGAGCCCCACGCTCTAACCAGCCCCGGGCCGACGACCCGCTAGGGCCGGGCCTGAGCTACCCAGCCAAGACTCAAAAACTTCTACCATTTTAGATGAATATAGGGCAAAAGTCAACTTTATCCTTTGACAGTTTAGTAAATTTAGATTAGACTGATAACTGAATTAAGCTATTTTAACCGGCCGAAGTGGCGGAATTGGCAGACGCGCACGACTCAAAATCGTGTGGGGTTTACTCCATGAGGGTTCGATTCCCTCCTTCGGCATTTAAAAAATTGGTTTAGATTCTTGCTTTTTTCCAAAAAAGAGAATATAGTATAATCCTCTATTAAATATCGCGGGGTAGAGCAGTCTGGCAGCTCGTCGGGCTCATAACCCGAAGGTCGTCGGTTCAAATCCGACCCCCGCAACCAAGAAACTATTTTTGAATAAAAAGTAGTTTTTTGTTTGAAAAAATGTTATAATTAAGCCACGCGTTAATATAAAGGTTAGGTTTAATTAAGGTATGGCGAGAGTAATTTCCATTGTTAATCAGAAAGGCGGAGTGGGGAAGACCACGACCGCGGTGAATCTGGCGGCTTATCTCGCTAAATACGGCCGCAATGTTTTGCTGGTTGATATGGATCCGCAGGCGAACGCCACTTCGGGCCTAGGAATCGACCATCAGACTTTGCCCTATGGCATTTATGAGGTAATTGCCGGTCTGCAGCCTTTGCGCCAAGTGGTGGTGGGCACAGCGCACGCGGGGCTAAAAGTGGCGCCGGCGACGATTTCGCTTGCTGGGGCGAGTGTGGAACTGGTTAATGAAGCGGAAAGGGAATTTAAGCTTTATCGCGCTCTTTTGGAAGGGGCCGGGGCTTATGATTATATTTTAGTTGACTGTCCGCCGTCACTCGGTTTAATCACGATTAACAGCTTAACCGCCGGCGATGAAGTGCTGATTCCGGTCCAAGCCGAGTATTACGCCCTAGAAGGACTGGGTCAGCTTTTAAACACTATTAATTTAGTCAAAGAGAATTTAAAGCCGAATTTAAATATCTTGGGCGCGGTGTTGACCATGTATGACCGCCGCAACAAACTGTCCAATGAAGTGATGGAACAGCTTTACCAGTATTTTCCTAACCGAATTTTCCGTTCCGTGATTCCGCGGGTGGTGCAACTGGCGGAAGCGCCGTCGCACGGTAAATCAATTTTGCATTATCGGCCGTTGTCGCGCGGCGCTTGGGCCTATGACCGGCTGGCAAGGGAAGTGATGGCAACGGAAAAATAGATTTAAGAATTAAGATTTAGGATTTAAGAATGCCGGTCATTAGAGTTTAAACTATAAACCTAGTTAAAAATGTCCAATATCCAAATCCCAATATCCAATCAATGTCCAATGACTAAAGGTGGTAATTGGACATTGGTCATTGGGATTTGATCGGTCATTGGAGCTTGGGCATTGGGCATTTATTCTTAAATCTTAAATCTTAAATCTACTTAAAAATATGTCTCTCGGCCGCGGTCTAGATTCACTTATTCCCAAAAAGATTGTTTTGCCGTCCTCGCCTTCGCCTGACAAACCGGACGAAACCGTGGGCGGGGAGCGGATTTTGCAATTGGCGCCGAGCCAGATCGCGGTTAATCCGCACCAGCCGCGGCAGGAGTTTGGCCATGCTGACCTGGAAGAGCTGATTAATTCCATTAAGGAACACGGCATTCTGCAACCATTAATTGTGACTAAAGTTGGCAACGGCTATGAATTAATTGCCGGGGAGCGGCGGCTGCGCGCGGCCAAAGTTTTGGAATTGGGGGCGGTGCCGGCGATTGTCCGTGAAGCGAGTGAAAACGAGAAACTGGAACTGGCGATTATTGAGAATATCCAGCGCAAAAATCTTAATCCAATCGAAGAGGCAGTGGCTTACCGGCGGCTAATGGAAGAGTTTTCCCTGACCCAAGAAGAAACTGCCAAGAAAGTCAGCAAGTCGCGGGCGGCCGTCGCCAATGTTCTCCGACTTTTAGATTTACCAGCCGAAGTGCAGGAGGCGATTTCCCAGGAAAAAATCTCTGAGGGCCACGCCAAAATCCTCGCCGGCATTAATGATCCGGCCGAGCAACTGAAATTTTTCAAAAAAATTGTTGAGGAAAAGCTTAATGTCCAGGATACCGCCACTGTCGTCCGGGCAACCAAACCGGGCAAAGCGGCGAAACCTTTGGCCTTGCCCGACGCGGAAACTCTTGCCCAAGAAGAAACGCTCCGCGGCAAATTGGGGACTAAAGTAAAAATCGAGAAGCAGGGCGGGCGGGGCAAGATAATTGTAGAATTTTATTCAGAGGAGGAGTTGAGGGGGTTGATAGAAAGGATTTAGGATTTAAGAATAAATGCCCAATGACCAAGCTCCAATGACCAATCAATGTCCAATGACTAATGTCCAATAACCGACTTTTGGCATTTGGCATTGATTGGACATTGGGATTTGGAAATTGGACATTTTTAACTAGGTTTATGGTTTAAACGCGAACTGCCGGCATTCTTAAATTCTAAATCTTAAATCTTTTTATGAAAATTATTGTTGGTCTCGGCAATCCCGGCAAAGAATACGCCAAAACCCGCCATAATCTAGGCTGGTTGGTTTTGGATAAGCTGGCCGGCAAAAATAAATGGCAAGAGAATAAAAAAGCCAAAGCTTTATTTTTGGCCGCCGAAATTGACGGGCAAGAAGCGCTACTGGTTAAACCGACGACTTTTATGAATAACTCCGGCCTGGCGGTTAGGGCGATGATAAAGAAATACAATTTAAAACCAAGCGACTTGATTGTGGTTCATGATGATAAAGACTTGGACTTCGGCCGGATCAAAGTGACCGGGGACTCTGGCTCCGCCGGGCATAACGGCGTTAAATCGTTAATTGATGTTTTGGGCACACAAAAATTTATTCGCGTTCGAGTGGGAGTGAAAAATGAGTTATTAGAAAAAATGCCGACGGATAAGTTTGTTTTGGGGCGATTTAATAAGGAAGAAATCAAACAACTCGACAATATTCTTAAAGAAATAATTGCCAAAATATGCCAGAATTAGCAGGGGAATATCCGATAAAAGGGGATGAGGCCTTTTCCGCAGAAGCTAAGGAAAGCCAAATTGAGCCGGAAGGCATTGAATTTTCTATAGTAAAAGATTATAAAATACCGGGCAAGGAAGAAAGAGGCCAGCATGAGTTATTGGCTGAAGCTATGGGCCAATTAATCCATAAGATTAAAGAGGGCCATTATGCCAGCGTGGTATTTTTAGACAAAGCCGCTCGGCCGCTAGTTACAATGTTGCAGGATATGTGGCCGTATAATTTTGATGCCAATGGTAAATTGGTTGGCTTAGAAGAAGATGGGTCTCACTTACCAACCATAAATTTTTTAAATGTGGGTACGGAAACGGAAGAAGTTTTTACAAATTATTTTACCGGTAAAAAGAAGAAAAATTCTTTGATATCTGGGGCAGAAAAGCAATTGCAGACGGCTACGGCGGCGAAAGATAATTTAGAAGAAACAATTTTGGCCGGTCCATATTCTAGGGCAATTGGTTATTTCCGATATCAAAACAGTTGGCTTGGTTATCTTGAAGGTAAAAGTGAAGAAGAAAAAAAAGAAATAGAAAATATAGTAGAGATATTCTCAAAGGCTAAAGATGAAGTTGGGCATTGGAAAGATCTAGAGTCTCGGGTAAGAAATGAAGGATATTTTATTCCTCAATTTGTTGAAGATAATGATTACGCTAGATTAATGTCGTTGATTACCAATGATATGACTATTGAGGCTGTTGGCAAAGAAAAACTACAGAAGTTGGTAAAAGAGTATGCTTTGTTTAAAAATAGTGGGCCAGTATTAATTGTTGATGAATATTCTAATACCGGCCAATCTTTGGAACTGGCAAAAAAAGTTATAGAAGCCGGCATGGCTTTAAAAGACAAAAATAATTTAATTGACGGATATAATTTTTCCGACGAGCGGCGAAGCTATCTTTTTACAAAAGAAGATGGTTTTCGCGTTAATCCGCCTTGGCGAGAAAGCTCGTCTCAGTCGGAAATGAGAGGTGTCACTGGCGTAGTGGATCCGGCCGAAGGCGAATTGACCGCCGAAAAATATGGCCGAGAAAATCCAGAAGCCGCCAAGCGCGTACAACAACTGAGGGCTGAATTGCATGCCATCGCCAATAAATATTTGGAAAAAGAAAAAGAAAGGTTGACATAATAGTCGGTTGAGGTAAATATTGAAGCGGCTAAGAAGATGATTGAGGTGTTATAAAAGCAGCAAAGGTTTTAGTTCAGTTGATAAAGTAAAAATTGCGATATGAGTGGTAACCAGAAAATTGAATCAAATATCTGGAAATACTATCTAGCGGTTTCGCTGGCTTATTTTGCATTTTATACGCCGATTATACAGCTATTTTATCTTGATCGCGGTTTAACTATTCTTAAAATCGCGATTCTGGGAATTGTCTGGACTATAGTAAAAATGATCCTGGAAATTCCTTCTAGCATTCTGGCAGATAAATGGGGAAGAAAAAAAGTGATAATACTTTCTTCACTTTTCGGGATTTTGCAATTGATAGCTTTTATTTACGCAACAGATTACTGGCATTTTATTTTAGCTAGTATTTTGTCTGCAGTTTCATTTGCATTTTTGTCTGGTACGGATATCGCGTTTTTCTACGATACCTTGAAAGCGTTAAAAAAGGAAGATAAATTTGATAAACTTTGGGCTAGGCAAGAGATATATCAACAGATGCCTTTAATTATAGCTTTTACCTCTTCGGGATTTTTATACAAATTTTCTCCCTTACTACCATTCCAACTCTCTCTAATTTTTTTAATACTTTCATTTTTTGTCATTTTTACTTTTAAAGAGCCGACATACCATAAACCAATAGAGGAGGTCAGTATTTTTTCTCATTTTAAACAATCAGTAAAATTCATTTTTAAAAACTCATATTTAAAATCAATATTACTTTTTGTACTTCTATTCAGCCTTGGTTCTGATCTTTCATATGGTTACGGGCAGGTTTATCTAAAACAGCTTGCACTTCCAGTCGTTTTGTTTGGTATTGCTTATACATTCAAATCGCTGTTTTGTACGATCGCCGCTAATTTTGCTCCACTATTACGAAGGAAATTTTCTTATCGTGGTATGTTTGGTTTCCAAATCATTGCACTAACTTTTTTATTTTATATTATGATATTAACCCAGAATTATATTGTGGGTGCATTATGTATTATTTTAATTTCGATTCCGCATGGTTTTTTTGGAATTTTAAAAAGTAGCTATATGCACCAACGGATTGAAAGTCATCAGCGAGCAACAATAGATTCCATTTTTTCTTTTTTTATCGCCGTCATGTTTCTGGTTGTAGAGCCGGTTACCGGTTATCTTGCCGACATTTATTCTATGAAATTACCTTTTCTTTTGGTGGCAATTATAATGTCAGTCTATTGTGTCTATTATTTATTTCATGGTTATAAGCGAATCTAGAGGCCTGGATTAAAAACACCGTAGATAAAATTCAAACAAAACAAAAACCTCTCGGCATAAACCAAGAGGCTTTTGTTTTTGATTGAGATGGTTATAAAACTATTTCTACTGCGATTTGCTATTTTCGCCCCGGGCTTCGTCAGACCGCGCAAAATGATTTTTGCCGTAATCCTATTACGCCTCAAATCATTTTGCTAGCCTTCCTTGCCTGAGGCAAAAATAGCTAAATCTCGCTACGAAATAGTTTTATAACCATCTCATTGAAAGAACGGTGGGCGGTTTTTCCGCCCGCTAGCCGGCGCAAGATCGAACGGAAAAATCCGGGCGACCTTAACTTGCTGGTTATTCTTAGAGGTTAGGAGGGATCCTCTAATTTGGCCGCCGGCAAGCGGACGGGAAAAAGTTTAGAAATATTTTAACTTTGATTTTGTATAATGTACCAATAGAGTGTCATAGCAGATTAGCATATTAGATAAATAATGTCAATAATAGGTTAAATTAAGGCACTGCCACTATGTTTATTAATTATTTAAATTTAAATAAATTATGACTAAAGAAGAGCTAAAATATTGGGTGGGACTGTCGGCGATTAAGGACATCGGGCCGGTGAGATTTAAGAAAATTATTAACTATTTCTCGTCGCTTCGGGATTTCTTTAGCTGTGGAAAAGTCGACTTGCTTCGCGCCGGGTTGTCAGAAACTATGGCGGATAAAATTATTAGTTCGCGAGGCCAGCTTGATTTAGAAGCGATTTGGCAGAGATTAAAAAAGGAAGAAATTCAACTGGTGACTTTCCTCGATCCGGAATATCCGGCACTCTTAAAAGAGATTTATGATTTTCCGCCAATTTTGTATTTACGCGGCGCGCCGCTCGCGGCAACTGATTTAGCCATCGCGGTCGTCGGCACTCGGCTGTCAACGGCTTACGGCGAGTATATGACTAATGAGTTGGTCCGCGGTTTGGTTCAGGGCGGTGTGACGGTGGTTTCCGGCCTGGCGCGCGGGATCGATAGTTCGGCCCATCAGGCGACTCTTCGGGCGGGCGGCAAGACGGTAGCGGTTTTGGGTAGTGGCCTTGATTGGCGGAGTATTTATCCACGAGAAAATAAAAAGTTAGTTGAAGAAATTATGGCGGGCGGCGGCACGGTGATCAGCGAGTTTCCCTGCGGCATGCCGCCGCATCGGCAGAATTTTCCTTTGCGCAATCGGCTGCTTTCCGGCTTGAGCCGCGGCGTCTTGGTGGTGGAAGCGGGCGAGAAAAGCGGCGCGCTGATTACGGCTAAATGCGCGCTTGATCAAAACCGCGAAGTTTTTGCCGTGCCTGGCGATGTTTCGCGGCCAACCGCTTTCGGCCCAAATTTCTTGATTAAGCAAGGCGCCAGAGCGGTAACGGAAGTTAATGATATCCTGGAAGCCCTAAACTTAGCTTTACCAAAAACGGCCGTGGTCCGGCCGGCCGCGCCCGAGCCGTCCAGCCCGGAAGAAGCGAAAATCTTAAGTTGCCTGTCAATTGAGCCGACACAGATTGATCAACTGATTTTACAGAGCGGCTTAGCGAGCCAGACTGTGAGCGCGGTTTTGGCTATTATGGAAATGGCGGGCAAGGTGAAAGAAGTTGGGGGACAGAGATATGTTATTAAATAGTCCCGAGTCCAGAGTCCAAAGTCCGGAGCGAGCTTTCAGCTAATTAGCTTTGAGTTTCTCGGGACTCCGGACTTCGGACTAGCTTCTGTTTGACTTATCCAGATTTATAGTTTATTATGCCTTTGACTTAAATATGCCAAAAACTCTACAGAAATTAATTATCGTCGAATCGCCGACCAAAGCCAAAACTATTACCAAGTTTTTGGGGAGCGATTTTAAAATTGATTCTTCTTACGGCCATGTCCGCGATTTACCCAAGAAAAAGCTGGGTGTGGATCTGGAACACGACTTTGCGCCTGAGTATGTGATTTTTAAAGAGAATCAGAAGCGGATCACCGCGCTGAAAAAACTAGCCGCCAAAGCCGACGAAGTCTACTACGCGACTGACGAAGACCGCGAAGGAGAAGCGATTTCTTGGCATTTATCCGAGATTTTTAATCTGCCCAAAAGCAAAGAACGGCGGATTGCTTTTCATGAAATTACTAAAGAAGCAATACTTGCCGCTCTAGACCACCCGCGCCAGATAGATATGAATTTGGTTGACGCCCAGCAGGCCCGGCGGGTTTTGGATCGGCTGGTGGGTTATAAAATTTCGCCGTTTTTATGGAAAAAGGTGGCTAAAGGGCTGTCGGCCGGCCGGGTGCAATCGGTGGCGGTGCGGTTGATTATAGAACGGGAGCGGGAGATTACGGCTTTTAATAAAGAAGAATATTGGTCGGTGGAAGCGGACTTTAAGAAACCGAGCGACGGCGAATTCCGCGGCAAACTGCATCGGGTCGGTGGCCAAATGTTGGACAAAATGGCAATCAAGGATCAGGCGACGGCTGATAATTATCTTGAACAACTCAATAGCGCCAAATATCAAGTGGCAAAGGTGGAGAAAAAAGAAACGCAGAAAAATCCTTTGCCGCCATTTACCACTTCCACTTTACAGCAGGACGCCAACCGGCGCCTGGGGTTTTCCGCCAAACAAACCATGATGATCGCCCAGCAATTATATGAAGGCGTGGTTTTGGGTGGCGAGGGCCAGGTGGGTTTGATTAGCTACATGCGTACCGACTCGCTCAATTTATCCGAGAAATTTCTCGGCGAGGCGAGCGAGTTTATTAAAAAGAACTACGGCGCCGATTTCGGTTTAGAAGCGCCGCGGCATTTTAAAACCAAAAGCAAGGGCGCGCAGGAAGCCCATGAAGCTATCCGGCCGACCGAAGTTTACCGCCAGCCGGAAGAAATGAAAGATCATCTGACGCCCCAGCAATATAAACTTTATAATCTGATCTGGCGCCGCGCCGTCGCGAGCCAAATGGCAGTCGCGGTTTTGGCGAACACGGCCGTCGATGTCAGCAACGACAAAAACGATTTAGTTTTCCGCGCCACGGGCCAGGTGATAAAATTTGCCGGCTTTTTATCGGCCTATCCGAGCGGCGGCCAGGATATAATTTTGCCGGATTTAACCGAAGGCGAAAAATTAGATTTATTAAAGATTGAGCCGCTCCAGCACTTTACCCAACCGCCGGCGCGCTACAGCGACGCGACTCTGGTTAAAGCTTTGGAAGAAAAGGGGATCGGCCGCCCATCCACTTACGCGCCGACGATTAACACTATTATCACCCGCGGTTATGTCAGCCGCGAAGAAAAGAGGCTGAAGCCGGCCGAGATCGCTTTTTTGGTTAATGATTTATTGGTGGAGCATTTTCCGGAAATTGTCGACTATGATTTTACCGCCAAGATGGAAGGCGAGCTGGATGAGATCGCCGCCGGCGAACTGAAATGGCAGCCAGTGATCAAAAAGTTTTATGGGCCGTTTAGCGAGAACTTGGAAAAGAAATACGGCGAACTGAATAAAGAAGATATTGTTAACCAAGAGACCAGCGAGGTTTGCGACAAATGCGGCAAGCCGATGATTATCAAAATCGGCCGTTTCGGCAAGTTTCTTGCTTGCACCGGTTTTCCGGAATGTAAAAACACCAAACAAATCAACGGCGCTGGTGAGATTGAGCCAGAAGAAACTTTGGATGAGAAATGCCCTAATTGCGGCAAACCCATGGTTTACAAGCATGGGCGCTTCGGCAAGTTTATTGCTTGCTCGGATTACCCTAAGTGTAAAACCACCAAGCAAGTTTTAAAAACTATTGGGATGAAATGTCCGGAATGTAAAGAAGGGGAAGTGGTGATCCGCCACGGCCGTGGCCGGGTCTTTTACGGTTGTTCCCGTTATCCGGATTGCAAATTTACTTCTTGGAAAAAACCGGGTGAAGCGGAGAAATCGGGTGAGGGTGAGGCTTAGTTAGGTTATTTTTAGTTAACTAGATAACTCATTTTATATTGCTTAGAATGAGTTATTTTTTAAAAAATTTTAAAAAGAAAAAGGGCCGTTGAAGTTATCGCTGAGCCCAATGAATGGTGAGAAGAATCAAAAATCTTCGCCGTCGTCTTCTCCGTTGCCGGTGAACATTTTCTCGAGAACCTTCTCGAGGAGAGTCGCCTCGTCCGGCTGGCCTGCCAATTTCTCTGTCAATCGGCAGTTGGGGCAAAATGTTTCCCCATTAGAGTTTGTCAGATAAAAGCCGCATTTCTCACATTTTGCGCTATCAAATAGTTGTTTGTGCCCTTCACTCATTGCCGTTCCTCCTTAGAGTGGTTTAGACTTTAAGAAGTACTTACCCGCTTATCCCAAAAACTGGGAAGGGAAAAGGGTGGCCGACCCTACTTCCTTATGGTCCTGATATCCCTGACAGACCAAAGGGATGCACTGTTTTTCAGGTCTATCCGAAATTAACCTTTGAAGTGCAACACTTGGCAAGGTAGAATAAGAACCTATGCCAAATACCAAGAAGAGTTACCAACACCTCAAAAAGGCCGAACGGCTGGAGATCGCCATTCTGCTTAAG
>Ga0172379_10002598_pt1 | contig 31367 bp, 32 predicted proteins | sample GrowelOW334metaG_FD_119756 | JGI IMG/M metagenome (GOLD analysis project Ga0172379, IMG submission 119756) | Groundwater microbial communities from an aquifer near a municipal landfill in Southern Ontario, Canada - Groundwater well OW334 metaG | ecosystem: Environmental > Aquatic > Deep...
AACTACAACATCTTGGTCCATTCTTTTGGAGAGTTTTCTGATAAAAAATCAACAATAGAAAAAATCGAGACGGCTTTGTTTGACAAGAATTTATTTTATTTATATGTTTTTGAAGTGGCATTAACTATTGGCAATAACATTGTTTTATATCTGGATTTCAGAAGAGAAAAAGAAATAGAAAGAATTAGTGAGAGTATCAAGGGGCTTACTTCGACGATGGAAAGTTTAGAAAAATATGTTCCTAGATTAACACTTGCAAAATATAAGATTCCTTCAAAACAACAGTACTTCGTTATCAAGAAACGCCTATCGAATTTAGAGATGGATATTTCTTTTAAAGTAAATAAATTAAGTTTGTTCGAGGGAGAGAAGAGGATCAAAGTTTTCAAACTGCTTTAAACCTTAAAAAAGAACCCCGCCTTGCGGCGGGGTATAGATATCCTATTTAAATAAAATATTATGCAGTGCCAATTCGGTACATTCCGGTTCCACAATCTGGGCACTTTCCTTTCATTGCTGGTTTACCATTTTTCATGGTGACTTTTTCCGGATTAGCAACTTCCTTTTTAGCTCTACATTTTACACAGTACATTGATGCCATAGTTTATTTCACCTCCTTCCAATACTAATTATAAAATTAATATGCAAAAACTAGTAAAATAACTTTTTCACTTAATCCAATGAACAAAATACAAGCCAACCTCGATCCCAACAATAACCAATATTAAGAGTAAACTTTTTTTCAAATCAGAAAAAAAATATTGAGGTGGTTCATTAATTTCAGTTTTTATTTTATTTTCAACAACAGGAATCCGTTCTTTTATTTCGACTTTTGCTTGGACCGGGGAAGCAACAGTCTGTCTATTTTCCAGCAAACGAAGTTTTTTGTGATACTGAGCTAATAGCTTTTCTTTCTTGGTCTTCTTAGGCATACGGTAATAATATAGAGAGTCGAATCTCAAATGTCAAATCTCAAATAAATTATCGTTGACAGTTTTTGTACAAAAATATAGAATGTGTTAGATGATAATTTATCTGTTGATATCTATAATTTTTGTTTGGCTGGTTGTACTAACGAGGTTGATTTTAAAGACTAAAGAGCATTATAACAATTTAATATCTAGTACAAGAAAACACAAGATCGATGAAATTTTAGATGAACTTTTGATTATCGATAAAAAGAACGAACAAGAGCTTGAAATTGTTAAAAATGAATTACGTCAAGAAATAAAAGCCTCAGCTCTTCATGTTCAAAAAGTTGGCTTGGTCAGGTTTAGTCCTTTTGAAAAAGCCGGTGGAGAAAAAAGTTTTGTCATCACGTTTCTAAATTATGAAAATAGTGGTATAGTTATTAATTTCATGCATACTCGTGATGGTCTGAGAGTATACAGTAAAAAGATCAAAAACGGAAAAGGTGAAGAATTTGAGTTGTCAGAGGAAGAGAAGAAGGCAATTATTATTTCAAACTAATTATGATCAATAAAAAAATAGCTTTTGCGGTCGTGTTTATTATGTTTATAATTTCAGCCGTAACTACATATTCATTCTTTTCAGCTGAAAAAGGAATCTCTTTTTTATCGCCAATTACTTATAAAGCTCCTACATCGGAAAACGGAACCACTGAGTCAGCTATCAATTCCGAACCAAAAACAGAAGAATGTCCTTTGAATGGCCAAATGCTATCTAAGACAGAGAGAACGATTTGGGAAGGACAACGACCATTGGGAGTAATGATAGAAAATCATAAAGAAGCACGGCCACAGTCAGGTTTATCTTCAGCGGATATTGTCTATGAGGCGGTTGCCGAAGGTGGAATTACCAGATTTTTGGCAATATTTTATTGTCAAAACGCGTCTTATGTAGGTCCGGTCCGTTCAGCCCGAATATATTTCCTAAGATTTCTTGAAGGCTACGGTCAGTACCCACTTTATGCTCATGTTGGTGGAGCTAATACTGATGGGCCAGCAGACGCTTTGGGTTATATCAGTGAACTGGGCTGGTCATCTTATAATGACTTAAATCAATTTTCAGTTCCCTTTCCGTATTTTTGGCGGGATTATGAAAGGTTAAAAAATGTGGCGACCGAACATACCGTCTATACTTCAACAAAAAAACTTTGGCAATATGCAAAAGATAAAAGAGAGCTGACTAATGTTGATGATAAGGGTGTGAGATGGGATAAAGGTTTTTTGGCATGGAAGTTTGAGGACGACGCAAAGTTAGCTGATCGTGGTAAAGTGGCCAAGATCGACTTCGGGTTTTGGGATAATCTTGCCAGTGACTTTAGTGTTGTCTGGAATTATGATAGCAAAACAAATAGTTATAAAAGAACAAATGGGGGGGTACCTCATATCGATAAAAATACCGGAAAACAATTGGAAGCAAAAAATATTGCAATCGTTTTTGCAAAAGAATCGCCGGCCAATGATGGTTATGATGGTGGTCACTTACTGTATAAAAATGTCGGAAGCGGGGAGATGTTGTTTTTTAAGAATGGGCAGGTTGTTAAAGGAACTTGGAGTCGCGAAACTGAAGAAGATCAGATTAAATTCTTTGATACCAATGGTAAAGAAATATCTATAGTTAGAGGACAGGTATTTATTGAAATGTTACCGATTGGAAATAAGGTTAACTATTAAAATACGAATACCACGAATGAAGTAATGCAAATGATACGAATTATGCAAATATTCGTATAATTCGCAGCATTCGTATAAATTCGTAGATTCGTATTATATTTATGTTACAGCATATAATTCCATCAAAGGCGAGAAGAAAGATTCTTGAGCTGTTTTTTCATCATCCCAGCGAAAATTTTTATCTTCGTCGAGTTGTTAGGGAAATTAATGAAGAAGTTAATGCTGTTAAGCGGGAACTGGATATTTTGACAGAAGAAAAACTGCTTTTACGAGAACGTCGCCTCAATAAAGTCTATTTTTCTTTAAATAAAAGCTACCAACTGTACGATGAATTTTTAAGAATTTTTGCAAAAACAAACAAACTAGCTACATCAATTCATAGTAATTTATCAAAGATCGGAAAGATAAAATTTGTGGCCGTTTCGACAAAATATCCAAAAAATCTAATCATAAAAGATGATGAGATCTACTTGCTTTTAGTTGGAATAATCGTTGTCGTTGAAATAGAGTCAATAATTCGTGAAGTTGAAAAAGAGTTTGGGCGTCCGATAAATTATTCAACAATGACCGAAAGCGAGTTTATTTTTAGGAAAAAAAATAACGATCCGTTTATCTGGAGATTTTTAAAGCAACCTAAAATTATGTTGGTTGGTGTTGAAGAAGAACTTTTAAAATGAAAATATTCAAATCAATTATTATTACTCTTGTTTTTTTGGGCCTAATTTGGGTAGATCTTCCGGAAAATGTTAAAGTAAAATTTAAAATACCAAGTCAAATTAGTTTTAGTGTTTTTGGGATTAATGTCAAAAAAGATTTTACGACAAAATTAGGATTGGATTTAAAAGGCGGAAGTAGCCTGATCTTTGAAGCCGATACTTCAAAAATTAAAGCAACTGACCTAAACGATGCTCTAAATTCGGCTCGCGACGTCATCGAACGAAGAATCAATTTTTTTGGTGTGACCGAACCTCAAATCCAAACTATAAAAACAGGGAATAAGTACCGATTAAGCGTTGATCTTCCGGGAATCAATAACTACGAAGAGGCAATAAAATTAATTGGTCAAACGGCCCAACTAACTTTTAGGGAACTTCCTACAGACAAAATTGCTACCACAACTCCGGTTTTTTTACAGCTGACGAAAGAAACAGGATTAACAGGAATTCATATTCAAAAATCTACGGTTGAATTTGATAGTCAAACAGGTAAGCCTCAAGTAGGATTAAAATTTGATCAAAAAGGTGCGGAACTATTTGCCGCGATCACAAAAAGAAATATCGGAAAACCAGTTGGAATATTCTTAGATAATATACCTCTAACAACACCAACCGTGTCCAATGAAATTCCTGATGGGAGTGCTGTAATAACCGGAAACTTTACCTCCGATGAAGTAAAAAAATTAACGATAGCCATTAATTCCGGAGCCTTGCCGTTGCCGATCAAATTGGTTGAGCAGAAAAACATCGGTCCTACGCTGGGAGAGATTGAAGTTAAAAAAAGTGTCTACGCTGGGGTCATAGGTTTAACTGCAGTTCTGCTTTTTATGATCGTTTATTACGGCAGGTTGGGTTTGATAGCATCTCTGGCTTTAATAATTTACGGATTAATCTCTCTATTCATATTTAAAGCAATTCCGTTGGTTTTGACCTTGCCGGGCGTAGCTGGATTTATTTTGTCAATTGGAATGGCGGTCGATTCAAACATTTTAATCTTTGAAAGAATTAAAGAAGAGCAACGAAAGGGAAAAAGCTTTGATATTGCTGTACGATTAGGATTTGGGCGGGCAATTGACGCAATTAAGGACGCCAATGTGACAACGCTAACAGTAGCTTTTATACTTTTTAATCCTTTAAACTGGGAGTTCCTGCCCCAGTTTGGAATGGTAAGGGGATTCGCGTTAACTTTGGCAATTGGAGTAGCAACGAGCTTGTTTACGGGGGTGGTGATAACAAAACGGTTAATAAATATGTTTTATAAGGTTAAATAATTATGATAAATTTTTTCAAATATCGCTGGCTTTACTTTTTAATATCAACTATAGTCATTGGGGCGGGTTTGTTTTCCATTGTAAAGTGGGGCTTTCGATACTCGATAGATTTTACCGGAGGGAGTAATTTTGAATTTCAAATGAACAAAGTAGTTGATAAAAGCAAGATACAAGAAGTAATGAATTTAAATAAAATACCAGTGGTCAGTCTAACGCTTCAAGATAAAAATATTTTGTTAAGAACAAAGGTGTTAGACCAGAATAAAGAGTCATTACTGAAAAAAGATTTGGAAGCAAAATTAAAGGTTAAGATCACAGTCTTGCGCTCGGAAACGGTTGGACCGTTATTGGGAAAAGAGGCCATTAATAAAACCTTGATCGCCTCAGTACTGGCGATAATCGGGATACTGATCTACATGAGTTTTGCTTTTAAAGGTTTTAATTTTGCTTTTTCAGCCGTTTTGGCAATGTTCCATGATCTATTGGTGGTCGTAGGCACCTATTCATTATTAGGTCATTTTTTTGGAGCAGAAGTTGACACTATGTTTGTAACCGCTGTCTTAACCACGATGTCTTTTTCAGTACACGACACGATCATTATTTTTGATAAGATCAGAGAATATCATAAAGAACAAACAGCACTAGAAATGGTAACAGCTGCAAATCAAGCGCTGACCGAAACGATGGTTAGATCACTAAATAATTCGATGACGATAGTTTTCATGTTGTTGGCGCTGACGATGATGGGTGGATCGACAATTAGATTTTTTATCCTTACCCTACTCATTGGAACGATCACGGGTACATATTCTTCTCCATTCGTCGCCACTCCAATTTTGGTTTGGCTAGAAAAAATAAAAAAACATTAAAAATTTTAAACATAAAATATGGATGACAAGAAATCGGTGAAAGGTTCGGAAACATGTCCAAAATGCGGTTCGCCATTAGGCGAAGTTTTTGAGACAAAGTCAGGTAAAAAGTTACAACGTTGTTCAAAGGGATCTTGGAATCCAGAAACACACACAATCGACGGCTGTACGTACGTAAAATGGCTGGAAGTTGAGCCGGTTGCCTTAGACGAAAAATGTCCAAAGTGCGGGGCGCCTTTAGTTTTGGCAGTTACGCGAATGGGTAAAAAAATGAAGAAATGTTCGACAGCAACATGGGACCCGGCCACAAAGACAGCCGGTGGGTGTGATTATATTGAATGGATAAAAGGGACCACGGAAAAGTTGGAAGAAGATTGTCCAAAGTGTGGGGCAAAACTCGTTCTTTTCACAACAGCCAGTGGTAAAAAACTAAAAAAATGTTCAACAGCAACTTGGGATCCGGCGACTAAAACGCCCGGCGGTTGTGACTATGTTGAATGGTTGAAATCGTAGTTTCTTTTTTTGATAATGATCAATCAAAACTTTGTTTATCTTGGAGCGGTCATTTTTTTTGTTGGAAGTATTAAGTATATCGTTGAGACGATTCAGGGAAAAATCCAGCCAAACAAGGTGACATGGTTTCTTTGGGCATTAGCACCTTTAATTGCTTTTGCTGCTCAAATTAAACAAGGTGTTGGTCTGCAATCTTTACTTACCTTTATGGTAGGATTTATGCCAATTATCATTTTTTTAGCATCTTTTGTTAATAAAAAATCTTTTTGGAAGATTGAAAAGTTGGATTTAGTATGCGGTAGCTTGTCAATTTTTGGTTTAGTTGCTTGGCAGATAACCAAAGTTGGCAACATAGCAATCATTTTCAGTATAATAGCCGATTTTTTAGCAGGTTGGCCAACGACAGTTAAATCTTATAATCATCCTGAAACAGAAAATTATTGGATTTATTTAGGTAATGCTGTTTTTGCATTAATTACACTTCTAACTATTAAGTTGTGGACTTTTGAAACGTATTCGTTTTCTTTATACATGTTTATTATTACATTGACTACTTTCATAATTTTAAAATTTAAAATAAAGAGATTTATTAAATGACAATAAAAAAGTACTCCCTCGGGGAATTGCAGGCGAATTGTTATTTCTTAATAGAAGATAGTAATTGTTTGATAATTGACCCGGCTGATGATGCCTCGTTTATTCTTGAGGAACTGCAAAGACAACAATTAAATTTGGTTGGGATGTTAGCGACTCATGGGCACTTTGATCATATTGGAGCGGTGGGGGAGATTCAATTATCTTTCAATGTTCCTTTATATATTTTTAAAGAAGATAAATTTTTAGTGGAGAGATTGAATGAAACGGCAAAGTATTTTTTAGGATTTGACCCTCATTTTATTAAACCAACGATAATTAAATTCTTGGCGAAAACAAATTTTCGGATTTCGGATTTCGGATTTCGAATTTTAAACACATCAGGTCATACTCCTGGAAGTTGTTGCGTTTATTTTAAAGAAGAAAATGTACTTTTCACCGGAGATACTTTATTTAAAGAGGGAATCGGTCGGACAGATTTATCTTACAGCAGTAAAGATGATCTAAAAAAATCTTTGAAAAAAATATTTAAATTACCTAAAGAGACAATTATTTATTCCGGTCACGGGGAAGAAACAATATTGGAAGATGAAAAGAATACACTACAATTAATTAATCAATTGTAGTGACTTGATCTAAGAGAGCTTGCTTTTCATTCTTCAATTTTCCATCGACAACCTGATCAAAAAGTTTTTTCAGTACTTCACCGACTCTTGGGCCTGGCTTTATCTTTAAAATTTTCATAACATCTTTTCCGTCGATCTTTAAATCTTTTATAGAAAATGGTTGTTTCTGAACTTCTTCAAGTCTTTTTTTAAATAGTTCGGTTCGCCATGATGTTGCTGTTGCTCCAGATCCAATACGGTCACCAGTCCTCAAATCCAACATATCTTGAAGATAATCTTTTGTAACTCCCCGAATAAATCTGCGGACAGCTTTATCTGTCTGAGTTTCTGAAACTGTAAACTGATGTTCGGCTACAAGAGTTACTAGTTTATCTTTTTGTTTATTTGAGAGTTTAAACCGGTCCGCAATAGCTTTTGCTTGTTTTTTACCGACGACTTCGTGGTTGTAAAAAGTAATCAGATCGGTTTTTTCATCCTTATGAAAAGTTTTCGCTTTACCAATATCGTGAATCAAAGTGGCGAACCTGGTGATCGGGTCCGAGGAAGGGCAACTCTTTAGAGCCATAATTAAATGGGTACCAACATCATAGACATGATGGCGTTTGGGACTTTTTTGGGGAATGGTAAAACAAATATCTACCTCCGGTAAAATAAACGAAAGAAGTCCTGTGCTTTTTAAGAATAAAATTCCCTCGGCTGGATGGTCACCACTTAAAGTATTTAAAAACTCATCCATGATTCTTTCAGCGGAAATTTTAGTAATCAACGAAGCGTTTTTTTGAATAGAGATTCTTGTATTGTCTTCGATAAGAAATCCTAATTGAGAAGTAAAACGAACAGCCCTCAGAAGTCTGAGGGCATCTTCTTTAAAGCGGATATCAGGATCCCCAACGGACTTTATTAGTTTGTTAACAAGATCTTTTTGTCCTCCATACGGATCAACAATGTTCTTTCCATCGTAGGCGATCGAATTGATCGTAAAATCTCGTCGTGACAGATCTTCTTCAACGGTTTTTGCCCATTCTATTTTTTCCGGATGACGTGAATCTGAGTAATCAGATTCTTTTCTAAATGGAGTAATTTCAAAAATAATTTTATCTTTGGGGATACTCACCGTACCATAAATATTATTGTAAAAAGCGTCAGGAAATAATTTTTGGATTTGTTCGGGCGTCGCATCTGTTGTAAAATCCCAGTTATCAACGGTTTTATTCAAAAGCGCGTCACGAACCGCCCCGCCAACAATATATACTTGGTATTTATTTTTTTTAAATATATTTAGTAACTCTATTACTTCTTTTGGTAGAGGAATCATGTAGAAATTATATACCAACCAAGGATTTTAAAATATCGAGATTTTTTTTGTCAGGGCCGTTACCATCAAAACCGGGCGTTTCGATAATAAATGGGTAGTTCTTTGTTTTTGGATGATTTAATAAAACCTTAAATTCATCAACATTCATTTTTCCTTGACCAATATTGTCATGGCGGTCATGTCCTGAGTCAAATTCGTCGCGACTGTCGTTAAAATGCCATAATTCAATAATATTATTTATTTCGAGTTTAGTGAGTTTAGCGAGAAAAATATTTAATTCTTTTATTGTGTCGAATTTATATCCGTTGGAAAATAGGTGACAAGTGTCAAAGCAAATTCTAACTCGAGGATCATTTACATCCTTAATGATTTGAGAGATTTCTTCGAGCGTTTGTCCGATCTTTCTATTTCCAGCGTTTTCTATAATAAATAAAGAATCTTTTGGTGTTTTTTCCAGTATTTCTTTTATGTTTTTAATTAATACTTCATACTTTATACTAGATACTTCGTTTTTGTAAGAACCAAGATGAATTATCGAACCCTTTACTCCAAGTTTTGGCGCTAGATTCATTTCAGAAATTAAGGACATCTTTGACATGTGGCCAATCCGGCTATCATCAGCAAGATTAATCAGATAAGTTGCGTGAAAATAAATTGGATCGATATTAAGTTGAGATTTGAGACTAAGAAACTGAGAGATTTCCGAATCATTAGGTTTGGCAAAGTTCCATCCCCGGGGAGAGGAGGAAAAAATCTGCAGACAATTACCACCTATATTTTTTATCCGTTTTAAAGCCTCTGAATATCCGCCGGAAATTGATTGATGGGCGCCAAGCTTAAGCATAATCAAAATTATACCAAATTTGCCTATTGACATTTTAGCAGAGCTTATGTAGTATTGCTAATACCTATGGAAGATTTGACACAAAGACAGATCGACATTTTGAAAGTGATCATTCACGAATATACAGAAACCGGTGCTGCTGTCGGAAGTGAGATTTTGGAGAAAAAATATAAGCTTGGAGTTTCACCAGCCACCATCCGTAACGAAATGGTTGAATTAGCCAAAAAAGGTTATTTGAAAAAAAATCATTTTTCGTCCGGCCGAGTTCCATCAGCCAAAGGTTTCAGGTTTTATATAAAACACCTGATGAAACAAAAAGAAATGTCGACGACGGATGAAGTTTCCTATAAAAATAGCGTTTGGGATGAGCGAAAAGAAGCTCACCGATTATTGTCTCAAGCGACTAAAGTCTTGTCACAAAAAACCGGTTTATTATCGCTTGTAACAACTAATTTGGGAGATGTGTATTACTCGGGAATGGCCAATTTACTAAATGAGCCAGAATTTTTAGACCTGAATCTTTCCCGATCTTTATTTGGAAGATTGGATGAGGTAACTTTTTGGGAAAAAATTCTAAATAACATGTTTTCGCTTGAAGATGAAATATACTATATGTTAGGGGAAGAAGATTTTCACGATCCAGCCTTTGATTGTTGCGCAAGCGTATTTGGAGAATTTGAAGGAACAAAAATTAAAGGGATTATCGGCGTGATCGGTCCAAAAAGAATGTCATATGAAGCTGTCATTCCACAAATCAGATATTTTTCAGGATTGTTAAGTGAAATCGTGAAAGAACAAGCGCTGTAAAAAATTAAAAATTAAAAGTTAATAATTAAAAATTATGGACAAAAAACAAAAAATAGATACAAAGAAAGTTGAAAAAAATCCTGAAATTGAGAAGTTAAATCAAGAAATTGTTTTGTTAAAGCAACAAATTGACGAATTTAAAAATAAATATTTACGAGCAATAGCCGATTATCAGAATCTTGAAAAAAGAATGAGTGAGGAGAGGTTTGAATTAATGAAAATGGCTAATAAAAATTTATTAATAAAGATTCTGCCATTTTTAGACAATTTGGAAAAAGCCGAAGTGTTTGTAAAAGACCAAGGATTAAAAATTTCTAAAGATCATTTTATACAGATCTTAAAAGAAACTGGAATGGAAGAGCTTGATGTTCTAAATAAAGATTTTGATCCTGTTTTTGCCGAGGCGATCGATATCGTTCCGGGAAAAGAAGATAATAAAGTTATCGAAGTTTTAAGAAAAGGTTATAAGTTTGAAGATAAAATTATTAGAGTGGCACAGGTAAAGGTGTCAAAAAAATTATAAATTTATAAAATTTTAAAAAAATATGGCTAAAATAATCGGGATTGATCTAGGAACTACGAATTCATGCGTGGCGGTAATGGAGGGAGGAAAACCAAAAGTTATTTTCTCTCAAGAAGGTAGGAATACAATTCCATCAGTTGTTGATCCAGTCAAAAGGATCGTTGGAGACGTGGCCAAACGTCAAATGGTTGTTAATCCAAAGAATACGATCTTTTCTATTAAAAGATTAATGGGTAGAAGATTTTCCGACGAGTCAGTTAAGATCGATGCAAAATGGTTGCCATATAAAATCGTTCAAGGTCGGGACCAAATGGCCGACGTTGAAATTGCCGGAAAGACCTATACTCCACAAGAAATTTCAGCAATGATCTTGCAAAAAATTAAAGTAGATGCTGAAGCACACTTGGGAGAGAAGGTTGACAAAGCCGTCATCACCGTACCAGCATATTTTGACGATGCTCAACGACAGGCAACTAAACAGGCCGGAGAAATCGCCGGATTGGAAGTGGTCAGGATAATCAATGAACCAACCGCAGCTGCTTTAGCATACGGACTTGATAAACAGCACAGTCATACAATCGCCGTTTACGATTTAGGCGGAGGAACATTTGATATCACCGTTCTCGAATTGGGAGAGGGAGTCTTTGAGGTAAAAGCCACCAATGGAGATACTCACTTGGGTGGAGATGATTTTGATAAAGTAATTTTGGATTATATTGCTGATGAGTTTAAAAAAGATAACGGGGTGGACTTGAGAAAAGACCCCCAGGCCCTACAAAGATTGCGAGACGCGGCTGAAAAAGCCAAGATTGAGCTTTCAACCTCTAAAGAGGCGGAAGTTAATCTTCCGTTCATCACAGTCAAAGATGGTCAACCATCACACCTCGTCTTGAAGATCGGAAGAGATAAGCTTGAGTCCCTCGTTGGTAATCTGATTGAAAAAACTTTTGGACCAGTGAAAGCTGTTCTCAAAGATGCCAAAGTTGAAGTCTCAAAGATTGATGAAGTGGTTTTAGTTGGCGGAATGACAAGAATGCCAAAGGTTATTGAAAAGGTAAAAGAATTTTTTGGCAAGGAACCAAACCGTTCAGTCAATCCAGATGAAGTAGTAGCTCTTGGAGCGGCAATCCAGGGAGGGGTTTTGACTGGAGAAACAAAAGACGTTGTATTGCTTGATGTAACTCCGTTAACACTAGGACTGGAAACATTGGGAGGCGTAATGACACCACTAATTCAGAAAAATACCACGGTACCAAACACAAAGGCTGAAGTATTTTCAACCGCCGGTGATAACCAAACCCAGGTAGAAATTCATATTATGCAGGGCGAAAGACCACTGGCTCGGGATAATAAATCCTTGGGTAGATTTACTCTAGACGGAATTCCTCCAGCACCACGTGGTGTTCCCCAAATCGAAGTCTCTTTTGATCTGGACGCCAATGGTATTTTGACGGTGACGGCAAAAGACAAGGCCACCGGTAAATCCCAGGCGATCAAGATTACCGGATCAACCGGTTTGACAAAGGATGAAATTGAAAAGATGCGAGAAGAGGCCGAAAAAAATGCCGATAAAGATAAAGAGGAAAAAGAAAAGATCGAGGTCAGAAATAAAGCTGATAACATGATCTATGTATCGGAAAAGTCTTTGCGGGATGCCGGAGATAAGGTTGATAAGACAGTCAAAGAAAATGTCGAGAAAAAGATCAAAGAGCTGAAAGAAAAGATAGAAAAAGGCACAAAAGATGAGATAGAATCAAAGACAAAAGATCTTTCCGACGAACTTTCAAAGATTGGTCAGGCTGCTTACGCAAAGCAGGAAGCAAAGCCTGGAACTCAAGCCGGACCACAAGGAGAACCGTCAAAGGAAGAAACTAAAACGGAAGAGAAAAAGGACGAGAAAGATAAGAAAGTTGAAGAAGGAGAGGTCGTTAACTAAATTAACCTAACTAACCTAATTCCTGCCGGCAGGCAGGTCTAATTGACCTAAAAAATGATCAATAACCCAATTTTTAAATTGGGTTTTGGTCGTTAGTGCTTAATTAGATCAATTAGTTTAATTAGTAATTAGGAATTTTTTTTATGAGTGATTATTATCAAACCCTCGGTGTTGCAAAAGGTGCCTCGGAACAGGAAATAAAAACGGCTTATCGTCGGGCGGCCCTCAAATGGCATCCGGATAGAAACAAAACTTCTGAAGCGGCTGGTAAATTTAAGGACGTGACAAAAGCATATGAAGTTTTGTCAGACCCAAAGAAGAGAGAGATGTACGACCAGTATGGAGAAAGTGCTTTTAATCGGGGTGGTCCAGGTGCAGGTCAATCATCTCAATCAAATCCCTTTGAAGGTGGGTTTGGCGGATTTTCAAGTCGGGGATTTGAGAACGTGGACTTTGGCGGATTTTCCGACCCCTTTGAAATATTTGAGCAGTTTTTTGGATTTCAATCACCATTTTCACGAGGGGGTAGAAGAAGACAGCAACGTGATGTTTACGAAATTACTTTAACTTTTGAAGAGGCGGTCAACGGAGTGAAAAAAACTATGATCGTCAAAGGTGAAGAAAAGTCATTTCAAATCCCGGCTGGAGTTGATAATAATATGGCAATCAGATTTTCCGACTTTGATCTACAGGTGAAAGTTAAACCTCATCCATATTTTACCCGCAAAGGTCAGGATATTTATTTTGAAAAAGACATTTCATATTCACTGGCAGTTCTTGGCGGAGAAATTGAAGTGCCCACTATTCATGGCACTATCAGATTAAAGATCAGACCCGGCACGCAATCGGGGTCAACCATCAAGCTTCATGACCAGGGCGTTCCATACCCCCAATCAAACCGCAAAGGTGATCAGTACGTCGTTTATAAAATCAACACCCCATCACGGGTATCAGGTAGAGCAAAGGAACTATTAAGGGAGTTGGAAGAAGAAATGGAATGAAAATTCAAACAGCTGTCAAAAATTTAGATAACTACAAGATCTATCTCCAAGTTGAAAAAGCGGTTAATGAATTTTTAGAAAAGAATAATTACTTGAAAGTTGATCTACCTGTTCTTTCTCCGGCACTTATCCCAGAATCTTACTTGGAAGTATTTGAAACGGAGTTTAAATTTTTGGGTAAAAAGGAAAAACTTTATTTGACCCCGTCACCGGAATTATTCTTAAAACGATTATTAGCTTTCGGTGTTGGCGATTGTTACTATTTGGGAAAATCTTTTCGTAATGCCGACCCACCTGCTAGTCTTCATTCATATGAATTTGCGATGTTAGAGTTTTATAAAATGAATGCTAACTACATGGATATTGCCGAAGAGGTATTAAAAATATTAAGATATATTAATAAGAAAGTAAAAAATAAATTTGTTTCGTTTAAAAAATGGGAAAAAATATCGATCACTGAAGCATTCGCAAAATATTCTCATATTAGTGAGAAAGAATTATTTGATCATAAATTATTTACTAAAAAAGCTCAACAAAAAGGATACAAAACAAAAAAATTTTCTTATGAAAACCTATGGTCTCAGATATATTCTCAAGAAATCGAACCCCATTTAGGTAAGAATGGTTTTCCGACATTGATCTATGATTATCCCAAAGAATTTGCCGCATTAGCGAAATTAAATACCGATGGAAGGACAACACAGCGCTTTGAATTTTATATTAATGGAATAGAATTAGGAGATTGTTATACGGAGTTGACTGATTGGAAGGAGCAAGAATTACGATTTAAAAGTGAAGGCAAGGTCATTCATCCAATTGACAAAGGGTATATAGAGGCATTAAAATATGGACTTCGGGATTGCAGTGGAATTGCAATCGGGCTTGAAAGATTAGCGATGATTTTTGCGAATGTTAAGTCTATCGACGAATTAAAATTAATTAACATTGTTTAAATTATGCGAGTAAATGCAGGAAATTTAAAAAAGGGGGAGTTTGTCACTTTTCAGGGGGCAATTTGCCAAGTGCAAAAAGCTGATTTTTATTCACCTGGAAAAGGTTCCGCATTGATGAAGGCGAGATTAAAAAATTTAATAACTGCGAAAAACGTTGAATATGCTTATAAATCCAATGAAGATGTTGATGTATTGGATGTTACTTCGGTTGACATGCAGTATATATATAAAGATAATGAAAATTTGTATTTTATGGATGAAAGAACTTTTAACCAGTCTTCGTTACCGATATCCTTAGTCGGTGACATCTCAAGATTTTTTAAAGAAGGCGAAAAAATGTTTGTTTATATGTACAACGATAAACCATTAACCGTCCGCCCACCAAGCAGTGTTAGACTGAAAATAATTGAAGCTGATGATGCGGCCAAAGGAGACACTGTTTCCGGTGCCAAAAAACCTGTCACGGTCGAAACGGGGGCAACGGTCATGGTCCCAATATTCGTTAAAATCGGAGAAACGATTAGTATTAATCCGGAGACAGGAGAGTATACGGGGAGAGTATAATATAGCTATGTTATCAGTTGGATCTATTCTTAAAAAAGAAAGAGAGAAAAAGGGTCTACTTTTAATTGATGTCGAAAAACAAATCAAGGTAAGAGAAAAATATTTAAAAGCAATAGAAGACGAAAATTGGGATTATTTCTCATCCAAAATTTATATCACAGGAATTCTTAAAAATTATTCTCGAGTATTAAATCTAGATCATAAAAAAGTTCTGGCGTTTTTTAGAAGGGACTATGAAAAAAAAGAGGAAGTAAAATTTAAAAAGAAAATCTCCAGTTCTTATTTAACTTCGGAAACAAAAAAATTTTTAAAGTTTGGATTGATAATTTTAACTTTATTTTTTATATTATATTTTGTTTTTCAACTAAAAACGTATTTTTCGCCACCAAGCTTTGTACTTTTGACACCAAAAGCGATAAATTTCACCATTGAAAAAAATATTAAGATCACCGGTAAAACAGATAAGGATACTAGTGTCACCATCGCTGGTGAAAGAGTCTATTTGAATAAAGACGGTATTTTTACCTACGATTATTCTCTTAACGAGGGAGAGAATAAAATGACAATAAATTTAGTTGGAGCTAATGGGAAAAAAGCTACGTTTGAAAAAACTTTTTTTAAGAAAACACCGTAAACAACATTGCTATGTATGATATAGTGAGAATATGGTGCTACCTAAATGGGCTACAACAGTGACTCCTTTTTCTAAAGTCTTAGCATTGGTTATTTTTATTACATTTCCAATTATTTCGTTTTGTATAGGTGCCAAATATCAATATATAGCTGATCAAGAAAATAAAAAAGTAATTCTTTTAGACAAAATTAATAAACCAATAATTTCAATTTCACCGAGTACTAAACCATCCTCAAAAGATAAATATGGTTGGCAAACTTATTCAAATAATTCTATTCCAAACAGTCAATATTCAATTTCATTTCCTGTTGGTCAGGAAGGTTGGGTATTAAGTCAATCAACCAAAATTTCCCCTCATGGTTATGACGTTAATAATCCAAACAATAATATTAGTGACGAATTAATTTTAGAAAAAAATACAGCTAAAATAAAAATAACTAGGTTCGCTACCGGTGGTTTTCCAGTATGTCTTTATTTGGATAGCGATAAAACAAAGAAGTATATGAGTCAAATTGATTTTAATAATCATATTGAATTTATAATTGGATCAAGAGTAGCTCGACGGGCGAAATACAAATTTCAATCTAAAACACAAGGAAAAGATGCTTATATGATTTGTCAAAAAGAAAAAAATTCTCAATTATTTGTAAATATTACTCAATTCGGTTTTATCTCTTACGAAGTACCTTCAAGTATAAGTAACAAAGAATTGGATGAGATGGACACGATAATAAAGTCATTAAAAGTAATTGATTAGGTACGTAAAAACTTTAGTCAACTAAAGAAGGATGTTTTAATGACTATATTTGCTTGGCAAAGTCTTTGACAGTTTTAATTAATTTTGAAGAATAAATTTTTTTAAATCCCAAGCGTTTCGACTCTTCGATTATTTTTTCTTCCATAAAAGAAGATCTGATTTCTCCAAGAAGTCCGACTTCGCCGACGAAAAGAGAATTAGCCGGTAGAGCGATATTTTTGAATGAGGAAATGAGCGAGGCAATAAAACCTAGGTCAGCAGCGGTTGATTTTATGGAAACGCCGCCAACGACATTGACAAAAACATCAAAGTGATCAAGGGGGAGATTCAAATTTTTTCTTATGACCGCCAGTAATAATTGGACTTTATTAAAATCCAGTCCTTTAACAACTCGACGAGGATTCATGAGCGAGGTTGGGACACAAAGAGTTTGAATCTCAAAAAAGAAAGGCCGTTTGCCTTCCGCAACTCCAACGATTGCTTTTCCAGGTTCAAGTTTTTTGTCAGTCTCAAGAAATATAAGTGGGTTTTTTACTTCGGTTAAACCTTTTTGCTTCATTTCAAATATACCGATCTCGTCTGTTGACCCAAAACGGTTTTTTGAGGCTCGAAGTAGTCTGAAATTTGAAATCTTTTCACCTTCAATTTCAAGAACACAGTCAACAAAATGCTCAAGAGTCTTTGGCCCAGCTACATCGCCGTCTTTATTGATGTGACCGATTAACAAAACAGGAAGATTCGATTGTTTAGCAAAATTAACAATTTTTTTAGTTACTTCTTTAAGTTGAGAAACACCAGCAACGGGTCCTTCAACGTCTTTTGAATAGATGGTTTGGACAGAATCAATAATGACAATCTCAATTTCATCTTTTATTTCTTCTAAACTTTGAATTATGCTTTCAATTTGTAGATCAGAAGAAAAAGATAGGTTGTTAAGGTTGACGGAAAGTCGTTCGGCCCGATTCTTTACTTGTTCGGCTGATTCTTCTCCGGAAATATAAAGAACTTTAAGTTTTTGAAAAGCTTGGAGGACAAGCGTCGATTTTCCAATTCCCGGTTGGCCGGTAAGCAAAATAACTTCTCCAGGGACTACTCCACCACCAAGAACACGATCAAATTCAAAGATACCGGTTGAGAGTCGCGACTTAGTTGAAGTTTTAATTTTTGATAGGGATGTAATAGTAATTTTTTTGACGGCCTCACCCTTCTTGCCCGACGAAGCTTTGGCGAATTCGGGTTTCTCTTTAAGAGTATTCCATTTTCCACAGTCAGGGCATTTGCCGATCCAAGAACCGGAGCCAAAACCACAATTTGAGCAGATATAAAACATTATAAAATTTCTAATTACTAATTTCTAATTAACCTAAAAAATTTCCAATGACCAAATTAATTTTTGTGATTTGGTACTTGGGATTTTTTTAGAAATTAGATCAATTAGGTTAATTAGGTCAATTTACATTTTCTCCACCGTCTTAATTCCCAACAAATACAATCCTTCTTTAATTACTTTCCCAACCGCAGTCGTCAAAATTAATCTAAACTGTTTCGACTTTTCCTCCGATTCCAAGATCTTATTTTTTTGATAAAAATAATTATATTTTTGAGCTAATTCATATAAATAGTTGGCGATCAAATTAGGAGCTAATTGAATAGCCGCTTGTCCAACAATTTCGGGAAATTGATTTAGTAAACGTAAAACGTTGGATTCATCGTTGTTGATTGTTATTTGGTTCACGGGTTCACGGGTTAACGGGTTATATTCTGCTTTATTTAGAACTGATTGGCAACGGACGTATGTATAGATTAAATACGGAGCGGAGTTACCATCAACTGCGATTGACTCGTCGATATCAAAATGAATAATTGTTTGGGTGCCGTTTTTTAGAAAAGAATATTTAACTGCTGCAACTGCGAGAGTTTCGGTTGTTTCTTCATTGCATTTAAATTTTTCAACAATTTTTTTCTTAACTTCGTCTATAAGCCAATTGGCTTCTATAATATTGCCTTCACGTGAAGACATCTTTCCGGCCTTAAGTTTTACCCATTCATAAATAAGATGATATTGTTTTCCTTTGTATTTTTTTTCATTAAGAAGTTCCTCAACTTTAAATGTAACTTTGAAAAAACTGGTTTGCTCAGGTGTGACAACATGAATGGCCTTATCTAGTTCTCCAAAATCAGAAAATTCTTTTTCAGCAAGGGCAGGTTCTTTCCCTTCATAAGTTGGGAGGCCAAGCGAGTTTATAAAAACACGGGTGTCAATTCCATATTTTTTGCCATTGAAAATTATTGCTCCCTGACTTTTTTCTAGGATACCTTTTTTTACGGCGTCTTTGACTATCTCAACTCCCCGTTCATAAAATTCACTTTCAAAATAACAACGGTCGAAATGACTGTAAAATCTTTTGTAGTTTTTTTCAAAATATTCTAGGCTCCATTGGCGAGTTTCTGTCCAAAGCGGCATAATCTCTGGATCCCGTTCGTAAATCATCTTATTAATCTTTAAGATTTCTTCTTTGGCTTTTAGGTCGTCTTCATAGGCTTTCGTTCCGACGCTATACATTTTTCCTATGAATTCAATTTTTTTTTGTAAACTTTTCAAATTTCGAATTTCGAATTTCGAATTTCTAATGCCGTATAGGCATTTAGCGATATGCATACCGACGTCGCCTTCATAATTTGAGCGGATAACTTTATTTCCAACTGCTTCAAGAATCCTTACAACCGATTCTCCCGTTGAAATATTTCTTAGGTGTCCAATATGAAAAAGTTTATGAGTATTAGGATGAGCAAATTCCACCATGATTTTTTTATTTTTTCCGAAATGGTGCTTGGGAAAAGTAAATCCATTCTTCAATGAATCTGTCAGTTGACTAGTTAACTGATCTTTCGAAATCCAAAAATTAACGAAGCCTGGTTTTACAATATCAATTTTTTCTACATCATCTGTTTTTGGAAAATTATTTTTTATTTCTTCAGCAATTAATAATGGATTTTTTTTCAACTGCTTGGTTAATTTGAGGGCTATTGAAGTAGAGTAATCACCAAAATCAGAGTTGGCCGGTTTTTCCAGCACGGGAACAACGTCTTTAATGTTGATTTTTTCCAAAGCCACAAGTAAATTTTTTATTATTTCGTCTTTAATCATGTTAATATCATATCAGAAATTACGTTAACGTCGAGCATAAAACCTGGGGCGGGGAGAACCCCGCCCCTACGATTTGTTATTTCTTTTGGTTTGCCAATTTCATTTGTAATGTGTAAATTTCCGTAAAACCGGCACTGGCGTTAACGTTAAAACCATAACCTTCATTATTATTGAAAGATGTATGGTCGAGACCATGCTTCGATTTCATTGCCACCGGTTTAGCACTTCCTTTATAGAGTTTGACTGTTACTTCACCTGTAACCTTTTCATTGACTTGATCATTAAAAGCGTTTATAGCCTTCATCACCGGGTCATACCACATTGCCGCATAACAAAGATAAGCCCATTTTGTATCCGTGATTTCCTTAAGTTCGTTAAGCATTCTGGTTGAAACATATTTTTCCAGGTGTTTATGGGCCTTGATTATCACGTCAGCGGCTGGCAACTCGTAAATTCCGCCATTTCTGAGTCCGACCAGACGATCTTCAAACATATGAACGACACCGACCCCATGTGCACCGGCAATTTTATTTAGTTTTTCAATAAGTTTAGCCAGCGACATTTTTTCACCGTTTAAAGCAGTCGGAATTCCTTTTTCAAAATATAAAGTAACAAATTCTTCTTTGTCCGGTGCATTTTTAGCCAATGTATAAGTCGTCAAAAATTTTTCTACCGGGGCGATTAAATTTGGATCTTCTATTTCTCCACCTTCCCAAGTCATTCCCCACATATTATCATCGACACTGTAGGGGAAATTAATACTTGCCGGAACAGGAATTTTGTATTTTTGGGCGTATTTAATTTCTTCATTTCGATCCATAGCCCACTCTCTCACCGGAGCAATAATTTTTATTCCCGGATTGAAAGATAGAATATATCCCTCCAAACGGACTTGATCATTTCCTTTTCCCGTACAACCGTGAGCAATCGCATCAGCCTTTTCAGATAAAGCAATGTCGACGACTTTTTTAGCGAGGACAGCCCGTCCCATCGGTGTTGATAAATGATAGTCACCTTGGTATGAAGCGTTAGCTTTGATTCCTTTAGTCAAAAATTCATTGGCAAATTCATCTTTGGCGTCGAAAACAATCGCTTTGACAGCTCCAAATTTTAAAGCCTTTTTTTTGACTGCATCCAAATCATCTTTTTGCTGGCCAATATCTAAAGTCAAAGTAATAACCTGGGCTTTATATTCATCTTGAATCCATTTGAGCATAACCGACGTATCAAGACCACCTGAATATAGCAATAATACTTTTTTAACTTTTCCAATTTGCGCTTCGTAAGACGCAACTTTTATATACGATGTTTTGTTTTTCATAATAAAAAATAAAATTAATAATAAATATTCAAATAATAATTTTGGCTCGCCTGAGTTTCATATTTATCATATTTTTATTTGATTAAAGAACTAATAATTTTTTCATGTTTTTGTTTTATTTTTTGCCAAAAGGCTTTTTGTTTATTTAATTTTTGAACAATAGAACTTAGTTTTAAATTACCGGTTCCTCCGGAGTGATCTGACAACTTGAGAAAAGACACAGGTTCAGGTGATTTTATTTGGCCTAAATTATTTTTAATTTGTGAATACGCTTTTCGGAATGGAACCCCTTTTTCAACTAATTTATATGTATAGTGGGTGGCATATACCTCAGGGGAACAACTCTTTTTTAAATTTTCTATATTTGGCTCAAACGAATTTAAAGTTAAATTCAAAACTTTATTAGTTTGCATTACAATTGCAAATGAACTAATTAAAGAATGTTTAGTTTGACCAAAATCAGCGTTATAGCCCGATGGCAAACCAGCCGTCATTGATGATAACAACTGTTGGTTAGCAATAACGATATGAGTTTTAGCTCGAACATATTCCATAAGGTCAAGATTTTTTTTCTGAGGCATAATACTCGAGCCGGTACAGATCGATTCATCGACCGAAAAAAAATTAAACTCGTTGGTTGTAAAAAGAAGCAAATCTTGAGAAAACCGGGAAGAGCATAACATTATTTGGACTAAGAATTGCAAAATTGACAACTGAATTGTTGGTCGGGAAATTTGGCAGTATAGGGAATTATTCTGTACTTTGGAAAAACCAAGTAGTTCTGCGGTTAATTCTCGATTGATCGGTAAGGATACTCCATAAGCGGCGCCAGACCCGAGCGGGGATTGGTCATTTAGTTTATATACAGATTTAAAGGTTTCAAGTTGATCAGATAATTGTTCGGCAAAACTACTAGCCCACATTCCAACCGATGAAGGCATAGCTTTTTGCATATGAGTATAACCTGGCATGGGTGTAAATTCATATTTTTTTGCAAACTCGACAAACACTACAATTAATTGATTAATTGTAGTGATAAGTTCAAGTAACTTATCCTTACTATAAAGTCGTAAATCAACCAAGATTTGATCATTTCGGCTGCGGCCGGAATGAATTTTTTGACCTAAAGACCCAAGTTTTTCGGTTAGATAATTTTCAATTTTGGTATGAACATCTTCGTCGTCAGGGTAAATTTTAAATCCGCCTTTTTTATACAAAACAATTATTTCGTTTAAACAATTTTTTAGTTTAGGATACTCATTTTTATTTAATATTCCAATTTTTTCTAACATTTTTGCGTGAGCAATTGAACCGTAGACGTCATAAAGGACTAAAGAATTATCAAGCTCAATTCCTTCCTTGAAACAATATTTGTCAACAAGTTTGTTAGATTTTATGTTTTTGTTTTTCCAAAGTTTTTTCATATTTATTATTTAAATTAATAATTTTGGCCAAAAAAAATCCCCGGGTCTTATCCGGGGTTGGTAATAACTTTTTACTCTTTAGGCCATAAAAATACTACCCTCCCCAAAGAGTCGCCTTGAAGACGAAATGGTTACGAATAGTACTTTTAACATGAAAATATTGTATCATACTTTATGTGGTTTTGGTATGCAATAGGGTCAGCTCTAACTTCAGCTGTATCCATAATACTTAATAAAAAAGCGTTAAAAAACATTAACTCTTCTCTCGTATCTTGGGCTTTATTTGCTTTTCCAATCCCGTTTTTAATTTATCCCGCGTTTAAAGATGGTTGGCCAGAAGTAAATACGTTATTTTGGTTGGCAGTAATAGCTTCAGTACTAACTTTTACATACGCGAAAACGGTAGCTTTAAAATCATTAAAAGGTAGTCTAATGTCTGAAGTTGTTCCCTTAGCTTTTTTTAGCGTTTTTTTTCAGTATATTTTTGGATTAATATTTTTTTCTGAATCTATAAAAATAATTCCAATAATCGGTCTAATTCTGACGGTTGTTGGTGGGTACACTTTGAAAGTAGAAGAGGCAAGGGAAGATTTTTTTAAACCTTTCAAACTATTATTTACGAACAAAAACTCATTAATGTATTTAATAGCAATGATGATGATGGCGATAACTACAATATTTGATAAAACAGGTTTGATTAATATGAAATCAACCAATCAATCATTTTTACTTTTGGTTGAAAGCACAATGTCAGCAATAATTATTGGAATTTATATGACAAAAAAAAATGCGAAATGGCTGAATGATTTAAGAGTAAATTTTTGGCCTCTTTTATTAAATGGTATGATCTACCTTTTATTATCTTTATTTTGGCTGTATGGAATTACAACTGGAGCATTAGCTTTAGTTTCAGGTGTAAAAAAGCTAGAAATATTATTTGTTCTCGTGGTCGGTTGGCTATTTTTGGGTGATAAACCAAAAAGGGGTGTTTGGTTAGGTTGTTTGATAATGCTTCTTGGAGTTTTTTTTATTAAGCTCGGGTAACAACTTTGATGTATCGATACATCGAAGTAATAATAATGAGTATTGAATTGTTCTTTCAATTCTCCTAAAATGAATGCATGACGAACATGAAAGGAAAGTTATCGTTGCTTTTGATTTTAGTATTACTGTTTGTTGCTTTTGTTGCAGTCAGATTTTTTATTTTGGACAAGCAAAACGAATACGGAAAGATGAAAATAATTTCTTCTCCAACTGCCAGTATATTTTTAAATAGTACCTTTATCGGTAAAACGCCGTATGAGGATAAGTATAAAGTTGGAGAATACATTTTAAAATTAATTCCAGAAACGACTGCCAGTGATACCGCTTCATGGAACGGAAAAATTGTTGTTTACAAAAATGCCCTAACTTATATCAATCGGGAATTAGGGTCTTCAGACATCGCCTCAGCTGGTGAAATATTTACCACTATCAAGATGACCAAAAAACCGCAAAATGCCGATTCAGGAGAAATTTATGTTGAGACGGAACCACAGGGTGCGATCGTTACTTTGGACAGCGATGAAAAAGGAGTCGCTCCGGCCGTGATGGAGAATGTATTAAGAGGCGATCATGAGCTCTCTGTTTTTATGCCGGGTTTTTTCAGAAGGACGCAAAAGGTCAATGTCGATTCGGGCTATCGTGTCAATGCTGCATTCAAGTTGGCAATCGATCAGAGTTCTTCTTTTGCCAAAGAGCCGGATGATAAAACAAAAAGTGCGAGTGATAGTGGTAAAACGGACAAAATATATGTGACAATAAACAATAATCCTCAAGGATGGTTGAGAGTAAGGATGGATGCGTCTGTCGATGCCACCGAGGAAGCAAAAATAAAAACCGGCGGGAAATATGAATTTATGGAAGAAAAACCGAGCTGGTTTAAAATAAAATTCAATGATGACAACGAGGGTTTAGTTTCCGGCACATTTGCTGATGGGTGGGTGTCGAGTGAATATTCTTCGAAAGAATAATCATTTCTTCTTCCAAATAAATTTGTTATATAGAATATAAGAATAGGGGAGAATGATGAGGGCGATAATCAGTACTTTATAAATGATCCATGATCCAATGTTGGTAACTCCAAAAAGATGAATAGTTTTGTCTCCGATAAATCTTAAAGCCAAGCTTAATCCGACCCCTTGAATAATGATCGAACCGGAAGAGACAAAATTAAAAGTTATAAATTTGATCAAGTAGGCAAAAAAACCGCCGATAATTTTTTTATCCTTAAAGCTCCAGAAATTATTAAGCAAAAAATTAGATAGTATTGCCACTTCGGCACTTAACATGTTTGAAGTTGTTTTTGCAATACGGAAATTATTGATAAATAGATAGGCTAAAGAAAAATCAACGGCAAAACCAATAAAACCAACAATTACAAACTTTATGAAAGAAGAGTTTTTGAAAACGTATAAAAATGTTTGGAAACTATACTGAAAGGCATTAATTTTTGAGATTCCGGTCGTTCTTTCTTTAAAGTGGATTGGTATTTCACCGAGCACGGCATTGTTTTTTATAGCAAAATCCAAAAAAGCAACTTGAAAAACATATCCAGAATAATTTTTTAAATGATCATAAGCATTCTTTACCAGCCAGAACTTAATTGCTCGATAACCGTTTGTCCATTCGGTCACTTTCAATTTCATGAATCCAAATTTAACAACGGAATTAGCGCCTATTGATAAAATCTTCCGGTGCAAACCCCAATTTTCCGGAATAGAACCTCCCTGAGAATACCTTGTCCCAACAACAAAATCTGCTCCTTGCTCGATCTTTTTAATAAAATCCGGTATTTTGTCAGGATCATGTTGACCATCCGCATCAATTTGGATGACTAAATAAGGATTAATTTTTTCTTCACAATATTTGAAGCCTTTTAGGTAAGCTTTACCAAGACCTTCCTTTTCTGTTTCAAGTAAATGGAGATTGACGAATTTTTTTTGCAATTTTTTCACTGTTTCTACCGTTCCATCTTCAGACCGGCTATCAACGATCAATAGATGAACTTCCCAGTTAGGTAATTTGCTTGACTGATTAAAAACCTTATTAACTAGATTTTCAATTTCACCTTTTTCGTTATGGGTTGGGGCAACGACAACAACTTTTTTCATATTTTTTTAAAATACTCGATAGTTTTTTTTAGTCCTTCTTCGAGTCCTACTTTTGGTTCCCAATTCAACAATTTTTTGGCCTTGTTAATATCGGGGCAACGTTTTTTAGGATCGTCTTGCCCAATAGTTTCAAAAACAATTTCTGACTTAGATTCAGTTAACTTTTTTATTATATCAGCAATTTCCAAAATAGTCTTTTCGTTAGGATTACCAATATTAATAATCTCACCAGAGAGATCTTGAGTAGTAGCTAAAGAATATAATCCTTCAACCATATCTGAAACGTAACATAGGGAACGAGTTTGTGAGCCATTTCCATAAACCGTTAACGGTTGACCATTGATTGCCTGGTTAACGAAATTAGAAACGACTCGGCCATCGTCTTTTTTCATGAAAGGGCCATAGGTATTAAAAATGCGGGCAATTCTGATATCTTTTTTATATTTTCTAAAGTAAGCCATCATCAGTGCTTCGGCAAATCTTTTCCCTTCATCATAACAAGAGCGAAGACCGACCGGGTTGACGTGTCCAAAATAACTCTCTTTTTGTGGATGCTCCAACGGGTCTCCATAAACCTCTGATGTTGATGAAAAAACAAATGTATTGCTGTTACTTTTTACAAAAAAATCCAAAAGATTAATGAGACCCAAACTATTGGTTTTAAGAATCTCTATAGACAAATTTACGAAATCTTTTGGAGAAGCGGGGGAGGCGAGATCATAGATAATGTCAAAACTTTGAAGGGAAGAAAAATCAAAATTAGTGATATTGGCCTCGATTATTTTTAGATCTTTATTACTTATTTCTGATTCCAAATTTCGTTTATTTACGGTGACAAAATTATCGATGACGGTAACCTGATCATTTTTTGCGAGATGAAATTTGGTTAAATGGGAGCCAATAAAACCAGCGCCACCAGTTATAAGTATTTTCATAATTAATTTTTCCGGTGCTTTTATATTCTTCCGATAGAATAATATTTAAAACCTAATTTTTTTAGATCTGACGGGTCATAGATATTTCTTCCATCAAAAATCGTTGGGTCAGACATAAGTTTTTTTACTTTGTTTAGGTCGATCTGCTTAAATTCATTCCACTCCGTAATAATTATCAAGGAATCAACTTTATTGACCGCTTGGTAAGGGTCTTTACTGTAATTAATTTTATCGGCAAATATTTTTTTAATATTTTCGGTCGCTTCTTGATCATAAACATTTATTTGAAAATCTTGTTCCAATAACTTTTTAATAATAAAAACAGAAGGTGCAAATCTTATATCATCGGTATTAGGCTTAAAACTTAAACCCCAGATTGCGACCTTTTTTCCTGGTGAATGCTTAACTATTTTTTCTAAGAAATTTTCCTGAGCTTTTGTATTAATATTTTCAATTGCAGTAAGCAGCTGGGTATCAACAAATTGTTTTTTTCCGATATCCAAAAATGCCTTGACATCTTTAGGTAGGCAAGATCCTCCATATCCTAGGCCGGGGTTCAAAAATTTTCTACCAATCCTCTCGTCTATTCCGACTCCGGTAAGGACTTCATCGACATTAGCTCCGGTCTTTTCGCAATAAAACGAAATCAGGTTAGCAAAAGATATTTTATTAGCCAGAAAGACATTGGATGCATATTTTATCATTTCCGCCGATGCCAAATTCGTGATCACTCTTTTTCCGTTGATAGGTTTATGGAGTTCAACAAGTTTTTCAATAGCTTTTTTATTATCAGATCCTATTACTACTCGATCGGAATTTATGGTGTCGGATATTCCCGTGCCTTCTCTTAAAAATTCCGGACAAGAAGCAACGGCAAAATCTACCTGTTTTGATTTATGTTTATTTATAATAACTTCTATTTTATTATTTGTACCAACAGGAACTGTACTTTTGCATGACACGACGGTAAACTTACTCTTAAGGTTTTTACCTATGTTTCTCGCTACTTCAATAACAGCCGTCAAGTCAGCTTCGCCGGTCTCTTTAGGGGGAGTGCCAACAGTAATAAAGACTATTTCCGATTCGGAAATGGCCTCCTCGTAGTCTGTCGTGAAAGAAATTCGTTTTGATTGAATATTTTTCTGTAATAATTCCTTCAGACCCGGTTCATAGATTATCGGGTCACCACTTTTCAATCGGGCAATTTTTTCTTTCGTGTGGCCAATCACAAAAACTTGATTTCCAAAATCGGCAAAAACGCACGCAGTGACAAGGCCAACGTATCCATGACCAATGATAGTTATCGTCATAAGGTTATATTCTACAACTGTTTTTTTATTTCTTCCAGCCCTTGTTCAAAAGTCTTCATTTTCCAAAAATTATTTTTTTTACTTTTAATATCGGCAAATTGTGGCAACTTGGCCTTGCCCTTAACGTATTCTTCATAAGTAGTTTTTTCGATTAAAGTTTTGTCTAAATTAAAAATTTCGGCAACTTTTATTGCTGCGTCGTAGGGCGAAATTGATTGACCACCCACGAGGTGATAAATTTCGGGTTTATAATTGTTAAATAAATACTTAAGTCCATTAGCAATATCATCAATAAAAGTTGGCGTCATAAGAGAGTTGGTAATCATTAATAATGGCTTGTTGTTTTCTAAGTAGGATTTAAAAGTTCTGAAAAAATCTTTTTTTAATTCAAAGTTAGCGCGATATGGATAGGCGATCCGAACGATCATAGCTTGATCTTTGACTATTTTTTCGCCATCGTATTTTGATTGAGCGTAAACTCCCTGAGGATTTGGGCTGGAATCTTCATTATAAGGGGGATTGGTTCCATCAAACACAAAGTCCGTTGAAATATAAACGAATTTTTTTTGTTTTTGAGCGACCACCTCAAAAACATTTTTTGTCCCTTCAACATTAATTTTAAAAGCAAGATCTTTTGCAGTTTCTGCTCCAGGGACATTAGTATAAGCAGCCAAATGAAAAAATATATCAAAATCCAAATTTTTCAAAGCGTTATCTACCTGCCCCTTATCAGTTATGTCCATCGAATTTTGAGGCAGAGGAATAAACTCAAAATCATTTTTAAGTAGTTCAATAATTCTTGAACCAACCAATCCGTCGGCACCGGTGAGAGCGATTTTAATCATTTAATCCTCCTCCACCACTTCTGATTATTTTTATACCAATCAATGGTTAAAGCTAAATATTCATAAAACCCGTGTTCCGGTTTCCAGCCTAATTCTTTATTAATTCTTGACCAGTCGATCGCATATCGACGATCATGTCCGGGGCGATCCTTAACAAACTCAATTTCAGTTTCATCTTTCCCCATGATCTTTAAAATCTTTTTAATAATATCTATATTGGCAATATCCTCAGTTAATCCACCGATCAAATATGTTTCGCCGGTTTTTCCCTTTTGTAAAATTTGATCAATGGCTCGAACATGATCTTCTACATAAAGCCAATCACGAACATAAAGTCCATCACCATAAACTGGTACTTTTTTCCCTTCAATTATATTGGTGATCGCTAGAGGCATTAATTTTTCCGGAAATTGATAGGGGCCAAAATTATTTGAACAATTGGATATGGTAATGGGAAGTTGATAAGTGTCAAAATAAGCCCGGACCAAGTGATCCGAGGACGCTTTTGAGGCGGAATAAGGACTGTGAGGGTTATATGAGGTATTGTCATTAAATTTTTCCTTTGAATTTAGTTCAAGTGCCCCAAAAACTTCATCGGTTGACACGTGATGAAATTTTTTTACTTTATTTTTTAATGCAGCTTCAAGCAATACATAAGTGCCCTCGATATTAGTTTTTATGAATGGAGCTGGATCCATGATCGAGCGGTCAACGTGGGATTCGGCGGCAAAGTGAACTATAGTATCAATTTGAGAATTATTTATTAACGAATTAACGGATTGCGAATTACAGATATCGTCTTGAACGAAAACATAATTAGGATTTTTTTCAATCGATTTTAAATTTTCAAGATTTCCGGCATAGGTAAGTTTGTCAAGATTGACGACCTTGTCTTCAGGGTGATTCTTTAACCAATAAAGTATAAAATTACTTCCGATAAATCCGGCTCCTCCTGTGACTAATAGTTTCATTGTTAAAATTATATCATCAAATCATAATTAATTCAGAAAGCCTTTTTGTTATAATACATTTCAAAATATGAAACGGCTGATTAAAAAAATCTTCAAAAAGCAGTATCAACCTTTAAATATCGTTGAAATTTCAAAAAAAAGATTGGTCGGAAATTATAAATATTTATCTTCTTTAAATCGCAAGATCAAGATAGCCCCGGTTTTGAAAAGCAACGCTTACGGTCATGGAATAGTTGAGGTGGGAACAATACTGGATATATTAAAACCGGTGTTTTTTTGCGTTGACAGTATTTTTGAAGCCTATCAATTATTTGATGCAAAAATTCAGACCCCACTTTTGATCACGGGTTATGTCGATCCAAATAATCTCCAATTTAAAAAACTACCTTTTTCATATTCTATTTTTGGTATTGAACAGCTCCGCGGAATTTTAAAATATCAACCTCAGGCAAAAGTGCATCTGTTTATTGATACCGGTATGCATCGGGAGGGGCTAAGGGTTGATGAGCTGGAGAAATTTTTGGCGCAATTAAATGATAAAGAAAAAAGTAGTATTGAGGGGCTAATGTCTCATTTGGCATTGGCGGAAGATCCAAAATATACCGATACAAAAATTCAAATAAATCAATTTAAGTTAGCAATTAAGCTGTTAAACAAACATTCAATTTATCCAAAATGGACCCATTTCGGTAATTCTTCCGGTTTGTTAAATAACAAAAAATTAGGTTTATCATTCACCAATGTATCAAGAACAGGACATTCTTTATATGGCATAAGTTCAGTTAGTAGTAAGGGGTTAAAGCCAGTGTTACAATTCAAAACCCATATCGTTCTCATTAAAAAAATTAAAAAAGGGGAAAAGGTTGGTTACGATTTTACTTATCAGGCAAAAAAAGATGGGATAATCGCCATCTTGCCAATGGGATATAACGATGGCGTCGAAAGAAAACTTTCCAACAAGGGGGTCGTTTTAATAAAAAAAACCACTTGTCCTATTATTGGTCGGATCAGTATGAATTTAACGACGATCGACGTGACCGAAGTTAAAGACATAAAAGTTGGTGACGAAGTGACGGTTTTTTCAAATAACGAAGATAAAAATAATGTTGTTAATTCGGCCAACATAGCAGACACGATCCCTTACGTCATCTTAGTTCACTTGGAAAGAAGCACAAAAAGAAAGGTCATTTAATTCTTTTCTTCAAATGAGGTTTGTTGATTAAATCGTCTAAAATCTTCCAGCGTTTATCTTTGACGGGATGGGGAACATCATCCTTATAGATCTTGACGGCGATCGCCATCGGACGAGAAGAATAAACGGAGACGAAAGCCCAATTAAAGCCGACCTTTTTGCAAAGTTTAAGAGTGTTTTCAAATTCTTCTTCCGTTTCACCGCAAAATCCGACGATGATATCGGTTGTGAATTTAATACCTGGTATCTTTTTTTTAATCTTTGATATTAGGGTAAGATATTCGTCTGCCGTGTACCAACGATTCATCCTTTTTAACATGTTATCATCGCCGGATTGAACGGGAAGGTGAATAGTCCGAGTGATATTTTTATTTCTGGCAATGACATCGATCAACTCGTCACTAAAGTCCCAGGGATTGCTGGATGAAAAGTTGACCGTTTCAAAACCAAGCTTGGCCACTTCCTCGAGTAGGTAGGGGAATAATGTTGGGATCCGATATTTGCCTA
>Ga0172379_10002599_pt1 | contig 31354 bp, 30 predicted proteins | sample GrowelOW334metaG_FD_119756 | JGI IMG/M metagenome (GOLD analysis project Ga0172379, IMG submission 119756) | Groundwater microbial communities from an aquifer near a municipal landfill in Southern Ontario, Canada - Groundwater well OW334 metaG | ecosystem: Environmental > Aquatic > Deep...
CTCAAGAGATTACATGGGGTCAAGTTGTTTGATCGAAAAGCATATCTTGAAGCCTGTCTCTGTTTTTATAACCCTCAAACAAATGACACGGTCTTTGAGTCCGAAAAAATTCTCGGATCAATTACTGAAACCACAACTTTAAAAATAATTCCCGGCTTTCCCTACCGGGCTATATTAATTGTTGATAAATTTAAAAAATATTATGATGAACTAACTGAGGAAGAACATCATCAGATTAATCATCGATTGATAGCGTTGAAAAGATTAGTTAATAAAATTTCTAATTTCTAATTAACCTAATTGACCTAAAAAATGTCCAAATTTAAATTTTGGTTATTGGGTATTATTTAGATCAATTAGAATAATTAGGTTAATTAGGTCAATTTTTTTGTTACAATGTTTCTATGTTATCCCTTGATTATATTCGCGCTAACAAAGACAAAGTCATTGAGGCGGCAAAAAATAAGAACCGTAAAATTGATATTGATAAGATACTAGAGTTTGACGACCAAAGAAAAACACTAATACAAAAAATCCAACTCCTTCGTGAAGAAAGAAACAAAACCTCGCACGGTAAACCTGATGAAAAAACCATCACACGAGGTAAACAGATTAAAGAAGAACTAAAAAAGTTTGAGGATGAGCTTGCGACCATATCCGTCCAATTAGACTCATTAGTCTCATATGTCCCAAATATACCATTACCTGAAGTCCCCGTCGGGGCCGATGAAACCGGAAACGTTGAAGTAAAAAAGTGGGGGAAGATCCCTGAGTTTGATTTTGAAATAAAGTCGCATCTTGATCTTGGACTATCACTTGATCTTTTTGATTTGGAGCGGGGATCAAAAGTTTCCGGTTTCCGCGGATATTTTTTAAAGAATCAAGCCGCTCAATTACAGTTCGCCATCCTTTTTTATGTTTTCCAAAAATTGGTCAAAAAAGGTTACACACCAATGATCGCCCCCTCGATCGTTAAAGGTTTTACATTATTTGGCACGGCTCAATTTCCTTGGGGAGAGCAGGAAGTTTATAAACTTAATGACGAAGATGCCTACCTATCAGGTACAGCCGAAGTGCCGATCACTTCTTATTATTCAGGGGAAATATTAAATGAAAAAGACCTGCCAAAAAAATTTGTGGCTTTTTCTCCATGTTTTAGGCGAGAGGCCGGCTCTTATGGAAAAGATGTTAAAGGTCTTTATCGGGTTCACGAATTTTGGAAGGTCGAACAAGTGATTATAGCCAGTCAAGATCTGGAAGAATCCAAAAAACTTCACGAAGAACTACAGAGAAATACTGAGGAGATCATGGAAGATCTGAAAATCCCCTACCGTCGGTTACTTATGTGCACTGGTGATATGGGCGAGCCGCAAATTTATAAATATGATACGGAGATCTGGATGCCTTATAAAAAAGGATACGGAGAGATTGCTTCAAACTCGATCATGGGAGATTTCCAAACCCGCCGACTAAAGATCAAATATAGAAAAAAAGATAACACGACCGAATACTGTTATTCGTTAAACGACACGGCCATCCCATCTCCAAGAATTCTGATCGCCATTCTTGAAAACTACCAGCAAAAGGATGGAAGTATTAAAATACCGGAAGTACTTCAGTCACTGGTCGGGTTTAAGGAAATCTCATCAAAGAAGTAATTTTACGGCTTAGCGGTTGGCGTTGGAGATGCTAGTGAAGCCTGAGAACAATTAGCTGTATTTTCCGTTCCGCGGACAAAATATTCTACCCTTCCATAATAACAATTTTTTTCCACAACATTATCAGGTTTTTCGTACCATTTATTACCTGTCCCATAATTTTTTAATAGATAGCTCATAACCTTATTCCAAATAGGAGCCGCGCCGGTGATCCCTGAGGTTAGATATGGATTCATCGGGGTATTGTCATTATTCCCGACCCAGACCGTCACTAAAAATTCGGGTGTGTAACCAACTGTCCAGTTATCTTTTTTATCGTTGGTTGTTCCCGTTTTAACGGCCACTTTATATCCGGGAATTTCCAGGGCGCTCCCTGGTCCAAAAGCAAAAGATCTGGCAAAATTATCGGACAGAATGTCACTGATAATATAGGCAATGGCCGGATCGATCTCCCTGATTTTAAAATTAGTCATTTCACGCAAGACATTGCCTTCATTATCTTCAATTTTTTGAAAATAATTAATTGGCATTTTATATCCCTGGTTGGCAAGCACTCCAAAAGCTTCGGCCATATCGATCATCGTTACTTCTCCCCCACCCAAAGTCAGTGATAATCCGTATCGACTTTTATCGGTCCAAGTACCAATGCCCATTTTTGAGGCGAAGTCAATAAAATTATTGACGCCAAGGGTATTTAAGGTTTTGACGGCCGGAATGTTATAAGAATTTGCCAAGGCATATCTTAGTGGTACTTTTCCATGAAACCTGCCATCGTAATTAACCGGTCGATATGATTCTGAACCGGCAATATTGAAGACCGTTGGCGAATCATCAAGAATTGAGGCGGCGGTAAACCCTTTTTGCAGAGCTAATGAATACATGATCGGTTTGATCGAGCTTCCCGGTTGTCGTAGAGCGGTTGTGACATTAAAAGCGCCGTTTGGTTGGGAAAAATAGTCAACCGAACCGGCCATGGCCAGGATCTCGCCAGTTGAAGGTCTTGTGACGAGTATTGCTCCATTTGTCACATTTAAATAGCTGATCTTGTCCAATTCTTCCTTAAGAATTTTTTCTACTTCTTGCTGAATATTGTTGTTCAATGTCGTTGTCACTTTTAAACCACCCTCTTCAACGGTTTTGATGCCATAATAATTTTCCAATTGGTTTTTTGTGTAAAACACAAAATGCGGTGCACGAATTGCTGTCTTTGGAGGTAATACATCAACTTTTAATTTTTCACTTTTAACTCTTTGCTCTTCGCCGATATAACCTTGATTTTTCATTGAATTTAAAACTTCATTTCTTCTTTTTTCCGCCGCCTCAGGGTTTATGTATGGAGAATATACCGACGGAGCTTGTGGTAAACCGGCCAATAAGGCCGCTTCTTCTAAAGTGAGGTCCTTTGCCTTTTTTCCAAAATATGTTTTTGAAGCTTCCTCAATACCGTATGAAGATCCACCGTACGGGACCTGGTTCAAATACATTTCAAGAATTTTATCTTTACTGTAAATTTTTTCCGTCCACAGGGCTAATATCACTTCTTTTATCTTTCTCGTTATTGTTCTCTCAGGAGTAAGAAGAGATGTTTTAACAAGTTGTTGAGTGATCGTCGACCCCCCCTGCAAATTTTTGCTGACGATCATTTCCTTGACGGCTCTTATTATTCCCGAAAAGATCGCCACTCCCTGATGTCGGTAAAAATCTTTATCTTCTATTGCAATCGTTGCCTCTGCCACGTAAGCTGGTAATTCTTTTAAATTGACAGGTGTTCTATTTTGTTCCCGATATATTTCGTAGAGCAAAGTGTTGTTACGATCATAAATATGAGTAGATAAAGGATAGTTTACTTTTCCAATATTGTACGGTGATGGTAGTTCTTTTACAAAAAAATATGATTGAAAAATTGAAACGATGATCAAAGTAACAAAACAGCCAAGAAGAAAAAATTTAATTTTTTCTAGAATTAGACGCTGGTTGATTATAAATTGTGGAACCTTTAATCGTGGAAATCTAATGGTTGGCAATTTTATCTTGATCAGCCTGTTGCCAATAAATAGTATCGGCGTCGTGACTATTTTTTGAGTGACCTCTCCAATAATAATAAAGAAGTTAGCTAAATAATATAGCCCCTTGAACAGCAGTCTAAAAGGGGTCGGTAGGCTTGATTTCATGAGGCAAATTTTACCATATATTATAGGTTTATTCAATCACAAATAATTGCCTATATTTTTGTAAGTTTAGCAGTTACTACCAATCTTTCGAGCCAAGTACCCGGAGGTTCGCAAGTAATTAAAGTTATATATGAGTCGTCTTTTTTCTGCTCCAGCACCGATATATTTTGGGGTTTTACAATAAACATCGTCGTTACTTCGTATTGATATTCAAATTCACCAATATTTATATAGATCTTATCCCCTTTTTCCAAGGATGAAAGATAGGTAAAGATCGTCTTATAATCTTTTGGATTATAAAGTTGGGGTAAGGTAGAGTGACCAAATATCGCCACATTCCCATATTCTCCAGGTAAAGACTGAGGCAGATAATGAACGAGACTTTTGGCCAGGTCTTCTCCCCCAACGACTACCCGAGCTTTCTTAATATTGAGCTTAGGAATCGATAGAGAATATTCCTTAACCGTTAATTGGGATGGGTGGTTCAGTTGAGGCGATGCGGGAAACCAAATGCTCGCCTGAGTGTAATCCCGCAGGTTATTGGAAAAAATACTAAACGCTCCAAGAATAGAATTGGCATTTTTTAATGATGAGGCGGTATTCTGCTCCGAAATTGGCGCGTTAATATCATTTTTTAAAAATAATTTTGAATAGATCGTGAAAGATACGATCGGATAAAAAGACCAAAATAATAACAATGCCCCGGTGATCAAAAAAATGTAAGAAACAAAATTAACGGTTTTTTTCTTAGCTGTGTATTGTTTCTTTTTAAGATAGACGTGGAGAGCCATATTTATAAACTAGAATTTTTTAGAATAATATTTTTTGAGAAAAAAGGTAAAAAGCTTTTAAAGATCGGCAAAGGTTCGTTGATGCTCAACTTATAACCGTCAATTTTGTACTGACTTTTAAGGATCTCTTTTATTTTCGACTCATTTTGCCCAATGATACTTTTCTTGATCTCATCTGTCGATATTTTGATAACCGCTTTGGCAGTGACTTTCGAATCAACCGTTAAAGCATTTTCATCTTTGGAGATCTTATTTATTGAATAAGAAATATTTTCTTTATTTAATTGATAACCCGTCTTCACTTCGGGATTTATCATAACTAAGACTTTATCAATAAATGATTTTTTATCATACAAATACTGAGTTGTATTGACTGTCGACTGAAGAGTTATTTTACTGCTTTCTTCACCCACTTCTTTTGAAAAGTTTGTTTTAGTAAGAGAAACTTCAGATAGAGATGAAGCGATCGCTTCATCTGGCGATACTTTTATTGAAGGAATTTGCTTTTTTGCTTTACTGATTATGGTCGTTTTCAGATCTTCTTGATCTTTTTTGGCCACGGTTTGGATTTGTTTTTTGCTACCACCGGAAAAGGCCGAATCGTTGACAGCAAAATATGTCGACGAAGACAGTCCATCAAAAGCAAATCTTTGACCTTTTGAAAGATTACCTTCTGGCCCGATCTGTCCTGCCGTTGTTGTACCACTATTTTTACCAGGTAATTTTGCTGAACCATCGGTGGTCAGGCTGGATGAGGCAACTTTTACATCAGTATCAAGAATAAATTCCAAGCTCGATGTTTTAAGAACGGATCCTTTGGCAAAGATCTTTTCTTTGTCGTCAAAATTGTGGATAGTTACTGTTCCGCGTGCTTTATCACCAATATCTTGTTTACCCGAAGTATTGGCTGTTTCGGAAAAATTAGCCGAAGAGCTTGAGGTTCTATAATTAAGGTCGATCTTAATATTTTTCTCCAAAATCTGGGTCGGTAAATAGATTGTCAGTTCGGCTTGGTGAAAAAAATATTCATTGATAAATAAGCCAAGGGCTATTATGAAAATTCCAAGAACAATAAATATCTTTCCGGAAAAGTTAAATTTGATTTTGCTCGGATTAGACTTTTTCGGAAAAATTGCTAATAGTTTACTGATTAATCCCTTCAATTTAGTTGTCAAAGATGTTTTTGGCAAAGTATGTACGGCCATTGGTAAAGGCTTTTCGCCAATATCTTCATTGAGAACAAAACCAAAATCTTCTCGCTTACCCCTTGGTTTGTCTGCCACAGGTTGACTTAAATGAAAAGCTTGAACAGGTGCTACATTTTTTATTTGTTCGCCAAAAATGCTCATCAAACCGTTGGCCACCTCGTCCTCAGATAAAATATCAACTTTGGGAATTTGAATAAAAAAATCGCTGCTCCAACGATGGCTCAATATCTTGGTGGCCGTATCATCTAGATTACCAGAATCGTATAAAATAATGCGAGCGGGCAAAATACCTGATTTCTTTTTTATTTCTTCAAAACCTTCCGTTAGATCCTCAATGATATTATCAGTTCGCCCTAAGACTTTTTTCGATTCAACCTTACCACCAACATATGTAAATATTCCCACTTGGGTTTTGTCGAGCTCGATCAATATTGCCGTCAGCAAATTCTGATCTTCTTTTTGCAAATAAAAGCTCATAGCTTCAAAACATTCGATATAACCCATTGGTTTCAAATCTAAAGCCTTAATAAGTTGTTTAATCTTTTGTAGATATACCTGTTTTATATCGCCTATTTTTTCGTCGACCAAGTGCGAATAAACAAATATGATCGTTTTTTGAATTTCCACATCAAGATTTTTTTCCAGCTTATAGAGGGCTTCGTCAACATCGTTGGTTAGATTTTCCCAACCGTTAGTATAAGCAAAGTTTTCCCGATCAACCAATTCCAAATGGCCATTTTCTTTTAAGAAGATCATCACGATCCCCTGGCTTTCTTTTAAAAAGATGCCTAAATAAAATTCTTTATTGGCTTTGTTATTAAAAAAAGGAATTTTCATATTTAATTATAGTGTACGCTAAAGCGGGACGCTTAATTTTTTTCGACTTGGGAGTCCCCGAAAAGGGGAGGGTTCCCACGGAGAAATAAAATTTAGTGTCACGCTTTAACTCGTGTATCAATTACTAATATTATATTTCGTAAAAACTTGATCAATCCCTGATTTTGCCGTTGTCAGAGCCTCTTTATAAGAAACTCCCAAAATCGTACTATTAATAGCATTTTCTATATATTTAATTATCTCATCATTCAATCCATTATCCTTGGTGTTTGAAATAAGCGGGATAGAGGCGAAATTATTTGCCTGCTTCATGACCGCGCCAAGATAAGGGTCTTGAATCAAAAGCGGTGCCAGATCAACTCTTGAATAAGGTTCACCAAAAGGTCTGATCTTACTTTCAATTTCATATAACTTGGTCATATTTTCCTTCTCAGTTAAAAATCTTAAAAATTTCCACGCTTCCAGTTGATTTGAGCTAAATCTCGACACTCCTTCAACCCAATATGAGGCTACTGATATCAGCGGCGTCCCGGGAACAACCGGTACCGGTACGACTTTCATATCGATATCAGGATTGGAAGCTTTAATCGTCAATATCTCCCAAGATGGGACAATGATCATGGCGACTTTTTCCTGGATAAAGGCCGTAGTTGAGCTCGACATCTCTTCAGTCCAATATCCTTGTGGCGCCTCACTAAATTTGCGATAAATTTCCAAAGCCCCGGCCGCTTCCAACTGATTTAGCTTATTCAACGTCCCGCCGTTTTGTAATAACAGTAGGCCGAAAATATCGGAAAAATGATCTACATTGGAAGATGTCCCGAGCGCAATTCCTGATGTTATCAATTTGCCTGATTGATCTTTGACCGTTAATTTGGGAACGATCCCGGTAATGTCATCCCAAGTAGACGGAACGGTATTGATACCGGCTTTCTTGAAAAGTCCCTGGTTATAGACCAATACCAAACCATCGATCTCCAAAGGCAAACCGTAATAATAATTACCAACTTTAAGATCTTTTTTATGGATAGGATAAAAAGTTTTATCAAATTCCTCGCTTCCCATAATAGTAGCGGGGAGCGGTGCAACAATATCTTTTATTTCCGGCAGCCAAGTGTTATGGAACCTGAATATGTCCGGCTTTTCAATTACTCCTTGGGATGTCCCTTCACTTTTACTGCGACTGACCAACTTTTCCCGATAGCTTTGGGGTTCCATTTTTTGGTAAGTGATCTTAATATTTGGATTTTTTTGTTGATAGGCAACGATCAATGGGTCCATCACCTCTTTATCCTCCCACAAACCCCAATAGATCAAATTAACCGGCTTATTACTTGGCTTTCCAGAAAAAATAGCCCTAAAAATAACGACTAATAAAATTAAAAATAAAATGGCACCTCCGGCAATAAATATATATTGATTATTATTCTCTTGATAAACAGGTGGTGGCAGGTCATCTGGAGGTGACTCGACTATCGGAGTTGTCATATCTTGTGGCGCCTCTTCAACTACCACCTCTTCTTGGCGTTGATTTTCCTCAGGAATTATTTTATCATCATCCATACTATCATGATATCAAATATTAAGAATGTTAGAGGCAATTTTTTGTTGCTTTTGATTGTATTTTTTGGCTTAATTGCCTTAGGGTCAACGGCTTATATTTTTTTGGGCCAAGAAAAAAATATCAGCAATAAAATTTACCCGAACGTCTACATCGATGATCAAAATTTTGGCCTGAAAAGTAAAGATGAGATCATCAATTTTTACAAAGAAAAAACAGCCAAGTTGAACAATAATTTTGTGATCGTCTATTTTAGAGATAACCCAGTCGCTACTTTTTCGGCCCAAGCTTTGGGATTAAAATACGATGGAAAAACGGTTGCCGAAAGGGCCTATTTAATCGGCCGATCATCTAATTCACCATCCAAATATTTGCAAAAATTTTTAACTATTTTTAATCTAAAAAAATTTAATTTTGATAGTCAGATAGAATATGACAATTCAGATGTTAAGGATTTTTTATCTTCGTCTGAAGATAATTATAATTTAGCAGCAAAAAACGCTCTGTTCAAATTCGACCAGGGAAAAGTAATTGACTTTAGAAAAGAAACCGATGGATTAAAGATCAAATCTGATCAATTTTTATCGGATTTTGATAAAGTTATCAACGCTTTTAAGACTGATGTTGGGAATAAAAAAGTTGTTTTGAATTCTGAGGTCATTAAGCCGGAAATAAAATTAGCCGATATCAATGAATACGGGATAGAAGAGTTTATTGCTGAAGGCAAATCAGATTACACCCATTCTATCCCCCAAAGAGTTCATAACGTGATTTTGGCGGCTTCAAAATTTAACGGTGTTTTGATCCCCAAAGGTAAGGTCTTTTCCTTCAACGATGCCGTTGGTGATATCTCGGCCCTAACCGGATACCAACCGGCATATGTTATTAAAGAGGGTAAAACTGTTCTTGGGGATGGAGGCGGAGTCTGTCAGGTATCAACGACTCTTTTCCGGGCAGCACTAAACGCCGGGCTACCAATTGTCGAAAGACACGCTCATGATTATCGGGTCGGTTACTATGAAAATGATTCTCAACCGGGATTTGACGCCACCGTCTATGGCCCAACCGTCGATCTAAAAATAAAAAACGATACCCAAGGCTATATTTTGATCGAAACGGAAGTCGATACAGAAAAGAATTTGCTGTACTTCAAACTCTATGGAAAAAAAGATAGTCGCCAAATTGAGATATCTAAAGCCTCTGTCTATGGCTACGTTCCGGCCTTGGCCCCAAAATATCAGGATGATCCGACCCTTAAAAAAGGGGTCACGAAACAGGTTGATTTTTCCGCGGCCGGCAGCAAAGCGTCATTCACTTATAAAGTCAGTAACGAGGCGACGCCGGGAATTAATGAAACATTTTATTCAAACTACCGCCCTTGGGCCGCTGTGTATTTAGTAGGAACTGCAGATTAATTATCTAAACCATCTCGCCCTACCTAGTTTGTAATGAAGATCTTTATTTCGTCTTTCGCCGATTATTTTGGCAGGGACACCCCCGACGATCGCATAAGGTGGGACATCTTTGGTGACGACGGCGCCGGCACCAACGACTGCTCCCCGACCAACTGTTACTCCGGCTAAAATAATTACTCTTGGACCAATAAAAACATAGTCTTCTATCTTTACTGGCGCACTGGTGGCGGCAAAATCTTCCTGATTGACATCGTGTTGACTGTTATAGATCATCACTTCGGTGGCAATATCGACGTGGCTACCTATTGACAATTGATCACGCCCGTCGAGAACAATCCCCTCACCAATGATCGTGTCTTCACCGATAGAAATATTTCTCGGATCATAAAATCGAGCTTTCATATGAATCGTCGAACCTTTTCCCATTTTTATTCCGGCTAAACGATAAAAAAAACGACGAAAACCATGAAGTGGGACGCAGCCGACCAAATGAAGGATAAAGACATCAAATTCAAGTAAGATATTTTTGATCCGGTTCACTATTTTTTCAAAAACCTCAACGACTGTTAATACCTTTCCGTTCTTGTCTTTGATCATGGTATTAACATTATAGCAAAGATAAAAAATAATATTTTTATTGATATAATAATCAGCAATGAGTCAGCAAAAGATCTCTATTATTGTTCCGGTCTATAACGAAGAAAAATATCTTTTGCAATTTATCAAAGCTCTCTTAACTAAGGTAAAAAATATCCCGAGCATTAAAAAAATTGTTTTTATCGACGATGGATCACAAGATAGTACCGGGAAAATTTTGTCTGCTTTTAAAAAAAATCCTCTTATCAAAATAATTAAGCATCAAAAGAATCAAGGCAAAGGGGCAGCTTTGAGGTCGGGAGTCAATGCCGTCAAAGATAAAAACTTTGATGCTTTTATTTTTATCGATGGAGATAATCAGCACGACCCAATTCATTTGCCGGATTTTATTGATTCATTAAAAAATAATCAGATAGTTTTTGGTTATAGAAAGCTTGGGAAAAAGATACCTTTTATAAGAAAGTTAGGAAATAATATCGCCCGTTTTATATTCCGTAATTTTTTTCATATACACAGAAAGGATCTTTTATGTGGATATATGGCCTTTAGGAAAGAGATCCTTCCTCAGTTACAGTGGCGTTCCGATGATTACGGTGTCGAGACCGAGCTGTCAGCAATCGTCGGCTTAAAGAAACTGCCTTTCAAGGAAATTAAAGTTAACACAATTTATTTAGATACAAAAAAGGGTGTTAATTTGTTTGACGCTTCGCTTATTTTTTCTAAAATTCCTTATTGGTATCTAAGATATGATCGGTCTAAAATATATTTCCTATTTTCTTTTATCTCTATTTTGGTCATATATTTTCTTTTATCTTTTAAAGCTCCTTTTTCGACACGAACCCTTATTCCAAATCTAGAACCTTATCCGGACAGTCTCTATTATGCCACCCCCGCCTGGAACTTTATTCACGGAAAAGGTTTTAACATGCTATTTGGAACATATTTTGTCAAACAGGTAGTGCCCCCTCTTTATTCTTTATTGCTTCTGCCTTTTTTTGCCGTTTTTCGTGACGTCCGCTCGTTTTATTTTGCTAATTTATTATTAATGTTTGGTTCAATTTTCTTTCTCACTTTAATCATAAAAAAATTATTCGGAAATAAAATTACAGACTTTATAGCTCTCATTTTCTTGCTTTTCTTGTTTGTTTCCAATTTTTATATCTATATGTTACCTGCTTATTTATTAGCCGAAAACATCACAATTTTTTTTGTTATTTTTTCCTTTTATTTACTGTCATCTGATGTCACCAAAACAAAGTCTTTATTAAGTGGAGGAATTGGGATTTTATTTTGGTTTGTTAAATTTTCCAATCTGCCTCTGGGTTTTATTTTTTATTTTCTCTATCTGTTAAAAATTCTTTCAAAAAATAACCGAAAATATTTTGTTTATTTTTTTAGTTCTTTGATAACTTTTGGATCTATATTCTTAGTTTATGCTTTGACAAGTCAGATATTTGCCGGACACAAAAATTTACAATCAAATGCCAGTTTTTCAATAAAATATTTTCAACCTAACGTTAAATTTTATTTAGAAAATTTATTAGGAAAAAATGCAAGATTTCTTTGGTTTGAAGAAAAAATGCTTTCTCCGTTAGTCTCTTTACTGGCAATTTCCGGTGTCATCACAGGATTATTTTCTAAAAAATCCCGACTTCTTTTGTTTTATATACTGTCCTTTTTTTTCGCTTTGATTGGTTTTATGTGTTTTTTCTATTCTCAAGATACGCGGTTCATCATCGCCCTTTATCCTCTGATAATAATATTGATCGGGATATTTTTTCAGCCACTTGTGAAAAAATTTTCTCCGATATTTCTTGTGTCATTCTTGATCGTAATTTTGATAGGTTTATTGTTTGTTAAAGGATTTAATCAAAGGAAAGATGAGCGAATGATAATGACATTTAAAAAACAGGTTGGGTTAAATTTTAAATACAGGGAAGATCCTTGGTATTATATGGCTATTCAGGATTTTAATAATTTTTTTGCAAACGAAGATGGGAAGAAGATTTATTTAGGAACATTTTTACCACCTTTCCTTGTGAATTTTTACACAAATGGTTACTATCATTATCTGCCTCTGACTTTGGGTCAAGACTTCTTTCCAGAAAAAGACGGTTTGGCAGAGAAAATGAAAGTAAAGTCTATCCAAGAATATTATCGGCAGTTGCTTTTAGATGGAAATAAAATATATATTACTAATATTTATTCAAATAATTTACGACAATGGCGGGAAGATTTTGATCTATTACTTACACAATTTAATTATAAGCTGGTCAGGCGAGGCTGCTTGGAAACTTGTAATCTATTCGAACTCACGCTCAAATGAATGATCATTAGTGAGCATAAAATATCCAACCTTTTCCAACATTTACATTATTGTCGTAATCAATTTTTTTAATTATGGCATCTTCGAGTAAAACATAAGGGTGTAATTTACCCAACAGCCTTTTATTTATTTTATTATCTTTTAAGCGTTGGGCCAAAAAACCTCCATCGCTTTTTACTAACGCTGTAAATAATTGCGTTTCTGGATCACCGAATGAAATTGTGTCGTCTTGATCAAAATGTTTGGGCTGATTTCTAGCAATTTCTAAGTTCTGATTTTTTAATTCGATAATTAGCTCATCCCAAAAGCGGTCTCCATCTTTTTCTCCCATAAATTATCTTTATTATAACGCTATATCTAAAATCAGGTCAAGTTTTGAAGATTGTTAGTATTATATAAATTCGTAGCCAATTTTTGCAGAAATAACACGCATTGTTCTTGGATGCAAAATAGTACCTGTATTGTTTAGAGGACTATTAGTCACCCTAATATCGAATGTATCATGATTAAAGTTTTTATGAGCTGGTCCATGATAATCTAAGTAATGCTGAAATGCAGCTTGCCCACCAACATTCAGACCACTTGTTATTTTATTATTATTAATCTTACCTTCAACAGGAATCATAAAATTACATGTATTACAGTGAAATTATAACCAAACTTTAGTTGGCTCAACTTCAAGACTTCGTGGTGGTGAAGCTAATTTTCGAAAAAATTCTATCATATGGGTTTTTAATCTTTAATTGAAGTTAGTATTATAGGATAAATAGAAGTATTTTTCAATACCTATCAAATTTTGAAGATAACACTTTACGATGGAAATAATTGAATTTAGCTTGTCTTAAGACTATAATACCCAAATGCTAGGAAATGAAGCAGCTCTCAAGTTATTTTCAAGAAATTTACACGAGGAATCTTTTTTAGGAAGCCAAAATAATCATAAAATCGAGATTTGGGGTAGCATTCTCCAAAATGAATTAGCTCGATTAGATCCTGAGATAAAATTAGCCGGGAAAAAACCAAAAGGATATTTAACTCATAAAGACGTTTCCTCGATTGTTCCAAGGATATTTGACGATACTGAAGCTTGTCAGGAAACTTTCACTGCTTTAGATTTTAATAAAAATCCTGCTATCCATAACCTAAAAACGAGGTTCGTTCATATTGAGTCCGGTCAAAAAGCCTATATATTTCTTACGGAAACTACCGATCCCGCAGCCGATAGAAGTATTTATTACATCACATATTTATCCAGGGGTCCTGATGATAGCTTTCTGGGTCAAGAGGCTAAAAACGATTTTAATAATTTAGCCAGATTGAATGAGCTTGCCGAAGACAAAATAGCCGATCCCAACATTAAAGAACAATTTAAGTTTATAAAACCTTTAGCTCTTGGAAAAACTGCTCCTGTTAATGGACACCAATATACATTTTTTACGATGCCTTTTATTGAAGGATATGGGGAACTAAGGTTAAACCACCGTCAAATGAATTTTCCTTTATTGGTTGAGGGCCATCGGGTGATACCAAGTATTCCTAATCTATCTTATGCCGGGCCACCAACGGATGAATATAAGGACAAATTTGAGGCTATTTTGATGGATGTAGATTTTACTGAAAATGCAATAATGAAGCTTACTCAATCATTTGGGCCAGTAATGAATATGAAAAAGTTTGCTCAATTTTCAAAGGCAGTTGAAAATTTACCTTTTCTAAAAAAGTTTAAAAAGCAACTTTCTAATGTTTTATTTGGTAATGCCCTTATCTATTTATTAACTGGTGGACTGTTCCCCAAGGAATTTGCTATTAACGCCGGTGATTGGATGGCAGATTTGGAATCGCCCTTAATGAAACTATATTTAATATCTCTTCGAGGTGGTTTGGAAAAAATTAGATCAGACGAAGATTGGGTGAAAAAAATGGAAAATCATATTGAACTTCCTGATACACAAGGAAATGTTGGTATGCCATTTGCTATTTTTAGTCGAGAAGAGATTCAAACCATACTCCAAAACGCCAAGTCATTTATAAAATAATTAAAAATTCAAGGTCAAATTTTGAAGTTTATTTATTAATAAGCTTAGACCTTTTCAAAAGTCATAAGGGTTTTTATTATTTTTTGCTCTCTACGTTTTCTGACTACTTCAGTTATTGCGTTAGCAATTTCTTCCAAATGATTGTCAATGACGCTATTTGCTAAATGAAGTGTGTCGATATTATTTAAACCAGAATAATGTTCCCGCTGAAAATCAGTAATAATTTGCTCCGGATCACTTACGTGTTGTAAACCATCTACTTCTATCGCCATCCTTGCTTCAGACAAAAAAATATCAATATGTTTGTGTCCATCAGAATGTTCCCTTTCAACTTTTACTCCCCTGCTTTCTAAAGCCTCTTGAAGTTTCTTCGCCTGCGAAGTTACATATTTTCCATTCTGATTCATAATCCAATATTCACAAAATAAAACCAAGAAGTCAAATTTTAATTCTTTCATCTCCGTTAAATTATTATATTGTATAATTACATTGCTATGACGATATAAATTTACTATTGCATTTTTAGTAAATATTAGAATAGAATTAGAGTACATATGAAAACTTATAAAATACCAAATACAATAAAGGTTCGTGTAAAGAAATTACCTAAAGGAAAGTATTTTGCTGAATTAGTTGGATATGGCGTATTTACCGAAACTAATAATGAAAAATTATTAAATAAAATGGTAAATGATTTAATTTATACATATTTTGATATATCTAAGGAAGATCAAAGTAAATTTTATTTTAGACCAAAAAGTGATATCGAAATGGACTCAATGAGAAAATTTATTAGATATATTTCTCCTGATTTTCATAAAAAATTTCTATCATCATGAGTAGATTCTTCGGCCACTATGCTTTATGTAAATGCTTACATACGTTAGGTTTTACACCAGAAAAACAAGTTGGTTCGAGCCATGTAAAATTTACTCCACCAAAAGATCATATTGTGCCAAGTAATTTAAGACCTTTTATAATAGTAATACTTAATACTAATGAGTATTCTAAGCATACTTGCAGTAGATATGTAACAGAAATAGTTCAATTAGGATTTAATAGAAATACGGTTAAAAAGCTACTTTATGAAAGTTAAATAATAGTTTTTTACAAATATTCATTAAACTGTACAAGTTTTCCGTTTTCAAAATCAACCATACAGAGATATTCTTCAGCAAGATGAATTTTAATAAATTCCGATCTTTCTTTTTTTAATTTACTTTCTTTTAACCACCTCAGAGCAACTTTTTCATTTAAGCTTAAAGTACTGTTTTGAATTAATTGCAATAGATCTAAATATTTATTTATTTTTGTTTGATAATCTAAATCGATCCCCCCTTTTGCATGGGCTAGTTTGTCGTTGCGATTTCTTATTAGAAATTTAATTGATTGCAATATGTTTTGATCAAGTTTGATTAATTTGAATATGTCTATAATTTCACTTTCACGTAAAAGTGCTATCACAAACGGAGAATTCGGAACTATAAGATCTTTCTGATCATCTCTTAAAGATTTTATTGTATAGATGAGATTATAAGAATGGTTTTTAACTTTGGCAATACGTAAAACTTTATATTGAATTGAAAGCATAAACAACAAATGAAAAGGCATTATACAAAATGGTTTAGCTTCCTCGCTTTCAGAATTTAACAATGAAAGAAATGAACTCCACAAGTGATTTATATAATCTTCTTCAAAAGAACTTTTGTTTATAGGCAAATAATCAAAGATTTTTTGAGCATCTTCTTCCATATCTATTCTCCCCAAAGTTTTGCAATTACATCCTTAATTTTTTGTTCGTAAATTTCGATTAATTTTTTTGCTGACTCAACCATTGCTCGCTCTGCTTCAATTTTTTCCACAATTTGCTTTTGAATCTCAAGAGGTGGAAGTGATATTATCCAATTCTCAACAAAAACTACTGGCACTCTTTGTAGGCCTCCCGTTCCTGTCATTTGCGCTTTTCCTTTTAAATTAAAATTATTGTCAATAATGTTGGTATAAATTATTTCTGGCAAAATTTTTTTAGTCGGTCGTAAAATAATATACTCACTCGAACCAAAACCAATTTTATTTTTTAAATTTTTTGCAATTCCTGCTTTACCATTTTCAAAACAAGGCGTAACTCTTGCAAGTAGAACATCATTATCAGAGAAATAAGTATAACTTCCCATAACTTCTGACACCTTTTTTGTTTTTAATACCTGGAAATACAAGTTTTTCTGATTTAAGTCGGACATTGGAACAAAAGATACTTCCATATTAGTATTAAGATTTTTAATCTCACTCTTTTTTGGGTTTATTTCGCAGACATCCTCTAACTTTACTTTCCACCATTTTGGGTCAGTATAAATTCGAGGTTTCCAATTTTTTACAATTTGACGGGCACCATCAATGATTTTTTGATTACCGTCTAATTCTTCAATAATTTGAATTGGATTTCAAGAGGTGGAAAAGGAATTTTATATTTTTTTAACCATTCTGTGCTTAAATTTTTTTGAGCAACTCCACTTGAAGATTTTATACACTCATTTTCAAAAAATTCTGTATTTAAAATATGAAATAAGTAATTCTTGATAACTTTTTCTCTTAACGTACGAATACAACCAACTCTTTGATTTAAAGCAGCAGGTAATAATTCTGATGGTAGCAATCCAACTCTTCCAACATTTCCGGTAAGCGATACTAATAAATCGTTTTTTTCTAACATATATTGTTTGATTTCTTTTCTTGAATCTTCTGGATAGAATTTTGGGTTATCATCTACAATTAATCCTTTTTGAACATTTGTTATTCTTATAACTCTAATTCCTTTATCAGAATATTCCTCACTCTTAAAGGCATAACCATTTAATATTTCGCAATATTCTTCTAGCTCTACCATTGGCCATTTGGCATTAGAGTAATCGGTCACTACTCGGTATCTATCGCCGGAAAGATTGTAATTACCATTTTCTGCAATTCTAGATTTTTCTACGTAAACTGAAAGTTTATTTTCAACTTTTTTACCAACATTCCAGCTATTTAGAATGCTGAGTGCTTCTGGTAAATCATTTTTAATTATTGGACGTTTAGTAGCGCCGAGATCAAAACCATCGTTTTCTACTTTAATAAATAAAATTTCTTTACTTTGTTTGGCTAATTCATTATTAAAAAGTAAAATACTGGTTTTAACTCCGCTGTAAGGTTGGAATACACCTGATGGTAAGCTAACTACTGCATAAAGTCCGTCGTTGATTAAATTTTTTCTTAATAGTTTGTGAGCGGTGCCAGACTGAAAAATGATTCCTTCCGGAACAATAATTCCAGCCCTACCTTTTGGTCGAAGATGATTCATAATATAATCAACAAAAAGCACTTCACTCCGACTCGATTTTATACTAAATTTATTATGTGTTTGAACTCCACCATGAGGTGACATAAATGGCGGATTTGCCATCACTACATCAAACTTATCATTCCATCTCTCTTCCATTGAAAGAGTGTCGTATTGAAATATTTTTGGATTTTTAAACTGGTGCAAATACATATTAACCTGCGCAATTCTTACCATTCCTGGATCAATATCATATCCTTCAAAATTATTCATTAATTTTTTTCTTTCATCAGGAGTTAAAGGTTTTTCTTTTTTATTTGGATCGTTTTTCTGATCGTGTTGTTCAAGAATATGGATATATGAGCTAACTAAAAATCCCCCTGTGCCACAAGCAGGATCCAAAACTTTATCATCTTTCGTTGGATTAACAACATCGACAATAAAATCAATGATGTGACGTGGTGTTCGAAACTGGCCAGCATCACCCTGACTACTCATAACAGATAGAAGATATTCGTATGCATTTCCTAATTCTTCTGGATGAGAATAGTCAAAGTAATCAATTTCTTTTAAGAATAATCCAAGTACTTCAGGCGAACGATATGGTAAAAAGGCAGATTTAAAAATTCCACGAAAAAGTTCTGGCAATTGTTTTGCTTCTGAAAATTTAAGCAGAGCTTCTGAATAAAGATTCATTCTGTCTTGATTACCTATTCTTGAATCCATTATACGAGTCCATGCATATCTTTCTAATTCACCAATAAAAAAAGAGGCTTCTCCTCCGGCCTTAATAGCTGATTGATCCATATCATCCATAAACTTGTAGATTAAGGCGTTGGTGATCTGATCAATTTGAGAGGTTGGATTTGGTACAACTCCTACCAAAACTTGTCTTGCTGAATCAATATGTCTTTTTGTATCGGTATTCATAATCTAATATTAACTCATGTAAGTATTAAGAGAAACATAATCTTTTATATATATTGGAATTATATTTTTATAACCGTTTAATTTTTGATATTCTTCAAATCCAAATGAAGGGCAAAAATGTAATTTTGCCAATTGTCTATTATCAATTATTTGTCTTACTTCTTCGTCAACTATATACGCTTTAAAAAAACTTTTTGCCGGTGCAAAATGCTCTTGATCAACCGGATTAACTTCCATAAATTTTTGCCATTCTGATTCGAGCAGATCATCTTTCATCTCAAAAGTTTCCTTCTGACCAAATACCACTTGTAAAAATTCTCTGACTGAAATTCTGCGATCAATATTAAATATTTTTCTTATTTTTTCAAGGTTAAGAAAATATTTTGGTTTATCAAAAATCTCTCTTTTAGCAAAACTTTCAGCCTCTTCTGAATCTCCATTTTCCCACATATTTTTGAGTTTTTTATTACTCAAAACATCTTCTTCAACGGCACGTTTAAAGCCCTCGCGATCTATTCTCATTCCTTCTAAGCCAACATCGGTCTGATTGATAGATTTAAGCTCATCAGATGAGTGTAAATCTATTGATTTAATCGGGCCAGGTGGAATTGGTCCTTCAGGTCCTCCAGGAGGAAATGGTCCTGGAGAAGTAGAAATTGGTTTAATTGGTGGTAATTTTATTTTTTCATCATATTCAAATTCATTTTCAAAATATTCACACGTGGCAAAGAAATCAAAAAACTTATATTTATCTTTAGGAATTGCAGTGGTTTCGTTATTAGAGTAATCTTTATATTCAAAAGAATATTTTCTTGTTCCTCGTCCTTTTATCTGAACAAAGTCAGAAGGACTAAAAAGTGGTCGCATGAGCGCTAAATTTAGGATATCTTGACAATCATAACCAGTAGTCATCATGCCAACTGTGACTGCGACGCGGGTTTTGCCCGTGTCATATCCTTCGGGCTGCTTAACTTGACCACCGAGACGGTTATTTGAAAAATTAACAGTTATTTGTTGAGCCCCTTGAACTTGTGAAGTGACTTGCATTGCAAAATCGGATTCTCCATATTGTTCTGGCCATTTTTCTAGAGCCAATTTATTTAAAATATTAGTTATTCGCGCAGCATGTTTTTGAGAAACACAAAATACTATAGATTTACCAAAAAGATGAACACCATATTTTTGTGCAATTGGATCAAAAATTCCATTATCAATAAATGCCTTACACATTGCAACATTGGTTTCCTCATTAAAAACCCTTTTTTCGTAGTCTCGCTCAGTAAATTTTTCATCTATTGTTTCCGTTTCTTCTGTTACTTCGCGAACAGAAAGCCCCTCGTCAGAAAGCAGTTGAGTGGTAATCTCAGTACGAGCATCAACTATGATAGGATTTATAAGATAACCGTCTTTTACACCAGAAAGCAAATCATAACTAAAAGTTGGTTCGCCTGGTTTACATCCAAAAGTCTTATAAGTATCAAGCAGTAATCTTCGCTCATATTCTCTTTGAGTATCAGCTCCTTCAGGATCACCCCCTTTAAGATAATTCTTTGGAGTAGCAGTAAGTCCGAGTTTATATCCTACAAAATATTCAAATACAGCCCGACTATTTCCTCCTATTGACCTGTGGGCTTCATCTGAAATAACCAATTCGAAATCTGTTGGTGAAAATTCTTTTTTAAAACGATCACCAGCGAGAAATGTTTGAATAGTAGAAACAACGATTTTTGCATTTTGCCAAGAATCTCGGTTGTCTTTATAAATTACACATGCAAAATCATGACCAAGGTGATTTCTAAATGCTTTGAATGCTTGCACTTCAAGCTCTAATCGATCAACAAGAAATAATATTCTGCGAGCATTGCCAGATTTAAGAAACAGTTTAATAACCGCTGCTGATATGAGCGTTTTCCCTGTTCCTGTTGCCATTTCAAACAAAAATCTCTGATTGCCATTTTTAGCTGATTCCTGAAGCGCTTTAATTGCTTGTACTTGATATGGTCGAAGTTGTTTAAGATTATTGTTTTTTAAGAAGTCTGATCTTTTTGATTCATCTTGAAATGAAGGATCGTTAGCAAATCTTGGCATCTGCGATTCAACTATATAATTTTCATCAACCAATGTATTAGCTAATTCTTTAGGATTAGGGATGTATTTTTCATATTGCGTAATCGAATCATGCGTAGGAAAACGAGAAATAGTATCAGGGTTACCATGTTTAATATCCCAAAAAAAATGAATGTTTCCATTTGAAAGGATTACAAATCTTGCACCAACATTTCTTGCGTAATTTCTGGCTTGTTCCTTTGCCGATAGAGGATCAATTGACTCACGTTTTGCTTCCACTACAACTAAAGCTCTCCCATCTTTATCTAGAAGTAGAAAATCAATAAATCCATGCTTCTCATGTTCAAAGTCATCTCCGAGTTCTGAATATTTAATATCGGGTTCGAGCTGAATATTTGTCTTGCCGTTTTCGTCATCTTCAAATCGCCAACCTGAATTTTCAAGAAGTTTATTTATTTTTATTCTAGCTTTTGCTTCCTTATTCATAATAGTTAATGAAATTTTTTTATTTTTTTAAGAATATTCTCAAAAGAAGGATTCATGGAAAACATTGTAGCAAATTTTTTATTTCTTTGTAGGTTATAAACGACAATTTGAGGCCAAGAGTAGGAATTTTCAATTTTCAGTTTTCAATTTTCATTAAATTTTCAATGAGTTAATTTTCAATTAATAGAATCTATGTGCCAAGCGAATACAACCGCGGCGGTTGTACAAGAGTAACCTCAGCGGACTTACCATGTATTTGACAACAAAAAAAATGGTATAATTATGATACAAATTCCCGTAAGGGACGACCCGCTAGAAATAGCGGGGTTATTTTTTTATAAGGAGCTTCATAAAATCTTTCTTTAGAAAAGAGAGTTCATTAGGACTAATCTTGCCTTGCTTATAAAGCAATCTCTTTACATCAAACAGCCGCATCTGAGACATAAGAGCAGAAACTCTAATTCCTTTGATTATAAGTGGTCGATAAAATGGGGAGTCTTTTAATTTAGAGCTTGTTGGAATTCCAAAAAAAATTCTATTGTTAAATTTCTTTAAAACGATAACAGGTCGTAAAAATTTATTTCCCTTTCCACATTCTTCGTGCCCGACATTTTCCCCGATATGGCACCACCAAACATCGCCTTCTTGGAATTTTGGATAGGAAAAAAGAACATCTAGCTGAGGTTTGATTCCAAACCACACATCAAAACGTTTAATGTAGTTAAACATATTGTTTTTAACTATATAGAAGAACTATAATTTTATCAGTCGTTTAAAACCCACAAAGTTAGTGTTTTGGGCTGTCTCAATAGTTAAATCTAGTTGAATTAGTTTAAGGGTTCGCGGGTTAACCCTCCTTCGCTGACGCTTCCACCTTCACTAAAGTTACGGCGGACAAGTCGGTGGGCAAGCGGGTTTATGAATTTTTAATGAGTTAATTTTCAATTAATATAATTTATGTGCCGTGCGAATACAACCGCGGCGGTTGTGTTTTTTTTATTTTTTGTATTAAAATATCACTAATATGGCTTTTGAAGGTCCGAGACCGCCTAATCCAAATAGACTGCTTGACGCTATTCAGGTAATGTTGGTACCAATATCTATCGGCGTCTCTATTGTACTTGGTGAAACTCAAGTTCCAGGATTAGTCCTAACGGCCTTCCATACATTTGCTGGTGGTAACATAGCTGTTTTGGTCTTTAGAAAAGTTGCCGGACTTTTGCCCCCCCCGAAATAATAGGCCGATCTATGAGAGGTTAGTTTTTATCACTTTTATTTTAATCTTGTATATACGCCAAAAGGTCTTGGAGTGTTTCCATGAATTATATTGAGAATATTTTTGTACCTAGTTAAAGCCGGAGCATATTTTGCACTAGTTGGATTATTGTCAGTGATAAACTTAGGATTTACCGTTGGTGGAAATGCTCCAAAAGGCAAAGAATTCCTTAGTTTAAATGCGTTTGTTACATTATCTAATAAGATTGTAAATTCTCTTTTTTTGATTTTAAGCTGTGACACTAACCCCTGCAAAGCTATTGGATTTGTCAAACCCAATTCAACAGCTGTTGTCATAACTTTCATAGTATCTACTGAACCATTAATGCTACATAATCTTGCAATACGATTACTAACAGTTCCTGAAGTAAGAAATAAAACTTCTGATGCTTCACCAACGTTAAACCCTTTACTTAGTAGTGCAAGAATAAAAATGTCAATTAAATGGGCAGAAAAATCTGGATTTCTGCAGGATACTCCTCTTGTGCCTTTATAAGTAAATTTGCCCTCTTCACCAAAACCTAAATAAAATCTCGTTTCCATTTTAGTATTATAGGATAAAATAACGTTTGAATCAATCAAATCGCACCATCAAATTCTCTTGTATTCCAAATATTTGCTATACTATTTTTATATGAAAAACTTTATTCTCGTCTTAACCTGTTTGCTTATTATCTTGGGGGTTTATTTGAGCCTTAAAAAGTTTCAAGTATTGATGCAGCAAAATGACGAGCTAAGGAGAACCGCCAATCAAATACCGTCTTCCGCTTCGGGAGATGTAATAAAATATTAGCCTGTTATTCGTAAGAAGTTTGTTCGTCTGAAATAAACCGTGAAGGGGTAGAATAACCTTGCGACCCAAATATAAATCGTTTTCTTGTATTGGTAATATAAAGAGCCTTCTTAGCCCGCGTGATCCCAACATAAAATAGACGACGCTCTTCTTCAAGTTGAAATTGATCATCAATTGAACGTGAATGTGGAAGCAAACCCTCCTCGACACCGACGATGAAAACATGGTCAAATTCAAGCCCCTTGGCCTGGTGAAGGGTCATCAAAACCAATCGCCTATTGTCCTTGGTTTCTTTCTCATGTTGCGAATATTCAGATTCAACCAAGGCCACCTGTTCCAAAAAATCCATCAGCTTGGGAAAGCTTAGGGCAACCGATTTTAACTCTTTGATATTTTCCAGCCTGCTAAAATCATCCGGGTCTTCGGAATCAAACATTTTTAAATATCCAACCGTCTCAAAAACCTTTTCCATGATCTCATCGGTCGGACAAGTCTCTAACTTATCTTTCATCTCGTCGTAAACCTTTTTAAATTTCACAAAGCGATTTTTACCAAGTTTTTTGATCCGTTCCAGCGAAACCGTTTCATTTGGATTGATTAATAATTTTAAATACGCCAAAATATCTTTAATTTCTTTTCTTTCATAAAACCTGGTCCCTCCAACCAAAATGTAGGGAATCCCGTATCGAAGAAGGACCTCTTCAAGGACACGTGACTGAGCATTGGTACGATATAACACGGCAAAGTTTGGGAGTTCAATCATATCATTAACACTAATCAATCTGGTAATCTCCTCGGCCACATATATCGCCTCGGCCTGTTCGTTATCGGCCTGATAAAAGATCACATCCTCCCCGGGTTTATTATCGGTAAACAAGTGAAGGATCGGATGGGTGGAATTTTTAGAAATAATGTTATAAGCAAAGTCGAGAATCTTTTGGGTCGACCGGTAATTTTCTTCCAAATAAAACGTCTTTGATCCGCTAAAATCCTTTTCAAACTTTTTTAAATTGGTGATATCAGCTCCCCGCCAAGAATAGATGCTCTGAGAAAAATCACCGACAACGGTAATGTTCTTCGATCTATCCGCCAACATCTTCGTCAATAAATATTGGACAAAATTTGTATCTTGAAATTCATCAACCAAAAAATATTCGTATCTGTTTTGAAAATAATCCAAAACATGCTTGCTTTTTTGAAAAAGCAGAACTGTTTTGATCAGCAGATCGTCAAAATCAACTCCATGGTTTGAGGTTAATTTTTTTTGATAGTGAAAGTAAACATCGGCAACCAGTGCCGATTGATGGAATTTAAAATTTTCCAAAAAAGTCTCCGGGGCGATCATTTGGTTTTTGGCTAAAGAAATATAGTAGGAGAAATAGCCGGGAGTCTTTTTTTCAAGTTTTTTCTCCGTTATTATTTGCTTGATCAAGGTTTTTTGGTCACCGTCGTCATAGATGATAAAGTTTTTGTCCAGTCCGGCCGCCTCCCAAAACTGTCGTAAAACTCTGACACAGAAAGAATGATACGTCCCAACAAAACCCAAATGGGCCGCTCCTCCGAGCTGTTTACTAATTCGCTCTTTCATTTCTGCCGCCGCCTTATTGGTGAACGTCAACATAACAATCGACAGTGGGTTAACTTTTTTTTCTTTGATCAGGTAGATAACCTTGGTGACCAGGACCCTGGTTTTACCCGACCCGGCCCCGGCTAAAATGACCGTCGGACCGCTATAATTAACCACTGATTCCTTTTGTTTTTTATTTAGATGTTTAAGAATGTCTATGTCCATGAAGTATAATTATAAACAATAAATTGATTTATAATATGTCTCTCAAACTTAAATTAATTATCGCTGCTTCCATCATTTTAATAGTTTTTGTCATTTTAATCCGTCCTTACTACCTATTTGTTACCCTGATCGTCAAAGTATCCCCCATCAAAACCTTGCTTTCTCTCGATGGTCTAAAATCTTATAATAATCATGTCAATATTCTTTTTCTTGGTATCGCCGGAGCTGACCACGATGGACCAAATCTTTCTGACTCAATGGTTGTTGTCAGCTATGATCTAAAAAACAATGACTTGACGACTATTTCTATTCCCCGCGATGTTTGGAGCGAGGCCTTGCGCGATAAAATTAATTCCGCCTATGCTTATGGTGAGGCCAAAAAAAAGGGGGCCGGATTTATTTTAGCCAAAGCCGAAGTTGAAACCATCATCGGACAACCTGTTCACTACGCAGCCGCGATCAACTTTGATCAGTTTGAAGAGCTGATCAATTTTGTCGGAGGTGTTGAAGTCACTGTCGAAAATTCTTTTACCGATAACGAGTTCCCGATCGTCGGTAAAGAAAATGATCTTTGCGACGGTGATCCTGATTATAAATGCCGCTATAAAACAATTTCATTCATCAAGGGGATTACTCACATGGATGGACAAACTGCTTTGAACTTTGTACGTTCCCGACACGCAGTTGGCTCTGAAGGGACCGATTTTGCCCGGGAAAAAAGACAACAAAAAGTAATGGAAGCCGTCAAAAATAAATTAATCGTCTTTGTTAAAAAACCCGATCTTGATCAATACAAGAAACTATATGAATTGGTCAATACACTGGTGAAAAGAGATATTAATAATCAACAGGCGGCGATCATTTTGAAAAATATTGTTTTTAAAAGAAATTTTAAACAAGAAAAGATTGTCCTTTCCGATGATTTTTTTATAAACCCAGTCATAAATTTGGAGCGATATGATGGGCTTTGGGTACTAGTTCCCAAAAATGATGATATAAAAATAGTTCAAGAATATATTGACTGCCGTCTTAATCAAAAAACAAGCTGCGAGCGATTAAAACAAAAATGAAAAGAAGATTGTTGAGATAGCTACTCCAAAAAGAAGTAATCCTTTTCCCAGGTTACCCGTTTCCGGAAGAACTTGGGGTTTATTCACCTCAGCAGTTGTTGTTGCATTGACAACTGGTGTCGTCGTGGGACTTTTTGCCAAAATAATTTCGGTTGGACTAATAACTAAATTGGTATCTGGACCACCAATCGAACCGGAAGTCGGACTAATTCCTGGATTTTTTGTTGGTTCTATAGTGGCCGTAGGAACGATAGGTGTCGCCGTAGGCTGTAGCGTTATGATAACTTTGGGAGCAGAAGTTAATTGCTCGCGTGTTCTATCTATAATTGCCGGAGTCGGAGTAATGATGTTCTGAGGGTTGACCTTTGCCTGATTATTATTTGCATTATTTTTACTTACCAATGATATGGCAAAAATAATAACCATTATTGTCAGCAACGAAATGATCAAAAAAACCAGCTTCGAATAATTAACTTTTTTCAATTCCTTTTTTGTTAGAGAATTGGGAAGACTGGTATAATTTGCTACGACATTAAAATTAGTTTTTTCTTTAAAATCCGGGATCTTCGGCGCCTGTTCTTTGGTCTTTTCTTTCTTAATTAGGTAGATCTGATAACCAACAACCAAGGTTGTAATAAAAAATGCAAGTAAACTTACTTTATTAATATAGGACAATAAACTAAAGACATCCATAAAATCATTTTAACGAAAAAATAACTTAGAAAGCAAGAAGAATTCCCCCACCAATAATAATGAGCGACAAACTACTAAAAATCACTCCGGTAAAATTACTTCCACTAACCGGTGGCGATGGAGTTGCCGTTATGTTTAATAAAGGTGCGGTCGGTATAGGGGTGCTATAGGAGGCAACCGCCTTAGTTGGCGCTATGGTCGGCGCAAATGTTATCGTCGGCTCACCAGTTGCAGTTCCCAATACCCTAGCCTCGTTCCCTTGTTGGGCTATGATCGTAAATTTTCTTGTTATGACGATTTCTTTCCCATCTTTATCTTTTGTTTTTATTACAATTGTATGAGGTCCTAACTCCAAATCTTCCGGAAGAAGATAGCTCCAATTTCCCTTTTTATCACTGGTTGTTGTGGCTGAATAAGTTTTTTTGGAATTAACCGTGATCTCTAATTTGTTTGACGGCAAAGTAACCCCCTTGATCAGTGGAATGCTACCCGGTATCAACGAACCCTCTTTTGGATAGAGAATCTCTGTTTGATCACTGGTTGTTGCCCCCTGACCGGTGGTCGCTGATAACACGTTGTCGTCACTTACAAAAGAATAATTTTTATCTTTAACAAAGATTATCGTCTGAGGCAAAGGGGAAACTTTAGATTTGATAGTAGTTATTGTTGTTCCTTCGCCTTCGTTTGTGATAATTTCGATTATTATTTTATCGGTCTCAGATATTGTTAAAATGCTCTGACTATCTTTGCTATAGATCTGGCTTAGAGGGATCAGCCAGCTTCCATCTCCAGTCGCCTTTATTTGAGTTAAAAGCGAATAACCACCTTTAACACTTAAAAGGATATAGGAATTAATTAAAGGATCAACCGAGTTTGAACGTAATACTTTGCCGAAAGCCGGACTGATATTTTGTAGACTACTTAGCACTTTTTGTGGAGTAATAAAACTGAAAGAACTTCCATTTGGTTGGACGATAATTTGATTATTATCGGTTATTATTTTAAAAAAATATTTTTTACCAGGCTCGAGCTCTTTTAATGTTACTACGTGAACTATATATTTTCCTTTTTGTTCCCCTACATTATTCATGTCCTTCTCGTCCAAAACAATTTTATTTTCTTTATTTTCCGCTTCACCATAAATAATCCAACCCGACTCGTTTTTATCAGTTTGCCAAAAAACACTGACTTGAGTTGGCGACAGGTTAACTATTTCAACTCTTTTAGCTACTTTTAAAGAGGCCTTGGACGACCCGGCCATTCCTAAAAAAGATCTTAAAAAAATAACTGAAATAAAAAGTACTATTAAAAAACCTATTACTGTTGGTAATTTATTTGTTTTGTGTATATACAGGTCGGAATATATCATATTTATTGGGTTTTGCTTTTTAACTGTTCCAAAATATCTTTACTAATTTTATATTGGGTAATTTGTGGTAAAGTAAGTTTTGATTTGATTTTATCTTCGGTTGAGGCATGATAAATATCGGCGATCAACCAGCCTATGACTGTTAAAAAAACTCCGATCGAAAGTAATAAAACTTCTTTTCTGTTCATAAATAAAACCCATCAATTGTTAAAACTACCTTTAAATTTCCGGAACCAGTTGATTCGGTATCTTTGCTGATTAAAAGACTGTCGACTAGTTTAAGCCTTCTTTGAGCGAATATATCAGTTAAAAACAATCTTAAATTTTCAAAATTTGTTATTGCTTCCATTTGCAATGTAACGTTTTGTTTTTCTTTGTTAGTTTTAGAAAAATTTATATCAACTATGCTCGCCTTATTAATTAAAAAAGAATTTTTATCAGCTATTTTTTTTATGTCCTCAACAATTTTGTTTACTTCTGGCTGTTCAGATATGGCCTGATTAAGTAGTGGTAAATTATCCTTATTTTCTTCTATTTGCGTTTGGATCAAGGTAATATTATTGATCTTCTCTTCGTAGACCTTATCGATCTTGGTCAAGTCCACTTCTTCTTTTTTTAATGAAAAGGCAGTGGACAGGGATGGTTTAATTGCAAAAATAATAAAGACCGAAAAAATAATAAGGAAAAAAACGATGTAAATATATTCCCTACTTTTTTTTTCAAAAATTGATTTAGATATTGTACTTAGGTCCATTTCTTTATGAGTCACTAAATTTTTGTAAAAATAAAACAAAGTCATACCCTATATCGGTTCTTTTAATATTTTGAAGACTTACCGTTTTGAATTTATTCTCTTTTTTTAATAGGGTATAAAAGGTTTGTAAATGTTGAGCATTTGCAGCATCCCCTGTGATCTTGATCGACCCGTCTTTTATCTCCATATCGGTTAAAGTTATCGTTTCTGGAAATAAATTAATAAAATAATTAAACATGTCACTAAAAATTTTTTGTTGAAGAAGCGCATCGTCGATTATCGCCGTCTTTTTATCGATCTTGGCAGCATCATTTAAAAGCGGCAAAACTATTTGGACGATTTCTTTTTTTTGTTCAACACCGTCTTTTAGGTCTATAATCCTTTGGTCTATTTGAAACCTATAAAAAAAGACGCCAATTACAACTAATTGGGTAATCACAATAATGTATCGTAAATAATTAAGACCAAAAAAAGTTAGTTTATCCAATAAACCAGCGTCTTTTTTTTCTAACAGATTTATTTTGTATCTCATTTCTTTTTTGAAATTTTTTTACTGACTCTTGATTTTAATCTGGTTGCTTTATTTTTATGAATTACATGGTGTTTTACTGCTTTATCGATCTGAGAATAAAATAAACTAACCAATTTTTTAACGTCAGATCCTCCTTTTCGAATCTTTTTTTGGGTTGCCTGATATGCTTTCGTGTAAAGATTATTTACTTTTGTCCTTTTCTTATCTTTTCTAACTTTTTTAATGGCCGATTTGATTATTGGCATGAACTAAAACACCCCTTTCTTTTGTTAACTTAACTTATAATGTATATTCTTTTGTAAATGATTTATCTCCATAACTTCCTGAAAATTTTAAAGATACTTTGATAGGTCCGGAAATATTATGGTATCGACAAACACCCGATGAACAAGTCCCTAAAATTATCTTTCGACCGGTTTCAGCTGGTTCTCCGCACTCCCATACACCATTTGCTTCGTCGCATTTCCCAATAGCTCCCTGAGAAACCGTCCCACCCCCATCACCCGTATCCTGATTTATAACGAGGTAGCTCATTTCAAATTCAATAGATTTGGTTTCTTTTGGCGCATTATTTATTGAAAGAATTGCCTCGCCTTTTTTTGTGGATTTTAAATCTACCCTTACTGAACTATCTACGGTTGGAAAAATATTATCTGACTGGATCAATTGTTCATTTGTTTTACTAGTTGAAGTTTTTCTACCAACAAAAAGCCAATAACCTGCCAAAATAAAAAGAACTAAAAATATTCCGCCTAATATCATCACTTTTTTACGATCTAGTTTCATATAATTTATAAAATTTCTAACTTTTCTCCCAAATATTTATTTAATTTTTCAATACTAATTCTCTCCTGTTTCATACTATCCCGATCCCTTACTGTCACAGTTTCATCCTCGATCGTTTTATAATCAATTGTAACACAAAACGGGGTGCCGATTTCATCCTGACGACGATACATTTGTCCGATATTTCCTGAATCGTCAAACTCACAGACATAAGTTTTTTTTAAGTCGTTTAGAAGATCCAAAGCTTTCTTTTTTAGTTTTTCATCTTTCTGCAAAGGAAATACGGCAACCTTAACTGGAGATAGGCTTGGTTTCAATTTTAAAACAATTCTTTTTTTACCATTAACTTCTTCTTCATGGTAGGCATCAATAAGAATTGTTGTCAACAATCTCGATAGCCCAAATGTTGGCTCTATCACATGAGGAACGAGTTTTTCATTGGTCTTTGGGTCACGGTAACTGAGATCAACACCGGAATTTTTCATGTGGTTTTTAAGATCAAAATCGGTTCGGTAGGCCAGACCCCACATTTCTTTCCAACCAAAAGGAAATTCGTATTCTACATCCATGGTTTTTTTCGAATAGTGCGACCTTTCAAAATCTTCATGTTCTCGCCAACGAATCTTATTTTCCGGCAAACCTAGTTCGATGGCAAACTCCCACATCTCATTTTTCCAATTTTCAAAAGTAGCTTCCCAATCTTCTGGCCGAATAAAATATTCAAACTCCATCAGATCAAACTGAAGGGTCCGAAAGACCCCCTGACCTAAAGTAATTTCATTTCTAAAACAAATTCCGGTCGAGGCGATCCCAAAAGGCATTCTGACTCTCATTGTATCAACAACATTTTTGAAGTTCATAAAAATTCCCTGAGCTAATTCTCCCCGTAAA
>Ga0172379_10002600_pt1 | contig 31348 bp, 42 predicted proteins | sample GrowelOW334metaG_FD_119756 | JGI IMG/M metagenome (GOLD analysis project Ga0172379, IMG submission 119756) | Groundwater microbial communities from an aquifer near a municipal landfill in Southern Ontario, Canada - Groundwater well OW334 metaG | ecosystem: Environmental > Aquatic > Deep...
TCAAGAGGATTATGAGTAGCTGGACGATCGTGATAGCCATTGGCGGGATCTTCGCTGCTGGAAGCTACCTCGTCACACTTGGGCAGCAAACTGTTCATACCTGGGTACATGAAGAGGTTACCAAGACAACGGACAGTGTCAGCTTTAATAAATCACTCGTCACAACAGTAATGAGTACACCTCAGTTTATCACCGGAGTAGAAGACACGATCAAATTACGGCTGATCGATCGTGTAGCAAGTGAAGCTAGTAGCAGAAACCGTATCGTAGACGCTGTAATATCAGACCCCGACATGAGGGACGTTTTATCCCGCGCCCTCATCCGTAATCCGCAGTTTCGACAAGACCTAATCGACACGATTTTATCTGATAACCGGATCATCCATGGGGTACAGGGTGATACAGGAGACAAGGGACCAACTGGAGACCGTGGACCCTCCGGGATATGTCCCATCTGCTCTTGTAGTATGACAGCAACTAAGGGGCAATAGCCATGTTTAAAAAGAATGCACTGGACCCATTTTCCTGGAGAACCTATAAGTGTCATTTAACTCTTCTAGAAGAACATAAAATCAAAGAAGATCGAGTATTACGGGACCAACGTCTCCCGCGCTCGCCAGGCTTTCCCTGAGCTTGCCGATGTGATACGATGTTCTTGGAAAGCTGGACAACCAGAATGGTAGGGGTAGCATGAAACTCGGAGAAATCAAATACGACTGCGAAGGGGATGAGCATATCATCTCAGTATGGACCTCTGATGACTTAGACGCTCAAAAACACGGGGTCTGCACAGAACACCCTTCCGGAAATATCGTGTGCTATGAAAACCACCCAGATCTCGAAACAGAACTCACAATGGAAGACCTTGGTGTTCCACTCACTGGATGTCCAAAATTCATTCAAGAAGCAGACGAAACACCGTGGTTCGCCAAGGAATTCATCATCAACGCTGGGGATAGAGGAGACATAGAAGAAGTAAAGGCACTATTTTTCTTATATGGGAAAACCATTCCAGAGTCTGGGGTTGCTACTTGTTTCTCCCGAGCCGCAACCAATGGTCATTTGAACATACTTGAATTTGTGCTGAAAGAGACAGCGCCAGCACCAGGGTCTCTGCCCATTGTACTTCCATTATCACTTGATAATCCCGTGATAAACGGGCACACTGAAGTAGTTGCCTTTTTACTCGCAAATGGAGCAAAAGAAACGTTAAGCTATACAGATCACAGAGCCATAGAATACGCAGCTTACTATGACAGGCAAAAAATACTCAAGATGCTTCTTGCGTCAGGGGAATCTCCTGACGCTAATGATGGAATAGCGATCAGGAGAGCCAGCACTGCTGGGAATCTGGAAATCGTAAAAATCCTGATTCAAGCAGGAGCCGATGTGAATGCTGGGGCTCGTCTATATCCATCTGCTCTGGAAAACGCCACGAGTAACGGGTACTTTGATATCGTGAAGATTCTCGTAAACAACGGAGCAGGAATCACCAGATCGGAACTAGACTGCGCCAGATACAACGGATACTTGGATATACAGCAGTTCTTGTTCTGGAACTATACTCACCCTCATGCGAAAAATAGGAAGAGACGATGAAACTAGGAACAATCACTCGCTTCTGTCACGATGACTATCACACTGTGTCATACTGGACAGCAGATGATCCATCTTTGCCTGACAAGGGGACATGTATCAACCATAAAATCTATGACAACGTCGCTGTGTGCTACGAGGATCATTCAGACCTCGACCTAGACCTTACTATATCCGATATGACTGGGATTGCACCGCAAGGAGGTTGCTTAGATTTTCTTACCTACGAATACTTAGAAAAACAAGAAATGGAGAAAGCGTTTGTCCTTGCTGGCGCCACAGGAGAGGTTGGTACAATTCGCAGTTTTTTAACGCTATTAAAAGAGACCTACCTACTTGGTACGTATATAGACAGATGCCTGATTAATGCAGCTAATAATGGACATCTACATATCATTGAGTTTTTTCATAACACACTATACCCTAAACCATTTTATATGTATGACAGACTGCTTATTGACGCTACCCAGAACAACCACCAAAATGTTGTGAATTTTTTATTACAACAAAATACATCCATGTCCCACGAATCGTATCGAGCTTTCAGATATGCAGTAAGGTACAGATATCATGAAATAGTAAAAACTTTTCTCGCTAACGGACTTGATCCAAATATCCTCTATGGTATCGCTCTCAACGAAGCTAGCGTTAACTGTGACTTGCCTCTAGTTAAAATACTCGTTGAAGCTGGTGCTGATGTCAACGCTGGTAAATACAAGGCTGAAGACATACGGTCGGAGACCGCCCTTGAAACAGCCGCACGGAAAAGGTGTATCGACCTTGTGAAGTACCTTGTTGAGCACGGAGCAGCTATTACAAACAGAGCACTTGAAGGGACCGATCTAGACATCGCTTACTATCTTGTGTCAAAACGAGATAAGCTATACTAGGACGAGGCACCCCATGAGCATGATTGCGAGAATCGAAGTAGAGTGCAATGATGAGAAACACCACGTCTCTGTCTGGGATCCAGGAGATGAGGAGAAATGCGGGCACGAACACGGGATCGTCTCTCCTAACGGGAAAATCATCTGCTGCGAGGATCATGAAGTAGAACTTGACCTGACAATTGCTGACCTAACAGGCATGCAGCCGATGTGTATCAGCCTTGCAGATAAAATCGAAGTGCTAACAGAACCTACTCCACCAAATATAACAATAAAAGCCCCATATAAAAAAGTAACCGTTTTGGACTCGTCTCTTATAGATATGTTACCAACGCTATTACTTATCATGGGAGATATTAATTTTAATGAAGGGAAATATCTTTTCAAATCAGTAGAGTGGGGTACTATTGATGATGTAAAAAAGCTCCACAAATATGGAGCAAATCTAAAAATAAAAAATGGGAAGGCGTTGGTAGTAGCAGCAGAGCGTTATGCAAGAGCTGGCAAAAACACCAAGGCAAGATCCAGCGCTATGCAGATTATAAAATACCTGGTAGATAATGGTGTTACAACAAAGTATGCAACCAGCAACGCCCTGTCGAAAGCCGCATCAACAGGTGAGTACAAGATAATCAAGCTCTTTATCGATCTAGGGGCAGATGCGACTGTAAATGAAGATGTTGTGATCAGAAGAGCTGCCGAAAAAGGGTCTGTAAAAGTGATTGAGCTTTTAGTCGAACATGGCGCAAGTGTCACCGCAAACGCTAACGAGGTAATATCCATCGCTACCGAATCCAGTAATTACGAGGTCGTCAAGTACTTGATCAAAGAAGGGGTAGATCTAAGGCAACGTCGTTTTCATGCAATGAGGACATATTACAGATCACCACTGGAATCAGCAACGAATCATGCCGATATGAAAATGATCGATATTCTCCTTGAACCGACCTATAGACAGGTAAAGGGAATGGTGGAGTTTGTGCTTAATCAAGTAAATAGAGGAAGAAAGTCCATTAGATTGGACGAACCAATGGTGAAAAAACTCTATGACTTCCTGGAGAAAAAGAAGAAAGCTGCCAAGCGAGGCACAAAATGAGCAAGCTGGCACAAATCACAGTTCGTTGTAGCGGAGCGTTTCACCACCTTTCCGTCTGGCAACCAGGTGACGCAGCATCGCTTGACCCAGAATACACAATGGTTGTGTCAAATGGAAACCTCATCTACGTTCAGGATCATAATATCGAGATAGACCTCACCATTTCAGATCTAACAGGGGTGAATTATTTCTGCCTGGAATGTATAAACCACCTAGACAGCTACCTAACTTTTGCAGCAGAAAACGGCAGGACCGAGAATGTAAAATTCGCCGTTGCATCCGGAGCGAACACAAGATACGATAACAGTTACGGGTTGAGATGGGCTGCATTTGGTGGATACACAGACATAGTGGAAATTCTGATACAAAATGGTGCAGATGTGCACGCAGAAAACGAAGCACCGTTGCAATGGACTGTAGAAGGTGGCCATCTAGACACAGCCGTTTTGTTGGTAAATCATGGTGCCGTCGTGACAAGAGCAAATATCTCGCACGCCAAAGCGAACAACTACACTGACCTACTTGCATTTCTTGAATCTCGCTATTCTCCGAAACAGGAGCTTGAACCATGAGCTTGATCACTAGGACAAAGTTTAAGTGCGGTACCGAAGATCACGACATCTCTGTATGGCAGCGAGGAGATGAAGAATCGTGCGGACGAGAACATATCATCATAGCAAAAAACGGAAACCTGATCTGCTGTGAAAACCATGAAGTAGAACTCGAACTGACCATCTCTGACCTGACTGGAGAAGAACCAAGTGGGTGCCTGAAATTTGTAGCTACAATCGAGTCTTTATTGTCCGGAGATAGATTTAAAATCAGGTGGTCGCTAGATGGTTATTTTGGACCACTAACGCCGTTTATGCTCCAGGTACTAGGAGACGTAAATTATAGCAATGAACGATATTTAAGCAGACTCGCTATAAGAGGTGACCTTGAGTCTGTAAAAAAACTACGCAAACTTGGGGCAAGTATGAGGTTTGGAGGAGATCAGCTCGAACCCCTTGCTAGAGGGTATTGTTTTTCTCCAACGGAACACAGATTCACAATTATTAAATACTTTGTAAAACATTCTCATAAAATAACCACAGCACAACTTAATCGAGCGCTAGCTAGCTCTTCTACTTACCCAATGAGCCCTATGCTTGTAAAATACTTCATCAAACTAGGTGCTGACCCAAATGCGGCAATTCAAAATGCTTGCAGTCGAGGTATTTTGAGCCTCGTAAAATATCTGATACAAAAAGGAGCAGATATCAAAAAAACCCCAAAAAACTTAGCAGTAATTATGGCGGTTCAGAATAAGCATTTAAACGTAGTTAAATACCTCATCAAAAAGGGAGCCCACTTAAAGGCGTTGCCAGAAAGAAAGCATGATATAAAATCGTCCCCGTTAGGCATGGCTATTCATCATCATGATGTTACAATGGTTGAGCTACTCCTTGAACCTACCTACAAACAGGACCAATATCTGGTAGAACGTGCCCTGGACTTTGCCAATGGAAAGCGCAAAAAAATACACACCGAGGAAGTCATGGTCAAAACCATTTATGATTTTATCCAGGAAAAAGAAAAACTCTATCAAGGTGCAAAATGACCATGCTGGCAAGAATCAAAACAACCTGCAACGGAGAAACCCACCATGTCTCCATCTGGGAGCCTGGCGACGAGGATTTATGCGGGGCAGAACACATAATCTATGCAAGAAATGGAAAGATAATCTGTTACGAAGATCACGATGCCGAACTAGAACTTACTGTGACTGACTTAACTGGTGAGCAAAATCAGTGTTTTACCAGAGTCGAATATTGTCGATCAGCGCGGATCAGTCATTTGGTGGAATATAACAATATTCAGCCACTTCTGTTTACCATGCATATAACAAAACAGGCTAAACAAGTATTAGACCATGCTCTGATATGTGCCACACGTAGCAGTGATGTTATAAACGAAGCCATCAAAGTCTTGCTCCAGTTTGGCGCAAACTCAAGAGCAGACCAAGATATTCCGATACGCAATGCTGCATCAGTAGGAAACGTAGATATCATAGAAACTCTAATCAAGGCTGGGGCTAACGTCCACACACAAGAAGATGAACCATTCAGAAAGGCAGTAGAAAAAGGTAACATCCCCCTTATCAAGCTCCTTGCTTCATGTGGAGCAAACGTAGGAGTCAGGGATAACTGGGCTCTCCACTATGCTGTTAAAAGAAAAAGCATGGACGTCGTCGATGCCGTCATTGATGCAGGAGCAATACTAGACCAAGAAGCAATGTTCTATGCTATCAGTGAAAACAAAAGTGGAGTACTACGAGTCTTGACCAACAGGGGACTTCCACTAGAACCTTACCATCTCAGTTATGCGGTTGGTGTTCCACCCATGTTTAAGCATCTCCTCAAAAGCATCAATCTGCGATCCATGGAAAAAGAAGACCATGACCATTATGTCAAGCTCATTCGTATCCTAGTAACCCAAATATCATCATATGGGGGGAATTTCACGTGTATGAAATTCTTGCTCGACCATGGAGTTGACCCAGATTTCGAGAACGGACACCCGATAAAAGAAGCCGTTCACAATAACAACCCTGTCATGCTCAAACTCCTTCTCGATAGAGGGGCTGATGTCAACATCGATCACGGATGGATTCTTCTGGACGCTGCCAAGATGGGACGAAAAGAGATAGTTGACCTCCTACTCAAACGCAATATACAAGTTGCCCAAGAAATCGAACAACCAGTTGCCCACTTCCTGGATAGACTACGAGGCACCCCATGAGTATGCTAGCTAAAATCGAGGTATTCTGCAACGATCAAATGCACCATATCTCGGCCTGGAAACCAGGGGACGAAGAGAAGTGCGGATCGGAGCACGTAACCTATGGTCCCAAGGGGCACATTATCTGTTACGAGGACCATGAAGTAGAATTAGAGCAAACAATTGCAGATCTAACTGGTGAAAAAACCGAGTGCTTTAAATGTGTTGATTCTCGCAATGTAGAAAACATGCTAGACGCAGCACAGTACGGTAAATTTGATCTGGTAATAATTTCAATATGTCTCGGAATAGATATCCATGCAGAGAAGGATTATGCGATACGAGAAGCCACTCAAAGTGGCCATCTTCGTGCTGTGCAGTTGCTTGTTGATAACGGAGCAGATGTAAATACAAGCGACGATTACCCGCTTAGATGGGCATCCTGGAATGGTCATCTTTCTATTGTAAAGTTTTTGATTGAACATGGGGCTGATGTCCACTCCATTGATGATGGTGCTCTGAGGTTAGCTGCCGAAAATGGAAAGCTCAATGTTGTGAAACTTCTTGTTAAACATGGGGCCAATATTCATGCACGAGAAGATTCTGCATTGGCAGAGGCTACCAGAACAGGTCGCAAAGATGTTGTGGCTTATCTAAAAAAGAAAATTGCAGAAGAAAAACTACGAGGCACTCCATGAGCAGGTTGGTACGAGCAAAAGTCGAGTGTAATAATGAAGAACACTTCATCTCCGTCTGGGAACCCGGAGATGAAGATAAGTGCGGTATTGAACATGTGGTTACACTTGAAAACGGCAATCTGCTGTGCTACGAATCTCATTATCTTGAGATTGATATGACAGTCTCAGATCTAACAGGAATAAAAATTGAGTGTCTGAAGTATCTGGAAGTCCCCTCCGCTATGTATTTATACCAACATATCAAAAGCAACGACATAGACATGGTGCATCTCTTACTTCATGCATATCCACAAGATAGAGATGGTTTAGGAAACGCACTGGTCACAGCTGCACGACATGATTTCACTGACATCGTTAAACTCCTAGTAGAACATGGAGCAGATGTAACCTACCGACAAAACGAAACTATTAAATCAGCTGCTTCAATTAAGACCACTACATGGTTCAGAACAAAAACTCATCAGACCGACCTAATACGATATCTAATGAGACATGGAGCCAATATCAAAGTCAGCAACGATGTCATCATGCGTACTGCGGCACGCCGAGGCGATGTTGAGCTGGTAAAATTTGCTATCAAGCACGGAGCGAATGTAAATGCACAAAACGGATATGCTCTGATACAAGCATCGAAAAATGGACGCCTGCCTGTAGTGCGCTATCTAGTAACCCACGGAGCAGATGTTACCGCTAATAATAATCAAGCAATCGTGCTCGCTGCAAAAAGTGGCTATCTTTATACTGTGCAATATCTTCTCAAGCATGGAGCAAGCCTATTCGGGAACCGATATAGAGAATCCCCCCTTGTATCAGCTGTCAGGAGCATGAATGTTGGACTGGTAATATTCTTGCTCAAACCAACAATCACAGCATACACCAAGAGAAGCGAGACAGACAATCTGGCCCCTCACGCTTATACCGCTATTCGAGACGCCTACCAGATCGCGCATAAAAAGCGCATGACCAGTATCGTAACAATACTAGATGGACCAGCAAACAAACTCTACCAGGATCTGGAGGCTAGGAAAAGAGGATTTAAAAATGAGTAGGCTGGTGCGAATTCCTATAATGTGTAACGATGAGACCCACTATGTGTCTTTGTGGCAACCAGGGGATGAAATAACATGTGGACGCGAACATGTGCTGTACTCCATTAACAAAAACATCGTCTGCTTTGAGAATCATGACTTAGACATAGATCTGACAATAGCTGATCTAACCGGAATAGACATCCCATGTATCAAATTTTTTAGTAACTACTTACCAATTCTATTTAACAATATACACACAGCAACACTTGATTTTGACCTTGTTAAATTTGTCATACTGGCTGGAGGTGACGCACAGTCAGAAAACAATCTAGCATTAAGGTTTGCCATCTCGGACGGCAACACAGAAATAACAGACTTCCTTATACAACATGGGGCAAACACCTCTGCAATCGATCATAGGTTATTCGTACAGGTGTCAGAAAATGGCAAACTAAAAGGGGTCGAACTGATAATCAAGTATAGGCCAGAGCTGTTAAAGGAATCATACCAACCCATTTACAGAGCCATGCAAAACGGCCATATTGATGTTGCCGAACTTATAATAAACCATATTGTGGCACAAACAGGATTAATCAAGAGCGGGAGTAAGATTAGTCGGTTGAACTACCTTTTGAAACTAATCAAGAAATCGATGCGATAAAGGAGAATATCATATGAGCATGCTAGCAAGAATCCCCGTGATGTGTAACAATGGGGTTCACTACATCTCGGTCTGGGAGCCAGGAGACGAGATAACCTGTGGAACGGAACATGCCATCTATGCCGCTAACGGAAACATCATTTGCTATGAAGATCACGATGCCGATCTAGAACTGACGATAACTGACCTGACAGGAATAAAAAGTAGTTGCATGGGATGGATGGATACAATTAACGAAAATCTGATATCAGGTGTCACAGCGAAAGACCTCACCATTATAGAGTTTTGTGTGGTTGCCGGTGCAGATATCAACTATTGCAGATGTGACCCGCTTCTTTTCGCAATATATGCCAAGGAATATAGAGTTGTTAAATTTCTTCTAGATCATGGAGCAAGTGCTACAGGAGATACACATCTTGGAAATCTTTTACTCATTGATCGCGATCCACTCGCCAAGGCAGCGAGTATAGGTGCAACCAAAATAGTTACTCTTCTAATCAAACACGGAGCAGACCCGCACATAGGAGACGATGTTGCACTCGTGTCTGCTGCTCAAAATGGATACACTAGCACCGTTAAACTCCTTATTAAATATAAACCATCGTATGAAGCAGTTGGCAAAGCGTATACATTAGCTCTGACATATAATAGGGTCAAGGTCTTTAATTACCTTTGTGAGTACCTGGACAAGATGAGGCGCAAACCATGAGTAGATTAGCAAGAATGCCAGTTCATTGTAGCGAACCCATCCACCTCCATCACATTTCTATCTGGGAACCAGAGGATGAGAAAAAGCTAAAAACAGACCATATTGAGTATGCAAGTAATGGAAACATCATCTACTACGAGAACCACGATGTCGAAATAGAACGCACAGTCATGGATCTCACAGGTGTGTCAATAAAATGTTTCCACTGGATGAACGATCCAAGTGACACCCTCTTGAATGGAGTTGCTCTGAGAAATGAAAGAATTGTAAAAACAATGATCTCCGTAGGAGCTGACATTACTATACTAAACCACAAGGCTTTCGTTATGGCGGTGCAATCAGAATCCATTAAACTTATGAACATTCTCATTGAACATGGCGCTGATGTTCACGCCCAAAAAGATGAGGCTTTGTGCATAGCAGCAATTAAAGGTAATCTAGAAGTGATAAAGATCTTGCTCAAATACGATCCACCATGGAACTCGATTATCAATGCCTATAGAGAGGCTGTAACGTATTATCAGGGCACCGTTTCTGATTACTTACGTGAATACATGGACAAGATGAGGCGAGAACCATAATATACCCTAAAATCACAAGAGGAGGATTTGAAAATGAGTATACTGGCAAGAATTGAAGTCAAATGCAATAGTGAGGAGCATCACATATCCGCTTGGGAACCAGGAGATGAGGAAGCCTGTGGCTCAGAGCACGTTACTTACGGTCCTAAAGGACACATCATATGCTACGAAGATCATGACGTCGAACTAGAACTGACAATCACAGACCTGACAGGTGAGAAATGTAACTGTCTCCTTGTTAAAGAATCCCTTGCTGCCCTGCTCCTATCAGGAGCAGGAACCGGGAATTTTGATCGAGTAGCATTCAGCATGTATGCAGGAGCTGATATCGATTGTTATGAAGGATCTGCCTTAGTAGAAGCAGCCAGAAGGAGCCACTTGGATATAGTGAAGCTCCTTGTTGACAATGGCGCAAATGTTACATTAAACGATAATGAAGCAATTATCAACGCGGCGAGCAGCAACTCTATCCGTTCGTTCAAGCACATTGTGAAATACGGTGCAGGTGCCGACGTCCACGCACAACACGACCGTGCACTCACAGAAGCGTCTCGGAATGGGTATCTTGGAATGGTAAAACTACTTCTGAAATACAATCCACCACGCACCTCAGTTCAAAAAGCTGGCAATGAGGCTCTGAGATATAGCAGGATGAATGTATTTTATTTTTTAAAAGACCATCTGCAAAGAATGGAATGGAAAGAACCATGACCGAAATCACCCAACATACCGTAATAGCTGCTATTCTTATTGTGGTTCTAATCCCTATCTGGCTCATCCTGCACGAAGGACTCCATGCTCTAGTCGCTAAGTGTTACGGCTACAAGGTAGTCTCTTTAAAGCTCTGGCCACACCGACACGGTGCTGATTTCCATTTTGGGTGTCTTGAGTTCATAGGAGATAACCGAGTCCTCATCAGCATCGCACCTTATCTGTTCGATGTAATAGTGTTCTCTGCACTTTCTGTCATTATCTTCTTCGTCGGTCCACTAGTAAAAGTACTCATCGTCACGATAATGTGTGCTCCAATGATCGACACCATGCTCGTGGTCCAGGCCAGATACAGGAGAAACCAGGGAGATCTGTCACAGTGGCACTGGGGATGGGCGTTACCTTTCTTCTATCTCTTGTTTCTGTATATTGCGTTCCTGACTTTTCAGGTCTCCAGCATCGTTGACACGCTCACCAGCCTGTGATACTTTCTTGATCACGGGGAAAAATGATCGAAATCACCGGAGATCTCTTTCGACCCAAGACCTACAGGCCCAATATTGGCATCCCGAGCGCGATCTGCATCACCACAAATGGCGCTGTCACGAAAAAAGGACTCGCCATCATGGGCCGAGGGGTCGCCAAGCTGGCAGCTGAGCTTTTCCCAGAGGTTCCAGAGACTCTTGGAAAGCTGCTGTACAAGAATGGGAACATCGTACAAGCTATCAGGTTCAATCCCAGGACAGACACCTATGTCCTGGCCTTCCCAACCAAGCCCAAAGAGGTCAAGCTCGCCTCAACAGACCAGCTCACAGATCACTTCAGAAGACAAGGACGCTATCAGGTCGATGACATCGTTCCAGGGTGGGCACTCAAGTCTACCCTGGACCTAATCCAGAAGTCCACAGAGCAGCTCCTGGAGGTCTCTAAGGAGCTGCAATTGAAGAAGGTTGTGATTCCCAGACCCGGATGCAGTAATGGTGGCCTCCGGTGGGAGGAGGTCAAGGAGGTAGTTTCGCATCTGGACGATAGGTTCTTTGTGATCAACCTGCCACCCAGGCAGAAGAAAGGTTGATTCAAAAATGCGCGTAATCTGTACCGGACATCGACCTCCGAGGCTCGCGGGAGACTACGTGGTCGATGGACAACCCTGGCAAAAGACAGATCAGGCGGTCAAATCCTGGCATTTCTTCTTTACCGCCCTCGAAGGTATCAAGAAGCAGACCACAAACCTCTTTGCGGCTTCCGGGATGGCCCAGGGAGCGGACTGGCTATTCTGCAAAGCATGTATTGGGCTGAAAATCCCGTTCAAGGCGTTCGTCCCTCACCCAGCCTTCGCCTCGAAGTGGCCCCTCCAGGCCCAGAGTGAGTTTGGGCGCCTGGTTGCTGACGCCAGTGAGGTTCGCTACACCGACCAGGCGTGGTACCTGGGAATCGAGACGAAGCGAGACAAGCAACTGGTGGACTGGGCGAAAGAAGAGCGAGATTCCCTGCTCCTTGCCATCTGGGATAGAATCCCGGAAGGAGGGAGCTTTTTCACCATCAAGCGAGCCAGGAACAGGAACATGAACATCTGGTCGCTGAATCCAAGAACCGGAGTCGTCACTCGGGAGCCCGATGAGCGGCAAGTGGCCATGCCGTTCGATGGAGACGACGATTGATAGAATACAAACCAACCCCACTTCCCAGAACGCCCTTACGGACAACCCCTCCTGTCCGTAGATTCATGAGGGACTTTGACGATCCTGCCCAGCCAAACTGGCATCGCACTCTCATCATCAAGGATACTGGAGAAAGCTTCTGCGGAGACTTTGCATGCGGTGGGGAATGCGGAATGCCCAAGCTGGTGCGCCTTCGCCCAACCAAGGTTTGCACCTTGTACCCAGACGGCTACGTTGTAGAGCAAGCATCTGCTCTCTGCGGGGTTGAGCCCGTCTGGAGCAACGAACGCTGGGAGCAGAGCCAGCCTTGGGACGGAGAGGTTGTGCTAGTAGAGTACGATGAATCGATGCCGTATTGGTTCTAATCACACCCCACCTTCCTCGCATACTCATTGATAGCGCTCGCCATCATATCATCATACCACTTAGCATAGTTTGGAAAGACTCCATTGTAAATATTATCAAAGAACCTGTTATAAAAACTAGTTACTTCATCCATGATTTCCCTGTCAAAATAACTCGCCTCTGATTCAAATAGGCTATTGATTCTGTACACCATCGTCTTGTTAACATATCTTTCGAAGTACCTTACCCACTCATCTGTAAGATGGCTAGATTTGGATTCCGGAGCAATCCTGTATATCCGTGCACCCAACCCACTAGAGGCAACCTTGAGCGACACCGACTTTCCGTCGTTCTCTATTAACTCATTAAGGTAATCATACACAACATCGACCCCATTGAAGGCAACAAGCCAATTCTTCTTGATCAGATATTTCATGCACTGTGCGTAACATACAGCTCTCACGTGATACGGAACGATATAATCGTTAGCATACAGCATCCACAGAAGAGATACACCATGGCTCTTCCCACTGTAGTCACTGTCTCTATGGTCATCGAAGTTTGCTATCTGCAAGTCCAGTGAATCTAAAAACCTCATACACCCAGACCCTTCGTACTCCGGACATAAATCCTTTATCGTCCGCTCGATATTGATATCTTCCTGGGTATGTGACCTGACACGAGCATTGTATTCTGTGTCGAGGTCAATGCAATGGATATCGTCACCACACTGAATCGGAAACGTCACTAGCTTTGTCATGACCCACACCCCAATCGCAAAGCTTCACTATTCATCACAGAGATTGCTACTTTAGCAAACCATCCAAGAGGGTTCTCACACTGTGACCCATAAATATTCCATGATAAATCCTCATAATAAGGCACTAATTTGTCAATACTATCTTTTATGTCCAAATCATGAAGCAAGGTCCCATTAAACATCCAACCAAGGTTTGATCCTAAGAAATTACTGAATCTTACAGCGAACGAAAAACGAGTGTAATCAGCAGCAGCAAGTGCATCAATATAAAGATGATTGAAATTAACTGACTGTATTAGTCCATGACTATCTAGTACTAGGTTGATTGTCCTAACACACGATTTGAACCATTCCTCAGTTGACCCAAGACTAGTTGTTGTGTGGAATCCACCTTTTTTCAAAGACGATACAATATCTCCTTGCTCAATCATGATTTTTATAATAGTGGCAAGATAGACAGCCCTTATAGCCTTGTTGGTATATAAAGGACCCTCCATTAAATGCAATGCAAAATCATACCCATCATAATTGCTACTATCCACGTATGGCGGAAGACCCCATGCCTGTATCAAACTATCAATCTTTTCACTCATGTGAATGCATCTGCATACCTCGTATTCAGGGCACAGGTCTTTTATCGTTAGTTCAACATCAAGCTCGTCCTTGGGATGGCTCATAATATGGATGCCGTAATCTGTGTCGATGTCAATACAATGCCACTCACCTTTACATCGCACTGGGAGCGTCACTAGCTTTGTCATGTCCCACACCTGGCAGTTTGAGATTCACTGTTCAATACACGAACCGCTATCTTAGCCAGCCACCCATCCACATCTGGACTCAAATGCAACTTCTCACGAGATGCCATCTCTACATAATGCTCCTTGAGCACGTCAGTGCTACTAATTAAGCTCATATCATGAGTCAATATTCTATTAAACGACCAACTTAGATCTCTGCTCAAATAGTATACAAAATTTGCAACTGGTAAAAAATCTTCGTTCCGGTAACGAGGGAAAGCACCCATTGTCTGAACTTTCACACCGCTTATGACACCATGGTGATTTATTACATCATCTATTAAATCCATACCTATTCTAAATTGCTCAACGGAGGATTGGTGTCCAACTCCATGCGATATAATCATTCTTTGATCAAACAACTCTATGATATTCAATGTGTCAACGAGTTCCTTTATTGCAGTTGCTAGATACACAGCCCTGATTGACCGATGCAAAAGTGTTGGATGTCGCAGTATGAACATAATGAACTGATGCAAAGCTTCTTCGTTGCTACAAAATGTCTTGTCATTTGACATCATGATCCAGTCCGATACAAGTCTATTAAGTTTTCTAAGCATAGCAACGCATTGATTCGCTTCATATTCAGGACAAAGGTCCAGAATCGTTAATTCAACATCTATATCGTTGTCACTATGACAAATGACACGTAACCTTCCTTCGTGGTCCATCTCGATGCAGTGCATCTCGTCTTTACATCGCACTGGGATCGATAGCAGCTTTGTCATGGCATCCCCCCGAGCCTCTTGGATTCCTTGTTCAGTGTGTCATGCAACAGGGCATTACTCCATTTCGCCGCAGCACGGGCGGGTGACTTGGCAGCGTTAACGTCAAACCGACGAACCAATGACTCCTTGTACAAATCAGATATATTACCAACTATAGTTATTGCGTTTACGATGCCATTTTTTGTGTCTCCGAAATCAACCGTAATAGCACTATCAATCACGCGAAAGAGGTTGCGATACTCAGCTGTATCGAATCTGTAGTTGTCTGTATGAGCGAACTTAGCAAACACATATGACTCATCCATAATCAAACCGTGACTCTGAACAATAGAATCAAGATATACCAACAAATCACGAACAAGTTCTCCTGGTGGTATCGCTTCGTCTGTTACAGAAACCATGCTATCTGCCAACTCACTCATCATAATGATATTCTTCAATGCTTTGGCAAGGTACGCAGCCATGATATTTGCATTGATACAGTCAGAGTAATCAATTGCATAAACCAAGGCAGATTTGGAATTATACGGCACCCCACTAAGAATCTCTGTGTCGCTATAACTACGTCTTCCTCCATCATCAACCATATCAAGACACTCTTGTTTCTGATCTTCGAGGTTGGTCAAGAACTCTACACACCCTGCCATCTCATATTCAGGACACAGGTCCTTTATCGTCAGCTCAGTGGCAATATCTTCTTCGGTATGGGACCTGATAGATGCCTTGTACTCCGTATCGATATCCACGAAGTGATACCCATCACCACACCTAACAGGAACAACTACCATGGTGGTCATATCCCACACCCCAGCCTCTTCGCTTCCTTGTTCAGGATGTCGATGATGATTTTGTCGCTCCATGTCGCAACATTATCTACTCCGTGTCCGGTGATTATATCGCGATATAGACCGAATACTCCGGATTTCACATTAAAATAGACACCAATATCACCTTTTGAGAGATGATCTAACCTCCAATCAATCCCCCCGTTTAGGTATAGGATCAACCTGATATACCCAATACCGATGGTTATTACCTCGATTGGTTCTAGATTATTCTCCGATACAGATATATGAACTAGTCTCTCCGGTATCTTCTCTCCATTGCTTGCTATAATTTTATCCAAATATTCGATGACCTTATCAGAGTAATCCCTGATAGACATGCCTTTCTTTATTCGGATATGACTTGGCAGATCACACCTTTGCACAAGATCCCTCAGCATCGTGGCGAAATACAACACCTGTGCATTTGGCAGCGTAAATTCACTGAAAACAATAGAAGACATAAGAGTCGTATCGCTTGCTACCCAGCTAGCCCTAGCATCGGAATATCCTAAGATTGATATCGATGCACTGATAGTCGCGGAAAATTTCACACACTCTACCATCTCATATTCTGGACACAGATCTTTTATCGTTAGCTCTGCGTCAATATCTTCTTGAGAGTGATTTCTGACATGAACTCCATAGTTTGTGTCAATATCAACACAATGCCATTCGTTACCACATTGAATCGGAACCGTCACCAGTTTGGTCATCGCGCCACCCCATGCCTCTTGCAGAATTCATCCATCACCTTCACAGCAGTCTCCGCGACAACATGCTCCGCTTTGATCCTTGCTCCAGTAGCAAATACTCCTCTATGACTCCCCTGAGATGCTCTCGTGAATCGATTCTCAAGAAACGCGACAATGGCAATGTAACTATCATGGAGAGAATTTACACAATCTCCTGTGTAGGTTGCTGACTCAGTGTCGTGGTGTAACAATTCCATCTCTGACACAGAACAGTCATCAGAATTCAAAACAGAATCATGGTTTTTTATGGACAACGCTAGTCTTCTTACAGCACTTCTGACAAATTTATTCACCTGCTTATCCCATATTGCGTCAGATATCTCATGATGGAACCTGATAGAATTTATGTACTGTTCATCCTGGGTTTTGATAATCCACTGTGCCTCAGATAAAGTACGAATAATCTCGTCAGGTTGTTTTCTGAACTCACCACGATCAATCATTCTTCGCATCGCATCGACAGCATGCTCTACCTTGAGAGCGGAAGTTGGTTCTCGTTCCACAATATCTCTGTACTTACTCAAAATATCTTCCAGACACACAATTAATGACATCCACTTTATGTACTCAGGGATGAAATTACCACGATACTTATTAAACAGCACTTCCAATACAACATAATCACGAGCGGAATCATAGATCCCGTCAAATATCTTTCCATCTCCAGATAACATATCCCAAGAATCGAAATGGCTGTCAATACGATCTGAGAGATTAAGACAAGCCGGAACAACCGCCTCCGGACACAGGTCTTGTATTGTTCTGTGAACATCAATATCTTCATCCGAGTGATTCAGGAGTATAATATCATCTTCGTCCTCTGGATCGACCTCGACGAAATGAATGTCTCCGTCGCAAACCACAGGGAAAACAAGATTGTGTTTTTTTAACATCTTAAACACCGTGCCTTTTGCACATATCAAGCATAACTTTTCTGGCAGATTCCATCACAAAGTGGTTGGCTTTTATTCTTGGGCCATCAAGTGAATTGATATACTCATCTCCTCTGTGCATATAGCACGCTTCAAGGAACGCAACAATGTCCTCACAACTGTTATGGGCACCAGATAGAGCCCATGTGTACTTTCTCCCCTCTTTGTGCAGCCTTTCGATATCGTGCAAATTGTGTTCGAGCAAAAATCTGGAGTCATTCATTGTTGATTTAACAAGCGTATGTATGGCCACATAAACAAAATCCACAGCTGTATCACAGCTTACTATAGACTTTGAATATCTCTTCTTCCTCACAAGTTCTACACTTTCATTATTAGATAGATCATGAAAACAAAACCTCAATAGTGCAAATACACGTTCTTTTTCTTCTGGTTCAATACCATGATTCAAAAAAGACCAAATGGCTGGAATAACATCTCGCAAGATACCTCTGCTAAATTCACTCTTCGTTGTAAATTTAGACAGCTTTGTGTCGCTAACCCATGGATAGTCAGAAAAAACCCTCTCTATTGAATCAAGCGCTGTCATCCACCTTGCATAGTGAGGAATGTGATTTATTGCATTATATGTATTAAATACAACCTCAAATATCACCAAGCAACCTCAGCGCGGAAGCCCTCCCCCTTCAGGGGGTTGGGAGGAGCGCCTTGTCTTTCGTAGCCGTAACCGTCCGCTCGTTGAACGATGGAACATCTCTTCCAATTGATTCCCTGAACTAGCACACCATTCTCCTTGATATTGAATGATCCACTTGTTCGTACTGCCACACGTCCCAGGTATGTTCCGGCTTTCTTTCCAGAGGATACCACGGCTTTGACCAGATCTCCAGTCTGAAAACCATATACCATCTTCCCTCGTGGCAAGCGTGATCGCAGGAAACCGTATTGGTCAAGATTGGTGCGCTTGTAGCTTCCTCGTCCTGTTGCCTTAATTCTCTGTACAGGCTGTTGCCATCCGTGGATATTTTCCACCTCTCCAACACATACGGCATCCAGTGCATGGGTTTTGGGTATACCAAGACGAGACCTGTTGTACTTGGTTCGTCCTCCTGAGGAAGCCTCGACAGGGAGGCCAGTGTTCCAGAGGGAAAAAAAGAGTGTGTTCCTTGTGGCGTTCACGGCTGCGGCATCCTTTAGCGGAGCCTTGGCCTTGGCCATAATCGCAGCAAGACGTTGTGGCTTACTAGAAAGAAACTCTTTAATGAGGCGAGTTCCCTTCTTCTCGTTGCAATCTCTACAGGCAAGAGTCATGTTGCTGATTCTATCCGACCCGCCACGAGCCCTTGCCAGGATGTGCTCAACCTGGAGAGGAACGTTCTCGGCTCCGCAGTAGGCACACTCTCGTCCCCACTTTTCTAGCAGGTACTCGCGTACTTCGTAGCCTTGAAGTGCCCCTTGCTGATACTCGACTCCAGAGATCGCTGGGTTCTCCATGACCTGCATATCGAATCGAACTCTCTCTACCGAAATATCAGAGACGGGGCACCAGCGTCGAAACCGTTTCGTCCACGAAAGAATGTTATCGACCCTACTCTGTAGAGATGGAGGGAGCCAGCCTTTCGGCCTTGTTCGATTGTTGAAGCGAGGTTCTCGATACCGAAGGTTTGCTGTTCTGCGACGTCGGCGGAACATTGCTCTCTGGATCATGTGTTTACGGATTGCTGCGCCGCGATGTTCGAGTTCAGCCAGGTAGAGGACATACTGGACCTTGCCCACTTCTCGAACCAGAGCAATCCCAGTGACCTTAGATCCGGGATCAAACTTCAGCCGAATTGGCTGAACCTTACAGTCTTCTCGATCAATGAGTCGGATAACGAACGGGACCAAGCGATGAACTCTCGCACGTCCACTAGATAGTAGCTTACGAGCCCTTGATGGACGACACGGCATCAAAGGATTTCCATGTTTATCAAGAACAAAGACGTGGCTTACGCCACACGCTGCTTTCGCAGGTGACGCTGACAAGCTGACAGGCTCGTCAGTCTCCCCTCGGCAAGGTTGAGCGTCGGCCATATGTACCCGCCCGTTTCGTGCATCCCCTAGCGTGTCTGCAACGGGTACTTCGAGAGGGCAGGACTGAGGAAGCATCCTGTCGTCGGTCTTTGGCACTGCGCTCAACGTAGTTCCTTCTCTGGTTGTCAGCCTCAGAAACTTAGCCTGGTCAACGTGGGCTCGTTCGGCCTTTCGGCCTTACAAGCCCTCCCCCTAAAGGGGGAGGGTAGTTGACATAATCGTCCCGACCAAGTACCTCGACACAGTGAATCTCACCCCCACAGATGATCGGAAACACCAGACGACCACTCTTCATCTCGTCCTCTCGATGGGCATGTCTCATCCTACCACACCCAGCCCGCCACATCAACTCTTGTTCACACGACTAACATGTGCTATGTTTTCTCCATGGACTACACCATCGAGCGAGTTCTGGAGATCATCGAGGAGCGGACCAACCGAGACAGCGAGGAGTTTTATCGGTCTCTCCCATCGAAGATGTCCGTAATAGCCCGTGCCCACTTCAAGCGTGAACTTCGAATCCCCCTGCTCGGAATGGAGGTCTCCATCAAGAACAACTCCGGAACCCTCATCGCCACCGGCTATAAGCGGGTCGTCATCGGAGATTACGGTGCCTTCATCGAAATGACATCAGAGCAGATAGTCACGGAAAATATCGTCCCGAAGTGGCCAGGCACCCCCGCCAAGCCCGTGAAATATATCTGGATGCAGACAAACGATGATGAGCAGACGAAGATCTACCAGCAGACAGCCAAGGTTGAATACGCTGACTACCAAAAAGGAATGTACTACGTCTCCCCCAAAGATGTCATCGTGTCGATGAGCGAAAACACCACGGGGATGGACAGCACTTCCTGGGAGCCGATCTATCGGCTCGCTACTCCCATGGATGTCCTGCTCGCCAGACGAGCCATTCCAGGAGAAACCTACGGGGACCCATCGTTTGGGAGATACGCAAAAGAAAACCAGTGGATCTGCAAGAATCCAGAGAATGACCATACCTGGGTTACGAACAACGATTCGTTCTTCCTGCTCTACAACTTCGTCGGTCAGAAGGTCGAAAGAAAGAAATCAGACAAGAAGGGGAGCGCATCGGAGGTCTCGAAGAACAAGAAGGCACGACGAGAAGCAACTGCTTCGTACAACACCGAGAACGACTAGAATCTTACCACGGATTCGGTGTACTTGCTCAATGCCTCTGCCATGATCTCATATAGGACGTATTCTGCCCACCAAGCATGGTAAGGCTGTGCAATTCCATGCTCTGTGGAGTCCTTATACGCCATTTTTCTGCGCTCCTCATTATCAAGGACATAATCCCTGGCCACTCCACGAACACTTTCTGTTGCCAACCAAAAGCAACCAAACAGTTTTTCACTCGGCAATATACTGCTTCTATATGAGAAATGTGAGTCGTCGGGGTAATAATAACACATGCTTTCTATTATGAATAGTAGAGAGGACTGTTTATCACATAGGTCTCTATGGGATCCTGGGAGTGACCATCTTTGGATATCGTAAATCCGCGACTTACGGCTTTTCCACTCATGCTTCTTCTCTGTCTTTATACCATGAAAAAACAACAGACACGATGTAACATCATCGATTACTTCCAGAAACTTTATCTCCGATATGATATTCTTCCCTTGACACATATCCGGAGTAATCCATGTCATGACGTATGATACGACCCCTTTGGCAACCTCCCCTATGATCTTGATAATGTCTTCATCATCTAAGAGATACTCTATCCTAGTCCTCTGTGGATATTCGTAATGTCTTCCTACTGTAATCCATCCGCTAGCAATTTCACACAGACATCTCCCAAACCACTGCCATCGACCCTTGTGATTAAGCCTAACCCTCGTAACATCATATTCGTGATCCAGGTACTCCTTGAGGTCAGCAGCCGTCTTGAGGCATTTCGGCGGATCAAGACCTAGATCTACCAGTGTTTCATCAAACCAGTCGTGATTGCTAGTCCATACATTTCTCTCATTATCAAACGAGATAGAGTGAACCTCTCCTTCGATGCAATCTCTAACTGGTATCGATACGGTCGTCATCGCACTCCTCCTGGAGAGGTAACCACCGAGTCGGTGTACCGATTTGTCTCTTCAATAATCATACTGAACAACAAAGCGAGATCCCCTTGCTCTGTCCGAACCTTATCTGGGTACGGCAATCCAAAGAGTCCATGTATACCCCACGTAGAGTCAGGAATATCAAGCAGCTTCTTCGAAATTGAACATATCACATTAAACCCGTTCTTCTCAGTTGAAATGGTCTGTACATATTCTACAAAATCTGACGCCAAAAAAGCTAAATCCAACAACAACGAAAGAACCCCCCACTTTCTGGAATCCCTCGTTCACTCACTGACACGACGTACTCCAGCTATCAACTTGTCCAATCTATCTTTTGACCTCATCATCGCATATGATCCATATGCACACGATGATATGCTTGTCATTGTCTCTAGCATATACTCGACAGCATTCCTACCTAAGATATACTGTTCATCCGTAAAATATCTACTGCTTTCATTTATTACCCTTTTGACTATTGTGTCAAAAACATGAATCGACACCTCTGGAGTGGTTGGCCTAACTGTGTCTCTACCAATCCTACAATATGAGGATATAACACTGCATACTTTAGATCCAAACACCAACCTAGCATCTGAACTATCTCTGTACTTCCCGCCAGGATAATTAATGCACTTCGCCACTTCTTCTGCTTGGATCATACACATGTTTCTTGGAAGCCCCAGATCTACTAGTGTATCGTCCAACCAGTCATGATCGTTGGTCCAGACATTCCCTTCATCATCGAACGAGATAGAGTGAACCTCCCCCTCGACACAGTCTCTAACTGGGATCGATACTGTCGTCATCGCACTCCTCCTGGAGAGGTCACTACCGAGGCGGTGTACTTGTTGATTTCATCGATCATTATCTTATTGAATATATCAACTGCATCCGAGCGGCTCATATGCACTTGTTCACAGACTGCCCTCATTATAATTACATTCATCAAATCATTAGCAAAAGAAGAATGATACAGAGTTGCACTTACGTCTGTTTCTACTTTAATATAGTGTATACCGTTTGACCATGTCATGATGCGGGATAAAATTTTAAGTATCATTCTTTTTAGCCTATCTGGCTCTTTATCCATCCACAAAGGATCTCCCATACATCTATTTGGCCATGTCGAGCGAACCCAATTTTCAAATACGCGAGCCTCTACATACGTGTCTTTCATATCTGGGTAATGATAGGTATCTCTGGTTTTCTCTATCGTTCTCAAAGTTAAGTTAGCACCATCAATCAACTTGCTCGCTGTAAGCTTGTTTTTGAAAAATGCACCACATTCACGAATGACCCTCTGGATGACACTAACAATAATTCTAGCTGCATCCTCGTGACTGAACACAAAAAGATATTGACCTTCGTACTTTTTTACGCTCTTGACAGTGTGTAGTAAAAAACCAAACACCATGTTCTCAAACCCCCCTATCTCCCCTTTGATCGCAGATCTTTGGTCTATAACCTCCTGAATTGCCTCTATCTTTCCAAGGCAATCAGGCTCATCCAGACCAAGATCCACAAGTGTGTCATCCAACCAGTCATGGTCACTGGTCCATACGTTACCTTCGTCATCAAATGAGACAGAGTGAACTTCCCCTTCAGCACAATATCTAACTGGGACAGATATCGTCACCATCTCGCGTCCTCCCGACAGGTCATAATCATCGTTCCTGCCTCGTCCACAAACCAGCTCGTTTCAAACTGCTCCCCGGAACAGTCATCGTTTTCCACATCGACCCGACGATGAACCTTTGCATCAGTCTCCTGGGAGATGCTCTCGAATTCTTCTTTGGTGAGTTCCACGACGAACATGCTACTCGCTCTTTTCTTGGTCCTTGCGGAGCTTCCGGACGACCCGTCTAAAACCTGGCCGCACAGGGATCTCGCCCTGTCCAACCTCGACAGCCCCCAGCTGCTGGGCAACCCAGTCTGGATCGACCCTGGGGGATAAGTTACTGATATCCTTGACCTCTTTTGCCACCTCTGCCATGCGACGACTCCTGGTGTCTTCTCAAGTATACACCGTTTGCTTGGTTAAAAAAAGGCGGGCCAGCCAGGGGAAAGGAGAAAAGCCCTGGGTGGCCCGCACAGGTCCTGGGGTCACGGGCGCCGGGGAATTGAGTTGGGTTGATCAGGCCCCATCCGCCGCGCCTCTCCCGAGGATACGACTATCATATGCTATCCACTTTGCTGTGTCAAGTAAAAACGGAGTGTGCTATGATTGTATCGTGGGACAACTACTTGCTGGAATTTTCGGGCTGGCCGTATCTACTGTTTTCTCATCCATCGAGTCGATGGAAAAAACCATAAAGGGTCTTAAAAGACCCTTCAAAGGAAAGAAACCAGGTAATCCATCATATCCGGAGAAGGATCGATTTTTCTCGTGGTGATCATGTAATGGGCCAAGATCCCCTTCCATGTACCCAACTCCTCGTCCGTAAGAACCCCTCTGACCGACTTGCCATTTGGACCCTTTGGGATATCCAATGGCAATCCAAGAAGCTTGTGCACTTCCCTACACAGGTTGCGAGCAGCACATTTCTGCTCATCATAAAAAGCAAGGAACCCCATCGACCTACCATGCATGTGGTCGACGTAGAAATTTCTCGGATGGTTCTTCGACGCCTTCCCAGTTCCAAGGTTTGCGATCTCAACCCCCCACGTCCACTCGTTTGCATCTCCTGCATGCTGGGCGCAGTGGGCTAGATCGCAGAGCTGAGTAATCGTGCCCTTCTGATCAATCTCAAAATGCACTGAGAGATAGACGACCTTCCCCTCACCAGATTCTCTCTTCGAGAGGACGTTGTAAACCGCCTTGGCGTCCCCTTCTCCCGCTTGATGGTGGATGATTCCGGCTCGGATGGCTTCTTTTCTGACCCGGATGTTCTTTGGGTGGGTTTTTGGATCCCACCAGGTGTTCTGGGTGCGTCCGTCTACTACATCGATCGAAGCAGGAACTACCTGATCTTTGTACACTATCCCTTGCATGTAGTGCTCCTTTTAAGATATCATACTCCTAATAGAGCCAATGTCCAAGATCAGATTCACCATCCCAGAAAAAGCAGTCGCTAAAGAAAGAGCCCGCACCTCTACAAAAGTGCGACTCGAAGGCGACAAGATCACCAAGATAACCAAAACAAAAACTCCTCCAAGGACAAGAGCCTGGGAAGAATATGTCTCGCTCATCTCCAGGCAAGCCGCTGTGCGACACGGGATCAGGTCTCCCCTCACCGGAGCGATCACGCTTGGGTGTGTCTTCTATCTCCCTCCAACCAAGGCTGTGCTAAAATCAAATCGTGACGATATTGAGAAAGAGACGCTCCCCCATACAGGGGATCCAGATCTTAGTAATCTGATCAAATCAATCGAAGATGCCTGCGAAGGAGTCTTATGGGTGGACGACTGTCAGATCGACTCCTACGGACCTGTTGACGATAAAAAAACCTCAAAAATTTATTCCAATCGACCCAGGGTTGAGGTAGAAGTGTCTTATGGCGAACGCAGCTTTTGAGGCTTGTTCTACTTGTCAATTTCGTGAAGTGTGTTTTGATATGGAATATTGCTCGGATCCTCCTCCGAGACAAACTGCACCAGCCCATTCCGGACCTACTCCTCCCACAATAGACGTACAACCCTGCGGACACGAGTGGCGAAACTACACCGACCAAGGCTGCTGCGTATGTGGCAGGATCTTTTGATCGAGAGGAAGCACCATGCCTAAGATTTTCAGAATTGACCCTGATGCCGTATTTGGAAAGTACGAGTCTATGAGCCGAATCAGATTTCCAGAGCAAACGCAAACTGACTCTAAATACAGATTCTTCGGATCATGCGCCTCGTCATCGGCTCAACGCATCTCCAAAATAAGAGACTTCTCCAAACAAGTCACCTACAAAACGGTCAGGCGCCACATTCCAGATATCCATCAGCAACTTGTGTCTTTTCAGGTGATCTCCGCAGATACATCATATTCCGATGTCGAGAACAGCGCGGCCATTCAGTGGTACAAGAGCAAGCACCGTGGATACCCTTGCTACTTCGCAACGTGGGCTGGGTACGAGTTGATTTGGGAAATTAACCGACCTACCTTCTTTTACCCTTGACATCTCACTAAATTTATCGAAAGATGATTATTGGAGGTTTGATACCATGATTTGTGTCAACAGGAATGTAATCACCATCGCATTGCTACTGGCTCTCTTCTCCCTTGGGTGTGACGACGGGACAGAAGACCCACTAGAGTGTACCCAGGAAGACACCAACTCCTGCATCGAATCGTGCAACGGTGAAGGGTACGATGACGGAGGCGTCATTTCCGAAGAGGATTGTTCCTGCGTCTGCGTTGGACAATGTACCACAAGAGCAGCAACCTACACATGCCAATATTGGGCGACCGAAGGTGACTGTCCACAAAGTGTCATAGACGGAGTATTCAACTCCCAGTGTGAGATTACGTTCGACGGAACGGAAGTATGTGGTCCTTGGGAAGCTGAAATGCACGAATACGACTCAGAACGCCAGTGTGATATGTGGGTGACTTTCAGGGGAGAGGCAGGAGGGTACGGAATTAATAACAACTTTCTTGATATCGCACTGATTTGTCCCGACATAGATTGCCACCACACCTTCCGACTCTCCATCGATTAACACTCAAATGGCTACACCGTCCGACATTGACCGCCTCACCGACTTGTTTAAACAAATCTGGACGATGCAAAAAGAGATGAGAATGGCTCAGCTCATGTACGTCCTCACTGACCCCGGCTTCAACCACGACAAGAACATGTTCTTCACTCCAGATGTCGATTTCGAGGGAAAACTCAAGAAAATCCTTGAAACCAAGAAAATCGACCTGTAAGATAAGGCATACACTCCCGAAAGGATAAAAATGGCACAGCAAATCGCCAAGGTTGTTCACCGCTCGATCAACGGATTTTCCGGTGCCGTCATCACCGGGACCATCCCAGCCTTCCCTGCCCCACCGACAACTCAGGACTCTCACCAGCTACGGTGTCTGTACCTGACATCGATGGTGGAATCCGGGGGCTGCTATGGTTCCATCATGATGGCAGACGGCACGGGCTGCACCGCTTCGCTTGAACAGCTGGTGGCAGTGTACCCAAAGGACCTGAAGAATCAGGGATCACTCTTCAAGCTGATGGCCAGAATCCAAGACCACCTTCCTCCGGTAGAAGCGTCAGGAGAGAAGTTGCTCATTAGCAAGCTGCTCCGTGAGAAAGGCTGGTATGTGGCCAGCGATGGAACCCTGCGGGATACAAAGACCAAGAACCATGTCAGTCCAGTAGATATTCGGAACGAATTCACACCCACCAACGGAGTTGTGCCACCCAAAGGACCAGAATGGGAGAAGTGCAGGTCATGGGCACTCGCCTTCCATGAGCTGTTCACTCATCCTGGGACATTCGACCTTCAAAAAGAGTATGGCCTCGAACAGATGCACCTGTATGCAGATTCAGTAAAACCCCGTGGAATGAGCACCATTCAGGAGTGCGTCTACCACGGCAAATACGAAGACGCCAACCCGTTCGGAGACCTCTGGACAACCGATCTAGCGATGGCTATGTTCTGGAACTACAAGGTCAATGCACCTTCAAAGGCAAAAGAGTTCCTCGGAAAGGCAACTGCCAAGTACTACTCCAGGGATCCTAAGTTCGGGCCGTATTTTCTCAGTCTCATCCGTTCTACCAAGTACGCCAAGTGGTCAACAAACCGATATGACCGTTCCAGAGAATACGCCATGAAGGTGTGGCCAGCAAATCTGTTCTTTGGACCAGACGCAATCATGCCGAAGAGAGCAGGGTCTTGATCATGACAGAGGCAGGAAAAGACTCCTTGAAGAGCGTCTTGGACTGGGTCCTTGCAACAGGTGCCATTGGCCTCACTTCGATCGGATATTTTGCGGCAAAAAAATCGATCGAACGAGAAAAGCAGCGCAAGGAGCTAGAACAAGAGATCATCAATGAGATTCAACCAATCTGCTTTGACGCCAACGAACACACAAGAAAGACAATCTATTCAGCCATCGTATCCGTGATTGCTGACGCTGACAATGCAGCAGGATCTGTAGTAACTCGCAATATGGAGGACAAAGAACAAATCATCGATGCTGCAAAACTCGTAATCAGCAGCGCGTGGCAACTGATGTTCGACTACAAGCACCTTGAAAAACTACACAAAGCCTTTATCGAAAAAGCTCAAAGCAAGGCCAAGCAAGAACAACAACCAGAACCACCAGCTGATCCTGTGTCAAACCCTGAACCAACAGAAGCCACCCAGCCAGAGACTCCAACAGAACTCCCTTGACATCTGTTCCCTTCTGTGGGATACTCATCAGATAGGAAATGCCACGAACTCACCCTTCAATCATTGAAGCAAATAAAAAGATCAGGAACAAACCACGAGATGGAATGTTCTCTTATCCACCTCTGTCTGGCAAGGAGATGCCACCAACAAAAGACCCATGGTGGAGAGATGCCTGTAAGCCACTTTTCGAGTTCCTAGTGGGAGACCCTATCGGGAGATCATGGGACGACATCGACAACTGGACAACACTCGCTCAAACCACGGAAGTCCTAACAAGAAATCTAATCTGCTGGTTAGAAGAAAAAAAACTAGCCGACTTCAGTCACGAGACAAAGCGATGGATTGCAACAAAGAAAATCTTCCGAGTTGTCCCTCCAAAGGACCCATCCCTGACCAGATCTGTCACGGAGAAGCATTACCATATAAGAAAGTGGCAGAAACACAACAGCCCTCTGTCTTGACCGAACCCTTCATCGAAATGTTCCATCGGGACATCCACGAGGCGCAAAAGAGACTCATTGACCAACTGTATGAGATTATACCGAATCGGTCTCTTGTCTCTCTGGAGGCAGACCAAGACCTGGACAAGCTAGAGCTAGCCATCTGTAAACTCGATGAAGCCAAGGCGATCCTGAGCGGTATATCGATCGATGTATCCACCCCGACAGAGGAGACAAGAGACTCTAGCTGGCAAAAAGTCCTTGGTGACTCAAAAAAAGCAGTGACCGACTGCCTGATGGGGACAATTTGTATCGCTTTTCTTGGGTATGCCGTCCTTACCTCATTCACTATGTCAGCAACCGTCTGGTGGATGCTCCCGCTCCTGGCAGTACTCTGCATGGTCCTAATCCTCTTCATGGGAAGAATCACCATCTGGTCGATGAACAAAAAACTCAGGACAACCAAAGGCACAGTATCTGATATTCTGTGTTCAACCTGCTTTGCACGCAAACTAACTTCCGACGACCATCTAGTAGAAAAAAGGAGCGATAATGTCTGAAAAGTACCTGGTGATGGACATCGAAACAATCCCGAACCCAGAGGTCCCCTGGGAGCCTCCTGCTGATGGAAAGAATACCTTTCCCCCAACTCACTGCCACAAGATCGTCGCCATAGCCGGTCTCGTGATCAGCCTGGACCGGCAGAATGGGAACCGTGTGGAGTTCCTCGGCGCCTATGGACGCGGGCCAAATCCGACAGAAAAAGAGATTCTCGAAGACTTCCTCAACTCACCTATCATCGAGCCCAACACCAAGCTCGTGACTTTCAACGGACGCAACTTCGACATGGCAGTCATCATCGCCAGAATGATGCGTTATGGTTTTGTCTACCAGAAGTTCTTCAGAAACGACTTCACAAATAGGTACGCAAAGGACGGAACCCACCTGGACCTGTGCGATCACATGACAAACTACGGGGCATCACCCCGCTTCAAGCTCGGTAACATCTGTCAAGCCATCGGACTCCCAGGAAAATTCGATATAGATGGGGATGATGTCCAAGGTCTGATCGCAGCAGGGAAACTCTCCACCGTCCGCTCCTACTGTATTTCTGACGTCGTACAGACTGGAATTGTTCTTATGAAGTGGCTTTACACACAAGGGAGCGTATCCTCAGTTGTATGTAACAATGTCATACTCGGGATCATATCGGCCACCAAGGGCAAGAATGACGAGCTTCTAACAAAGCTCACAAACCTTATCAATCAAAGAATGCTCTTGCTCCCCCCATCGACCCCAGAAGAACTCGCCGAGAAAAAATCCGAAGAAGATGATGACATCCTTCCTTTTTAGTATTATGATATAGATACGAGGTGCAAAATGATCAAGGGAGTTAAGTGTGCTATCTTACGAAAAATCATCAACCAGGCAGAGGAAGCAGGATGGACTGTATGCAAAACAAACAAGAACCATCTCAAGTTCGTGCCTGGTGAACATGAGCCTCCAGAATTCTTCTCCTCTACACCAGGGGATTGGAGAGCCGTACATACTTTGAAGGCAAAACTTCGCAGGCGTGGGCTCGAACTTGTGTAAGCCCCCCTCCTCTTGCAAGGAGGTGGTCAATAGAATAAAATAACATAAATTTGCCGTGTGACATGTAATCAAGATAGCTTTGTAGCTTTTTCCGGAGGACGTGAGTGGATAAGAAAGATAGTGATAGGTCTGACTCTAATCTGTCAGATAATGATACCTGTGGCGACCAAAACGGAGACAACAGTTCGCAACCCGCCCGTATCCGGGTGGACCACTGGAATATTCTAAAAACTGTGGTCAGCGCAAATGATCACATCGGAAAGATGGAATTCCGCTTCGTGGTGACTATCGAGCAGCCTACCATGGAGGATAAATCTCTCGGAAACAAGAAAGTGGTAGCCAAAGTTGATATTGGGGACCACTACATAAGACTAACCACCAGAGCACTCAACGCTCTCATGCATGTCATCGACACTCACAGGTCTGCAATTGACAGTGCGGTCGAAGAGGTAGAGGAAGAGAATCAACGAAACTATAAGCCTCGAAACACCCCTGATAGACCTAGACCAAACAATGATTCATCAAGCTATGGGAACAGAGACAGTTCTCGACCTCCACCAAGACGAACGAGAAGAGAGACTTGATCAATACGTACCGAGCGCTGGAAGAACGACTCAGGACCAGTAGAAAGCTGCACCCTCCTGGCTCACCAGAAGAAGCCTCCATCCTCGAAGAGATGGCCATCGTTTGGTACAAGCTCTCGGATCAAGAAAGAGAGCAACTCAACTCGGAAGGCCCCACCTGCTGGCCAGATAATAAATAACTCGTGATCTCAAAAGAAAGGTTTTGATACACATGTCAATCTCACCATTTATCGACACCAGAGTTCCATCACCGGGAGAGTACCACATCGAACAGCTCGATGCGATAGGCTTTCTCAGCCGACAGCTCAGCCAACACAAGAAAGAAGAGTTCGCCAACCTCGCCATCATCGACCCTGCGTATTCGTCACTCGAAGATGCTAGAGCAGTCGGAACAACAACAAGACTCAAGAATTGGTTCCCGGTTGTGTCAAATGACTACATAGTAGACGTCTGTCGCTTAATCTATAACTACCTGAAAGATAACTCTCACCTGTATGTCTTTTGCGACCACAAGACAATGTTCTCTTTGGTGCAACCTATTTCTGACATTGGTTTCACATTTCGTAAACCTCTTGTGTGGGATAAAGTTTCCATCGGTATGGGCTATCATTACCGATGCAGATACGAATTCATCTTGTTCTTCGAAAAAGGCAAGAGACGGATCAGCTTCGAGCAAACCCCAGATGTCCTGAGCTACAAGAGGATCAAATCCAAGAATAGCTACCCGACAGAGAAACCAGTAGAA
>Ga0172379_10002601_pt1 | contig 31343 bp, 27 predicted proteins | sample GrowelOW334metaG_FD_119756 | JGI IMG/M metagenome (GOLD analysis project Ga0172379, IMG submission 119756) | Groundwater microbial communities from an aquifer near a municipal landfill in Southern Ontario, Canada - Groundwater well OW334 metaG | ecosystem: Environmental > Aquatic > Deep...
ATCCAAATTGCCGGCTCCGTGCTTACCTCCATTGATGAGATTAAAGATTGGAGTGGGAAGGTTGAGTGCTGCCGGTTTGGTAAAGCCATATTTTTGGGACAAATATTCAAATGTGGCGATGTCAGAGCATGAAGCTCCTAGTTCACAGACTGCTTGCGATACTGAAAGGATCGCATTGGCGCCGAGCCTCGATTTGTTGGCGGTGCCATCGAGATTGAGCAATATTTGATCGATGAATCCTTGTTTGGTGGGGTCTTGACCGATGATGTATTTGGAGATGACTTGATTGACGTTGGCCACTGCTTTTAGCACTCCCAGTCCGGAAAAGCGATGAATATCGCCGTCACGCAACTCCATAGCTTCTTGTCTGCCGGTTGACGCTCCTGAGGGGATCGAAGCAACAGAACCATGGTCGGTATTTGTCCAGATGGTGGTCTCTATAGTAGGGTTTCCCCGTGAATCGAGGATTTCCCTCGCATAGACAGATTTAATTTTGGCCATATTACTTTAATAAGCGTTTTTCGATGCTCGCTATATTTCTTCTAACATTGTCGACGGCATCAGGGGAAACGGAAACGCTGGTGATGCCCCAAGAAACTAATTTTTCTACCAGATCGGGGTACAAGCTGGCTGCCTGACCACAAAGACTGGAGGTGATGGAGTGTTTGGCGGCGGTTTTGACTACTTTTTCCAGTGCCCAAAGTACGGCAGGATTCCGTTCATCGAATTCTGTGGCGACAGTCTCGTTGTCGCGGTCGGTACCCAAGATAAGCATGGTGAGGTCGTTGCTACCAATCGATACTCCATCAATGCCGACCTTGATAAATTCCTCGAGCAAAATAACATTTGAGGGAATTTCTACCATCATCCAAAGTTTGAAAGATTCGGAGCGGGAAAGACCGGAGGCAGAGATGACTCTTTTTACTTTGATAAGTTCGTCTACCGTGCGACAAAAAGGCACCATGAGATGAAGATTTTTGTAGCCCATTTTGTTGCGAACTGTTTTGATGGCTTCCAGCTCCAGATTAAAAACAGATTCATCTTTTATATATCTATATGCACCTCTGAAACCTAGCATTGGGTTTGGCTCCACCGGCTCGTAATCCTTACCGCCTATGAGATTCATGTATTCATTGGTTTTGAAGTCTGAAGCGCGGTAGACGATAGGACGATTGCCAAAACTAAAAGTAAACTTGGCCAGACTTTCGGCCAATTTCTCTATGAATTCCTTGGATTTTCCGTCGTGAATAGCTTTTTTGGGGTGAACACCAATTTGAGCCATCATAAATTCTGCTCTGAGCAGTCCCACCCCATCACCATTGCCTTGAGCCACTACTGCAGCCAGGTCAGGCTCACCCAAATTGACATATACATGAGTGGCTGTCTTGGGCATTTCCTCAAAAGTCATTTTCTTTTCCGGAGTAGCTGCGGACGCTTTTTTGGGAACACCTTCGTAGATAGTGCCGGTCGCGCCATTGACAGTAATGACCATATCCTTTTTGAGAATTTGTGTGGCTGTTTTTGTGCCGACCACAGCCGGAATACCCAATTCTCTGGAGACAATAGCGGCGTGGGAAGTTTGTCCACCTTTGTCGGTGACTATAGCAGCGGCACGTTTCATGGCAGGGACAAAATCAGGAGATGTCATTTCTGTGACCAGTACATCACCTACTTTGACCTTATCGATTTCTCTGGCTGATTTTATAGCCACTACTTTTCCAAAACCAACACCGAAAGATGCCGGCTCTCCTTGTAGTAATTGTTTTAGTCCTTCTAACTGACTTTCGGAAACATGAGTTTCACCTTTTCCCATATCAAGGGTGGTGATCGGTCTGGCTTGTACTAGGAATATCTTGCCCTTTTCTACTGCGAATTCCATATCTTGCGGGAAAAAATAGTGCTGATGAACTTTAATGGCCAATTTGGCTACCTCTATTACTTGGGCATCGGTAAGTTTCCTTCTGTTTACCAGCGCGTCGGGAACTTTTACTTTTTTTACACCACTGGGAAATTTCCTGATCTCCATTATGGTTTGAGGTTGGAATGATCTGGAGTGGATTTCTAAGCCATCTTTATTGACAATATAGTGATCCGGATTGACCACGCCCTGTACCATGTAGTCTCCCAATCCCCAGACTGCTTCTACCACGACCTGATTTTTGTTTCTGGTGACAGGATTGACGGAAAAGACTACACCCGAAACATCTGATTGCACCATGAGCTGGACAGGTACCGCGAGTAAGACTTTAAAATGATCGTATTTCTTAGTAGCGCGATAGAAGATAGCTCTGGCACCCCAGAGAGATCCCCAGGCGTGACGGACTGCTTGGATGACATTAGTGTCGCCTTTGATATCCAGATAAGATTCTTGCTGACCGGCAAACGAAGCATCCGGAAGATCTTCTGCTGTGGCACTAGATCTGACAGCAACTAAGGGATTATTCTCACCTACTTTGAGAGTACGATACGATTTGATGATTTCATCGACGAGCTCTTGAGGAATATCTGCAGTTTGAATCATCCTCTGGATTTTTATAGAAGCCTTTTCCAGTTGTTTTTGATTTTGAAAGTTTGTCTCGCGAATTATTTTAATTATTTCCGGCTGAAGTTTGTTGTAGGCGATGACGTATTCATAAGCTTGAGCGGTAACGACAAAACCATTTGGTACGGGAAGATTGGCGCTGTACATCTCTCCCAGGTTGGCTCCTTTGCCTCCCACCAAACCAACATCATCTTTTCTAATTTTGGAAAACGGAAGTACCAGGGCAGGTGTAGACATTTTTATAAGTGATTTTTAAGATAGTCGACCCAAGGCGTTGTGCTGGGATCGACTTGATTGGAGATACCTAAATAATAGCTAAGAAGAGTACAAAAGACCAGTGACTCGACGACTTGTTCTACAGGTCCGGAGGACTCGGGCTTGATAATTGATAACTTGTATCTCTGTTTGAGAAGGATTTCTTTGATCAGCTCTATTCTGCGTTGTATTACCTGAGGATAAAGAGAGGAGTTAAGTATCAAAAATGAAACATTGTCCTTGAGTTTTTCCGGGAAGACCAAACCATCGAGAAAATGATGGTTCATGTCGGGAATGGAGAGACTGAGGGAAAATGTCTTGGACGATTCATTGAAAAAATTCTTGACGGTGTCGGCTACTCCATATAGATGATTGGCTCCGAGGATGATGAGACCCTGACCTTTGTATTTTTCGGCTAGCATCTTGGCGGAATTGTCTTTGAGATTAATTTCTTTGCCTATCGGATCTAAGGTCTTGCCAATAAGCGAGGCGATTTGTTTAGGATTTATTTCTTTGATGTCCGGATTGAGACGCTCGATGAGGCCGAGGGATGCACCAAGAGAGAGGAATAAGCCCATACGAGGGACTTTTGAAGAGTTAAGAGCAGGATCAAGCGTGATCAGTGGCCAATGGTTTTCTTTGGCTGTTTTTTCCAATTGCCCTCCGGCGGTAATGCTGACTATTTTGGCTCCCCTATTTTTGGCATCCAGAGCGCAAGAGAGTATTTCTTGGGTATTGCCGGAATAACTGGAAAGAATGACTAGTGTATTTTTACTGACGTAAAGAGGTAATCTGTAGTTGGCGATTATTTCGAAAGGCACTTTGAGCAGGAAGGGCGCGAGGGATAGAATTATTTTCCCGGCCATATTCGATCCACCCATTCCTGCATAAACTACGTTCTTTATCTTCTCCGGCTCAAAGCCAAGATTGAGGAAGTGTGCTTCGTGCCAGCCTGATTCAAATTGCAGAGAAGTTTTGCTTATGGAAGAATAAAGATCTTTTTTGTCGATCTGATCAAAGACACGAGAATTATCAAGGGCAGACTTGAACATTATATTAAGTATATCAACCTTAATCTCTTTTAGGTAAGTGCGTCCACGTTGACTCCATTCTCCCAAGAGATGGCTGCATTACGATGGAATATATCTCTAACCCTGGTCTTGACAATGTCATAGGCTGCATCGTTTCTGCACTCAAACCTAGCAGTGATATATGGACCATTTTGTGAGGCTCGGACTATGACCATGGTGTCGGGTGTGTCGATTCTGACTCCGTCCATTTCACTCACAGACGCATTTGGCCAGGAGGCGAGTAGATCTTGTTTGATGGGGCCGGAGACGAGATCAAATTTCAAAACATCCTCCACCATGAGTTTGATTTCCGGACTACCGATAAATCCAAGGAATTCTGTGGCGACTTGAGCTAGAGAGGAGTTTTTCCTTTCCAAGAAATTTAGGAGTCTGAGACATGCATAGGCAGCATCATCGTGACCAAAATAATTGTCCAAGAAGAAAATATGACCGGAGAGTTCACCGCCAAGCATGGCACCGGTTTCTCTCATTTTCTCTTTTATGAAAGAGTGACCGGTCTTCCCCATTACTGGTTTGCCGCCATATTTGAGTACGGTATTGGGTACTGTCTTGGAGCAGAGTGAGTTATAAATAATTGTGCTTCCGGGTAGGGTCTCTAGTGTATCTTTGGCAAAAATACTTAGGACAATATCCATCCAGAGAGTGTGTCCCAGCTCGTCTATTACAGCCATCCTATCGCCATCGGCGTCAAAGGCAAATCCCAAATCGGCTTTTTCTTTTAGGACTCTATCGGCGAGACGCTTGAGCACTTTGGTGTCGGTAGGATCTGGAGTGCCCAAAGGGAATTTACTATCTAAGTTGCAATTTTGTTTGATGACAGTACAACCGGCCCGGGAAAATATGGAAGGGTAAAAAAGTCCTGAAGTACTATTGCTGGTATCCACCACCACTTTCCAGCGCTTTTTAAGTTTGAAAAGTTTAAGGAGGTTTTTCTGGTAGTCGGAGAAAATATTTATGTTAGAGTTCTTGCCTTTTCCGGAAGTGAAATTGCCTTCCTCGGCAATTTTTTTGATATTCTGGATGCCTTCTCCGGAGAGAGATTCGGAATAGCCCGACCCCAGTTTCAGACCGTTGAATTCTTTGGGGTTGTGAGAGGCGGTGATCATCGCATAACCTCGGGTCAGGAAACGGTAAGAGGCAAAATAGACTATCTGACTAAGTGAAAACCCAAGATAAAAGGTATCGATACCTGACTCATTGAGGCCTTTTATGAAAGAGCGGGTGTATCTCTCACTCTCGGCGCGATTGTCGTGCCCTACCGGACAGGAGATAATACGACGGTGACTGAGATAGGTGCCGTAGGCTCTACCCAGAGAGTAATAAATGCTCTCGTCCAAATCTTCACCTGCTAGTCCACGAATATCGTAGGCTCTAAATATTAGCGGATTGAGGGTCATGTAACCAGTATATATCAGTCTTTGGAGAGCTTAGTTTTTTTGGCGATAGTTTTGACTATCTCAACACAAACTATAGCCAGAGCTGCCACTCCAAAGGCGATTGCCCACCAGGAATTGGGTATGGGAGTGGTTTTGAGTATCTGATTCATTATGGGCAGATAAAGCCCGGTAGTGATGATGACAAAGCCGTAGGCGATACCCCAAAGGAGCGGTTTGTTGTTGGTAAAGTAAGGAAGAGAAAAATCTGTTTTGTGTAAATTTTTGTAAGAGAAAACGTAAAGCAAATCTACTGTCCCTACGGTGGCAAAAATGAGAGATTGAGCCAGTGTGGTATTGCCGGTTTGATTTAGAATCATCATAAATAAAACAAGACAAATGAGTCCGACAGATAAACTGATGATCACAACCAAAAACAACAAATAGCGGTCTATTACGCCTTCTTTTTTGATATCTTGAGGTTTGAGATCCAGCAAACCCTCCTCTTTGGGCTCAAATCCGAGAAGAATATCAGGTGGCCCGTCGCAAACCAAGTGGATCCATAATATTTGCACTACAGTAAGAGGGAAGGGAATACTAAGGAGCATGGCACCGAAAATGAGAACCATCTCGACAAAAGAATTAGAGAGCACATAGCCCACCACTTTTTTAATATTGGAAAAGATTTGTCTACCTTCTTCGCAAGCGGCCACAATGGTTTTGAAATTATTATCCAGGAGAATTAAGTCTCCAGCCTCTTTGGCTACGTCAGTGGCCGTACCCACCACTACTCCGATGTCGGCCTTTTTTAGAGCCGGTGCATCATTGACTCCGTCCCCCATCATAGCCACAGTTTCTCCGTTGGCCTGGAGTGCCTCAATTATTTTAAGCTTATGATGAGGAGAGACACGGGCAAAGACGACTATGTTATTGATGATTTTTTTTAGTTGATCGACTGTGATATCTTCCAAATCCTTTCCCTCCAGGGAATTTTTCTTATCGGCAACCAAACCTACTTTGGTGGCTACGCTGAGCGCCGTAGGGAGAAAGTCACCTGTGACTATCTTGATTTGAATATTGGCTTTTTGGGCATTTTGAATGGATTCTTTGACACCCTCCCTGACCGGATCTGTCACTCCGATGAGAGCGAGCCAAGAAAAATTATTTTTGGCTTTGAGATCTCCTTTGTTTTTGTGTATGAGTCCCACCACACGAAGACCGCTTTCTGCAAGTTTGGTAAAATTTTCCGTTATTTCTTTTTTCTCCGTTGGAGTGAGTGAGCAAAAAGAGATTACTACCTCAGGGGCACCGATGATATAAGCTTCTTTATGTTTCTTTGAATTGGCTACAGTCATGGAATATTTATTTTCACTCGAGAAGGCTTCTTCGTAGATGATCTCCGATTGATCAATAGTCTTTTGAGGGTCAAGTTTGAGTTCCTTGGTGAGATATTCCCAGATAGAGATTTCCAAGCTGGTACGGCGGGTATTGAGCAGAGCCAGTCCTTGAAAAGTCTTTTCTTCATTGTCGGTGTCAAGCAGCGTGACCTGCATGACTCCTTCGGTAAGTGTCCCTGTTTTGTCTGTACAGATGACTGAGGTTGAGCCGAGAGTCTCAATCGAGAGGAGTCTTTTGACCAAACCGTTTTGTTTGAGTATGCGACGAATTCCGATAGTAAGAATGACCGTGACGGCAATAGGAAGTCCTTCAGGGATGGCTGCCACGGAGAGAATAATGGAGAACTTGAGCATATAAACCAACTCGATGCCACGAAGCAAGCCAATGATAAAAATGGCGACACTTATGGCCAGAATTATTTTGGAGAGTGTTTTGGCAAAATCGGCGAGCTTTTTTTGTAATGGTGTCGGTCCTTCTTTGATATCTTCTAGCGACTTGCCGATTTTCCCTATTTCAGTAAGAATGCCTATCTTCTCCACCTTCATTACTCCCCTACCGGAGAGTACAGTGGTGCCCATGAAGAGAGCGCTTGTATCTTTGTCCGGTTTTTTGTTGACCGGCTCCCCTTCTCCAGTTAGGATGGCTTCGGTGACATAGAGATTGACTCCCTCGAGCAAGACTCCATCTGCCGGTACTCTGTCACCCGAATTGAGTAACACAATATCACCCGGCAACAGCTCATCGCTGTTGAGTTTTTGTTGTTCTCCATCTCTTATTACCACAGATTGCTGGATGACTATTTTTCGGAGTGACTCAAATGTTTTTTTGGCAGAGTATTCTTGGACAAATCCCATGAGGACGTTGAGGAAAACTACCAAAAACATGAGCAGGGCATCAAAATATTCTCTGAGTATCAGAGAGATGATAGCGGTGACAACGATAATATAAATTAGCGGGCTTTTGAATTGAGAGATAAATATTTCGAGTATAGAGGTGGAGGATTTTTCCGGCAGAGTATTTGAGCCGTATTGTTGGCGCAGAGAGGGTATGTCCGATTTATTTATCCCAACAAACTTCATATAAATTCATGATACCCGAAAAATGCTAAAGAGAAGTAAGAAATCCCACTAATAGCGTTTCCATATCGAGAGGCGTCTTGCCCAGTTTGATTTGTTTGTCGATGTGATAGAGGCGGTGATGCAGGTCGAGAAGGTGATCAGGGGAAAATTTAGCAGCTTGGGATATGAGCAATTTTTTGACAAACGGTGCGGTCTTGAGTAGATTGGGATTTGACTTGGCGGTGATGAGTAATCTGATCTGTCTGACCAGCATGGAGAAAATGAACTCAGGTTCGGTATCTTGAGAAAGGCGCTTAAATTGAGACAGATTGGGAGAGCCGGGCGAGAGTGACTCGAGAAACTTGAATACCAGCGGACTGACATTGAAGGCTTCTACTTGGGAGCCGGCGAAGGGTTTGAGACTAGTGACGGAAATTTCTTTGGGCTCGTAGAGAATTACGGATTGGTCGATTTTGTTTTGTAGGGATTTTTTCAGAGCTTCCTTTTGTTTTGACTTGGTACCGGAAAAAAGATTGGAAATGACGAGAATGCTTTGATTGCCAAAAAGATCTGCGGGTGCCAATTGTTGTTCCAGGAGAGTGATGTCTATTTCCGAGGCGTTGTAGGAGACAATGTTTTTGCCGGCGCTGCGATGGGTATCGAGGAGAAGATTGAGACGAGTATACGACCCTTTGGTGTTTTCTCCGTGAATAATGATCATTGACTTATTCTATCTTCTTAAATCCAAAGAGGGTGGTGAAAATTTGAAATAGACGACCAAACATTTTTGACGTGGTGTCCAGGGTAGGATCATTGTATGGCTCAGTGGCCAGCTGTGCAGAAGGAGTCGATGGATTTGGAGGGGCGACCAACAGCACTTCGGGTAATACAGGAACACCGACAGTAGCGAAAGAATTAAAGGCGAGGGCTTGCTCTTTGAGTTGACCATTGTTATCTGTGAGACTAAAGACCTTAAACGGACCGTCTTGGGCGCTGAGCAAAAAGGGGGTGATTGCGATCACTTGCTGATCATGCCAGACTTTTTCTAAGGCGTATTTATAGTAATAAGAGATTTGGATGTCGGAGAGATATTTGGTAGACCAGCCGGCTTCGGTGATAAAGACAGGGAGTTTTTTATTGGTAAATTGGCGAATCAGTCTGAGGTCATAGCGAAAGCTATCGATCTTATTGTTTCCCGACTGGTCAGGGCGGACAGAGAAGTCCGGATTGGGATATGCATGAGATGTCCAGCCGTCTAAATGATCGAAGATATCAGGGCGGTGCAGCACCATTCTCTCTATATATCTTCTGTGGTTCATATACCCTTTGGCGTTGGGAGCGGCATTGTCCAGTCCTGCAGGGAGGATGAAGAAATCTGAAGAAACATTTTTGAAAATATCATAAGCATTAGCGAGAATATCGGCGTAGACTTCCGGTTTGACGAAGCCACCGTATTCATCGGAGCGATTGACTTCGTTGAAGATAATCACATAGCGATTGGCGGTGGGCCACTTGAGATCACCGAGGAAGTTGGCAAAGTCAATTAAGTCGTAGTCATTGGGTTCTACCCAACTTGAACCCTCTGCTACTGTGGCGACTCTTATTATGGGTATTAATTTTTGTGTTTTACATTTATCCAAAAAGAGTTGCCATTTGAGTCGGTCTCTATCCTTGGCTTGGATGGGAATAGTGACATAACCCCAGGCGGCTTGATTGTCTCTGTTTACCAGATTAGCTGCTTTTTCTATTTCTTCTGGAAACAAAATGTGAATACCGATTTTGTTATTGGGAACCAACGTGGGATCATAAATAGCATTTGCCCAACCGGAGACATTGAGGAACAAAAAGAGATTGATGAGAAAAGCCAGTGGAAACACAGAGGTATTATAACGAAAATATTAGGACTTTCGTTTTACCCCCAGATGAGTATAGGCTTTGTCGGTGGCTATCCTACCACGGGGAGTCTTTCCCAAGAAACCGGACTGGAGAAGAAAAGGCTCGTACAAATCGGTGATCGTGTCGACTGACTCGGAGATGAGACTGGCGAGAGTATCCAAACCTACGGGACCACCCTGGTGAAGATCGATAATGGAGAGCAATAGTTTGCGATCGATATCATCCAAGCCTTCGTCATCGACATTATAAAAATCCAGAGATTGTTTGGTGATATCCAGATTTGATTTGCCGTGTTCCACTTGGGAGTAGTCACGGACACGACGAAGTAGCTTGAGGGCAATGCGAGCAGTGCCGCGTGAGCGTTTGGCGATTTCCAGTGCAGAAATTGGGTCTATATCAAAACCGATTTTTTTGGCAGATGTTGAGACGATGGACTGCAGCTCGTCAGGGAGATAGAAACGCAGCCGATGAACAATACCAAAACGATCACGGAGAGGACTGTCTACCCTACCTGCTTGGGTAGTGGCGCCGATGAGAGTAAAAGGATTGAGATCGAGACGGAGATTTTTGGCCGCCGGACCTTTGCCGAGGATGATATCGATGGCGAAGTCTTCCATAGCAGGGTAAAGTGCTTCTTCAACTGTTTTGTTGAGACGGTGAATTTCATCGATGAAGAGAATATCTCCGGGGTCGAGAGCGGTGAGGATAGAGGCCAAGTCCCCTGCTCTGGTAAGAGCCGGACCCGAGGTGACTTTGATATTGGTACCCATTTCGTTGGCGATGATGTGAGCTAGAGTGGTTTTCCCCAGTCCCGGAGGACCAAAGAGGAGGACGTGTTCCATGGGCTCACCTCTTTTTTTGGCGGCTTCGATAGCTATCTGAAGAGATTTGACGGTATTGGTCTGACCGGAAAAGTCCTGCCAAGTGAGCGGTCGTATAGTGGCGTGTTCCGGTGGGTTCATTTTTTTCTTAGCAACTTGAGAGCAGATTTGATTTGACCTGATATGTCTGCTGATTGGTCGACAGAGGGAAGGATGGAGACGATTTCGGATTTTTGGAAACCAAGAGAGATGAGCGAGTCGATTAGCTCTGAGCTACCTTCAAGTTTGCTGATATCAATATCACCTTTGCTTAGTTTTGATTTTAGATCCAGTATTATTTTCTGAGCCGATTTTTTGCCTATACCCGGAATTGATGTGAAAAAAGTGAGATTACTGTCGGATATGGCTTGAGCAATGTTTTCGCTACTGGCCACAGAAAACATATTTAGAGCTGTGCGAGGACCAACACCGGAAACTGAAATGAGCAGCTCAAACAAATCGAGGTCTTTGGGGTCGGAGAAACCGTAGAGAGCAAGAAGATCTTCACGAATGTGTGTGTGGATATAGAGAGAGGTTTTTTGGTTTACAAGGAAGCCTAGATTGCCGGGTAGACTGATGGTGAATCCAATACCATTGCAGAAAAGGATGATTTTTCCTTTGGTTGCATATTTAATTTCACCTTCCAAATACCCGATCATAAAGCCAGTATATCACGCTTAGTTTCGGATTTTGATGGGGTATTTTTGTGTAAAAAGATGAGTGAGAGCGACGGCGACTGCATCAGCAGCGTCGTCTGGTTTGGGAGTCTCCTTAAGATGGAGAATGCGAGTGACCATAAACTGAATTTGCTTTTTGTCGGCGGCACCATAGCCGGTGAGGGCAGATTTTACCTGTAGAGGTGTGTACTGGAAGATGGGCAAACCTGATACTTGAGCGGCCAATAGTATCACGCCTCTGGCTGCTCCTACATCAAAAGCTGTTTTGGCATTAGTGGAGAAGAATAGGTTTTCCGCAGCAAACTCGTCAGGGTTGTGTATTTTGATCAGCTCGGTCAAGAATTCATAGATAGATTTTAGTCTCTGCGGCAAGGGAGACTTGGGTGTGGTTTCAAAGCAGCCACACTCAACTAGAGCCTCAACCCCCTTTTCTTTGACCACAATACCCCATCCCATTCTGCCTGTCCCCGGATCTATGCCTAATACCTTCATAGCCTCCATTATATGGCTCTTTGCCTAGTCTTAGGGTGGGGTGTTTCTTTTTGTGCGAGAATGATAAAATATACGTGCTTCGGATAGTTTTTGTTGGGTCAGTAGCTCAGTCGGTTAGAGCACCTGCCTTTTAAGCAGGGTGTCGCGGGTTCGAGTCCCGCCTGACCCACTTTTTATCTGTTTTGCCCTTGGGCAAGACAGATAAAAGTAGATTAAACGAGAATCGAACCTGACGGAGCTGAGCTCGTAACGATCTCAGCGAGTCGCGCCTTGAGGCGGTTCAGCAGAATTGACCGAAAGGTTCGAGTCAGTCACTTCGTTTAATCTGAATTTAACATATTTGGCCCCGTCGTCTAGCGGCCTAGGACGTCAGGTTTTCATCCTGAATATCGCGGGTTCGATTCCCGCCGGGGTCACAATGAAAAGTCTCTCGCTTGTCGAGAGATTTTTTATTGGTAACATTGTGGAAATCGAACCTGACGGAGCTGAGCTCGTAACGATCTCAGCGAGTCGCGCCTTGAGGCGGTTCAGCAGAACCGACAGAAAGGTTCGATTCCCGCCGGGGTCACCTTAAAGAAAAAATCGTCAGTACTCTGACCCATCGCCCGTGCGCCCGCCCACGCACGGAGCGATGCGAAGGGCTTTTTTAATTCTCCAGTAAGTTGTTTATCTTTCAAAAAGTAGTTCGAGCCGATGTTCTGGGCGAAGGACCGCAGTTCTTCGCCAGGGGTATCCGGTCGCGCGACTTTTTGCGCCTGCAGGGCGCAATGTATAAATTCGGTCATAGGTTCGAGCCAACTCGAACTACCTGATTTGTTTTTGGCTATCATGTTTTCTATACTTTGCTTGAGAGTAAACAATTCGTTTTTCTTTTGTTTGTATGTTTGAGAGTCGATAGTGCCATCAAGATAGCTATCAAGAAGAAGATTGAGTTTGCCATCGATGGTTTGAATATCAAACTTGAGTTTGATTAAAGATTCCTGCGCAGATTGCTGATCCAAGACTCTATCTCGCTCGAGCCAGTTGAGCCAGTTTTTTCTCCATGCGTTTGGTAGTGTGGCAGAAGAAACAAAACCAATGAGCTGATCTTTTAATTTTGTTTCTTCTAAGTACGGCTGAGAACAGGGTTTTAGTTTTTTGGTACAGCGATAGTATCTGAAGATTTGTATTCCTCCGTGTTTGTAATGCTTGGTGTGAGTCTCAGCCGTAATACAAGCGCCACACTCTCCACAACGCATGAGACCAGAAAAAGCAAAGTCGTGAGATTTGAATTTCGAGACACCTTTGTTTTCTAATTTCTTCTTTACTGTATTAAAGAGTTTTCTCGAAATGAATACTTCGTGTTTGCCTTCGAAATATTCGCTGTTATAGACCATGATACCGATGTAGAATCGGTTAGTTAGCATTTTATGGACTTGGCTAATTCCGACTGGCTTGCCACTTCTTTTGAAAATGCCACCTTTGGCTAACAAAAGTGAAACATCGGTGAAGGATACTTTTTCCTTAGAAAATATTTCGAAGGCTTTCTTCACGACTTTAGATTTTTCCGGGTCTAGCTCAATACCTTTCGTAAGTTTGTTGTTGAGGTAGCCATAAGGAGCTTGAGATGGCCAGACGCCATTTCTTATTTTTTGGCGGAGACCTCGTTTGACATTTTCACTGAGGTTATCGACATAGTATTTGGATTGACCGAAAGCAAGATTGAGCATGAACTTGCCTTGCGGAGTATTGTCAAACCAAAAAGAAGGAAACTTGAGGTCAAGGAGCTTGCCTGTGTCGAGAAGGTATATGAGGTATCCGCCATCAATACTATTTCTGGCTAACCGATCAGGGTGCCAGGAAAGAATGGCGTCGGCTTCGCCACTTTCGATTTTGGTTAAGACCTCTTTGAATACAGGTCTGCCTGGGCTTTTGGCAGTTCTTGACTCGGAGAAAGTGGCGACTATCTCAAGCTTTTCCCTTATGGCGAACTCGGTAAGTTCAGCAATTTGTGCTTCAATGGACAAGACTTGTTTGTCTTTCTCATCTGTACTCTTTCGACAATACAAAATGTATTTCACACTACTATAATTTAACCATATATTTCCCGAAAGAGTACATGAAGACAAACCCAGTCTTGTTCCCCGTTTTGCGTTGGCGGTTCTTTTTCTTTTTGAAAACACAACAACTTAAAAGCCCTTCGCATCGCTCCGTGCGTGGGCGGGCGCACGGGCGATGGGTCAGAGTACTGACGATTTTTTCTTTAAGGTGAGGTGTTATAACGATATTCGAACTTATTTTCGGGACCATTACTAATTAATGGCTCACCGCTCGGCACAGTGTGCCTCACGGTTCGCCAACCCCGCCTGCCGTAAACATCGGCTCGAACGGCACCACCGCAGTGGTGCAAAAAGAACCGCCAACGCAAAACTAGTTTCCCTATAGTATTAATCAAAAATGAGTGAATCTCTTTAAATGTTAAATAAACAGCCAAAATAGTGATATATTTGACTTATTGACATTATTTACAAGGAAAAATATAATTCCTAACAACCTGCAACTTAGTAAAGCAATACAATGCTAAATATTACTTTTTCCAACGATCCAAAAACCAAAAAATTTATTCTCAGTATCTTTAACAAGACTGTAAATGACGAGGGGACAATCATAGAGAAAGATACGAACCGGTCTGTGTTAGATATTAATGGTCAAGAAATTACCATAGAACGACTTGGTGGCGTGTCTAATGGATCAGAAATATATGTAAAAGATGACATTGTTTCTTTGGTAGACTTCTATCGCAAAAAGGACAGAAATGGCGGATTTTAACCTGTTGGACAAACTAGAAGCAATCGCAAAGAACTGTAAGTCGATAATTAAAATTGGCTCTGAGAATAAAACCGTAAACAACATTCTCAATATTACTCTCAACGTTAGTAATCCTTCAGATCTAGATAAAGGGAGGTTGGCTGAACTAGAGAGTACTATCCGTCAGGCAATAAATAGTGGAGATGGGTTTAGTTTTATAAATGAAAAGACTAATGAACCTCGCCAACTAATCGAAGAATATTCTAAGTCAGACGAAAAAGAAGAGTCGAGGGAATTTATTGCCGAAAATATTCCACCTTCAGACCAATCGATATGGTATACGGCTCTTATTTTGAAGTCTGAATTTGAAAAGGGAAACACGGCTAATGTGGCTAGAATCAAAGATCAAATGATAATGTCTCGCGGTGATCGTGGAAGAAATATTGCTAACCTATGTTCTTCTGGCTATCTTGAGAGTCTCATTATTCCTCTAAAAAACACTGTTGGAGACGACACAAAGATCTTTAATGATATTTACGAAACAATTGTTGAGCAAGTCCCGTTCGCAATTTTTGTTGCCTCAAATATGGGAGAGGTAGAAATCAAAGAGGAGTTATTGATAAAAATTAAACAAGCAAAAAATTACGGATGGAATAAAGTAACAATTCATGGAATTGGAGAAGATAACGTAAAGACCATTCAAAAACTTATGTACAAAATTCAATATCAGAACGAATACCCCGAAATCCAAGGTATTGATGTAGACTCTCACGGATCGTCAGGGAAAATAATATCAGTAGCAATTAATATCATTTAGCAGTTCTTTTTTTGTCCATTGCTCTGCTTCCGCTTCCTCTTACTTCTATATCACCAGAAGATCCACGAACCTCATCTGCTTATTTTTCTCCCAGTCCATAATTTTTACGTACTTTCCGTTATGTTTTGTGGGTCGGTTATATTTACAACCTTCGCACTCATATTCTTCGACAGTGTCTGGCGTTTCCCAGAACAATCCGAGATCTCCCAGTTTAATCCTTGTTTCGTGATGACAACTCATAGGAATCACATACTTTAAGCCATCCATTTGAAAAATGTTCCAACTTATAATAAATGCAAATTCTTCTTGAATCTTTAGTGGTGGACCGCTCTTGAATTTGGCTTTGAAAAAGTCATTAAGTGTATATAAGAGATTCTCTCTAGCAATAAGAATGTTGTCTCCTTGCCATTCATAACCGTAGCAGGCTTTGTAGGCTTCTTTGGCCCAAAAAAGCCAGTCTTCTGGAGACACACAAAATTTGGTGACTATTTTTAATTTTTTATCTAAAAAGCCAACACGGTATTTTAGCTTCAGAAGTTTTTTGCTGTTAGAAGTAGGATTGTAGCGAGTGGCAATAAAAGGAGCTTCGCCGCAAGTGATTTCTAGTTTTAATTCTCTGACATATTCTCGCCAGTTTGTCATATCTACTGTTTGACCTTCACCAATGGCATTATTTATTTTTTTAATTATCATTCTCGGAGTAAAGACTTCTGCTTTTTCTTTGGTTCTTTGGCGCTGTTCGCTAAGACTTTTGGAAGCACGAGGCTGGATTAGCTTGTTATAGATGCCGGTGACTAGCTCGGGCTTAATATGATTTTCGAAACCAAATCCAACACCTTTTTGTTTGTAGGAGTCTGTTGCCCACATAATATTTTTCTTGGTGGTTTGGTCTAGCAATAGTATGTCCAGAAGATTACCTCTGTGACGAAGACTGCTTTCTTTTATATCGATATCACCGGGTAATTTGACCATAGGCTACGCCATTGGTTTGACGTGAGATTCGATAAAGTCTATTTCAATTTTATCCAATTTGTATTTTGTGTACAATTGTATGTCTATGTCCGCTATAGTTTTTGACCAATCAATATCTGATTTGTTGGTGAAATCTTGTACTGGGACATTACTCCAAGTTGCTCTTGTGTTGTGTTGAGTTATCTTTAATGTATTTAACAGCGCTCGACAAAACTTTGTTCTTATAAATTTAATACAATTTTGCGCTTCAGTCCTGTCATTGAATGCGCCGATTTGTACAAAGGTGTATGAGCAACCCACTTGTGGCTCACCAATAATTGGACTACTCAAGATTTCCCCGAACGATCCGTTACCATTTGATTCTGATAAGAATACTTTCCATTTATCAAGCTTAGGGTCGTTGATATACTCTTTTTTTACGTATCGTTCGGCTCTTCTGTTACCTTTTTCAAGACCTAGAATCTTTATATCGTTACTAGACTGTTTTACTTTACAGAATACCTCAGGAAATCTGTCAAAATAGTTGGGTGCGATGCGGAGATCATCGGGATATTTTTTATCGAGTACAACAGTCAACTTTGTTTCTCCTCTTGGACCAACAACTGTGTCAAATCCACCCGGTTTTGTTTTTTCAAGGATGTTTCGTAACTCCTCATTAACAATAAATTTTCCTCCTAAGCCACCATTGATTTGTTTTTTATCCCAAAATGTAATACAAACACCACCCTTTATGTCTACCCCAGAGAACACTTTTTGTGAGTTTGGCTCATATAGAGGCACGGTCAAATGCAGATCATTTAACATTTGTTTATTCCATTCCTTTGGTGTAGCACCTGCATTAAACAAAAAACGAGCAGGGTGAATCATGCTAATAAATTCAGGAGAAAGACCCTTGGCTGCTTCGAAGAAAAGGTGATATACGGGAGTGGCAAAGTTTGTCTCAGTGGTTATTTGATATGGTGGATTACCCACAACTGCTGTAAATTTCATCTCTTGGTTTTTGAAGTCAAATTCTTCATTTAACTCTTTATGGAAATTATAATCTTTATATTCGCCTTTTTTCTGGAGTTTTTTGACCAAATCTTCAATGTAGACAACATTCATCTTTGCGCCCTTGTACCCAGCAAGTGTTCTCATAGTAATACTTTTGGCCATGGGGCTTTTGCATAGAACATAAATGTTGTTTTTTAGAATCTCATTCCAAGTATGATTTGAAATCTTATCTTCTGGTTTTTTGCTCTTTATTATTTTTCTGGAGTAAAGATTGTATGTTGCCAATAACGGGTATAGACCAGATTTCGAATTTATCTCTAAAATTTTTGCGTCATCTTGAGTCCAGATGTTTGTATCAACTCCATTACTAACCCATTGCGGTTTTCCATGTTTATCCCTCAAGCTAGTGCTAAAGTCGTGACCGCCAAAAGTTTTAGTTAAGTGCATATTCACCACATTCCATGGGGTGAGTACAGTCTCCTTGTCAGGGTTTTTAAAAGTTTTGAAAATTTCGGAAATGGCGTCGATACGCTCTGTGGGCAGAAGTTGATCACAATCAAATGCTTTGGCGCGAATGTTTTTTGTTACTCCTCGGAAGACTTCCTCGTCGTAATACTTAACAAAGTCCTCAAACTTTTCTTTAGTTAGCCCTGCTGGCATAAACTCTTTCCACGATTCTTCGTCAACAATGTCTATGAATTTTTGTAAATCTATATCTGTGTGCAGTGATACATTGGCACCATAGACCATCATAGGCATGCGGATGCTAACCGCACGGAGAATGCTTATGGCGCTCTGTTTTTGTTCTCTTGACTTTTTAAGCTTGTCTAGCGCTTCTTTTTCTTCCGGTGTAAGCTCTTTTTTCTGCTTGATCTTTCGTTCCGCCTCCTCAGCAGCAACTACTAGCAGATCGGTCATTCCCAGGTTGTTTACTTCTATTTCATTAATATTTTTGCTGGTGGAAGAACCAACAATTTGTTTTAGTTCGTTAAACTTCTCGAGATCCACATCATTGAGCTGCAATAACTCATCGTTATAGAGTTTTGGATCGTCAAATCCATTTCTACTAACACGGTCAATTATCGCTTTCTTGAGTTGTCCGAGCATTGAACCAACATCGTAAGGTTTCATGTTGCCACCTTCTGCCGCTAAAATGGGGCAAAAGTTCAAGAATTTACTCATCGCCTCTTTTTGCTCGGTAGTGTTTATTTTGCCTGATTTGTGATTGAGTTCGATCGCTTCAGCAATTAGACGAAGGGTGCGGTCAGGGGCAAAGTCGAAAATATACCCGTGAGTTTTAATTTTGCCATCGATTCTAGCTGGAGTCTGACAACGGAAAGCGGTCTGGAGATAAGTGGTGGCGGAACTAGTGTCAGACATCATAAATACAGCTGTCCATTCTTTGACTGATGCACCCGTTGTTAAGCGTTGACCCGTAAGGGTAATTGAGTAGTCATTCTTTTCGATGGCTTTCATTACTTTTTCTTTTGCATCTTTATCTTCGTCATCGTTGATATTATTTCCAGAAATATTCACAATACCGAACGAACCTGATCCAAAAACAGGGTGATCTTTGAGTAGTTTTTCCATGGCTTCGATGACCTTGACACGATTGGGTAAAAGCCATAAGGTGTGCTTGTTGTAATTGCGATATTCTTCGGTTGCGTAGGGAAATTTGGTATCAAGTTTGTCATTTACCAATAGGTCTAAAAATTTTCTTACCATTGATTCATGAACAAACTCTGCCATGTCGTTACCGTCATCATCTTTGTTGACACGGAAAAACTCGTGGAACTTGAAAGCACCATCTACCGCATCGGCGAAATCATCAAGAGCTCCGATGTGGCTGGCGAATCTGTCAATATCGTAGGTGAACATACTAAGCGATGGAAGTTCGGCATATGGATTGGGGACGCCTGGATGGTTTGTGTCCCAGAATAACTTTTCTTCTTGCTCCATGACATAGTCCCAAGTGTAAACATCGCTCTCTTCGTACTTATGCATAATATTGAATGGTGTACCTGACAGCCTGAGGGTGAAGTTTGACTTTATTTTTGAAATAGCCGTTGTGCCAAGGTCACTTTCAGTGCCTTCATGAGCCTCATCCACAATCAGCATGTCCCAAGTGGTGTCGAAAATTTCTTCGTTTTTATCTTTTCCTTCTGCTTTTGATTTGGACGATTCGTCTTGGGTTACAGTTTTAGATCCTCGCAAATCTTGAAGTGAAGCAAAATAAACAAACGGTTCTGCTTTTTTCACGAGAGTGCAAATATGTTCTCCGTGAGTCCTTGATGAATATTTATATTCTGTATCAATGAAAACTTTATTGAAATCGTCGAACCAGTCAACGCTTACGCTGGGCCGATGCGTTAAAATCAATACTCTCTTCATCTGGTTTTCTTTGGCTACTTGCATCGCCGCTGATGTCTTACCAAAGCGCATTTTGGCGTTCCAAAGGAAGTTTCTGCGATTTTTTTTGATAGCTGAGGTTGTTTTGTCTATGGCGTCTCGCTGATTTGGACGAAAGACGAACTCTGGTGCCTTGGTGTTTATTCTTTCCGAAGTGGCAAGTGCTTGGCGACCTTCTTTGGCAGCTTTGATAGCATTTTTTGCAACTTCGAGGGGAATTTCAAACCACTCCGAATGTGTATTATTTATATTTTCGGATTTTCGATCGTAGCCCGATCTAATAAGTATCTGATGAACGTCGTGATCTAAAAAACAATTATTGCTGTCTGAAGTTATTGCCAGTTCGACATGCTCAAGATGATAAGAGACATCAGCAGTCTTTGTCTGTTGTTTGATTCGTTCGTGTGAAGCTCTGACAATATCATCTTGGGTTGGTGACACTGAAGATACAGTGGCGCTTCCTATTTTTAGTCGACCTCTGTGTGTTTCGTCTGGGATCGAATACACATAGATCACGCCGTAAGAAAAGGTTTCGTGAATTTTGTTGTGGCTTTGTGAATCTATCACAGCTTTTGAGGTTGCCTCACTCATATTGGTATATTTTACTCTCATAACTTATCAAATTAACATAATAAATGATGTCTACCTTCCGTTTGTTTTTATGGCTCAAAAACATCTACCCACGGAAAATTTAACCGATACATGCGCAATCTCCTTAACGGTCTTAGAGGAATTAGAGGTCTGAGGGGCCGTAATGGCCTTAAAGGCCTTAGCCTAGCCCCATCAAGCAAGTTGCGGACAATGCGATCATCTGAACTTACCCTACCCAAAAAAGATGAATCTGTTGAACTAAATACCTCATTTCCGTTAAGTATAAAACCAAGCCAATCACCACTCGGTGTAAACAGATTGGTTCCGTAAACAAAGGCAACATAGTCACCAGATGTGTTAAAAATATATTTCATTTCTTAAAAAAAGTTAGATAAATATTTGCGAATAAAGAAATTATCACTCCTGAAATAAGCAGAACCAATCCTCCTGTCTTATCATTATCGGTTAACAGATTCGTTCCGATCCCTATGAGAACGGTGGCTATGATATTTAAACCAGAAGTGGTAACCGATCTTTCTCTAGAAACTTCATAGTTCGTAGCGTAGGTTTTTAGAGTTTCGTTTTCGGTCTCGAGCTCTTTCTTTTGAGTTTCCAAGGTTCTGTTATAGCTCAATACTGCTATGGCAAGCGGTTCATTGTTCGTCATGTGTTTTGGTGTGATTGCACCTAAATCACCTGGGTCAACGCCTATTGGACTTGTCTTAACTGACTTATTACTTCCCATGGGTTCAATTTTACCCCACCTCTGCTGTGTCTGCGAAGCAGGCAGATACCTTGCTCGCAAGCCATCTTTCACAGACTATAATTGAGTTATGAACATTAGAGCGTCATTTGTCGATCTCGGTGGAGTAATTGTAGTTAATGGAGCAAAAGAGATTGGAGATAAATTTGAGAAATCTGACGGATTAACCCGAGAAATGACATCGAAGGTTTTTCGGTATATTCAGACTGCAAATAGATCAAGTGAGGATGTAGATGCCTATCTAAAAAGTGAGAACATAGATCCTGAAACATGGAATCGATTTACAAAGGAATTTTATTCATCGGAAATGAGAAACGCTGCGTTAGTCGACCTGCTTTATAAATGTAAATTGAAAGGAATCCTAGTCGTCTTTACAACAAATAATTCAATTGCAGTGGCAAAAGGCATTCAGAAATATAATATTGAGGACCTTGCTGATCTAGTAATTAACTCCTCTGAATTACAGGTCGCTAAGCCGGACATGAGGTTTTGGGAGGCTGCTTTTAGTGAAACACGGAAACTGATTCCTGAATTAACTAAAGATGAAGTGTTGGTTATAGATGATAGTAAAACCAACTGTAAGTCGGCAGAGGAGTTCGGATTTCATTCACTTGTGTACAAAAATCATCAAGAAATAAATATGGAATTAAGAACACTATTGTTATTATGACGCCTAAGGAAGGATCCTCCGTTTTTGTGTTCGATAAATCAAAGAAGAAAGTACTTTTAGTCAAAAGGCGAGATATTCCAATCTGGGTGATTCCGGGAGGAGGAATTGAGGAAAATGAAGCACCAGAAAAAGCAGCCATTCGGGAAGCAAAAGAGGAAAGCGGTTTTGATATAAAGATTATTAGAAAAGTAGCCGAATATACCCATATCGGAAGTGATAAAAAGAATCATTTGTTTGAAGCACGGGCAATCGGCGGTAAAGCAACGATAAATAGTGAAGCGAGTGCGGTTGAATTTTTCGATGTTGATAATCTTCCAGAGATGAGACACCCGCTAATAAACGAATGGCTAACTGATTTGAACAAGTATCGGAAAAAGGTAATAAAGAGAGAAATTCAGGGAGTGACGATCAGACAGGCTCTCAGACAAATTCACAAGCATCCGATTATGGTGATTAGGTTTATTTTGACTAGGTTTGGGATAAGTATAAACACCTGAAAAAATTAAGCTAAATTTTTGAAATTGCAATTACCTTAACCTGCGAGAATTCTTGCATACCGATCTTGCCATATTCGCGCCCTGAACCGCTCTTTTTGTACCCCCCAAAGGGACTCTCAGGCCTAAAAAAATTGTCTGTGTTTATAGCCACGGTTCCACTTTGGATTTCCCTAGCGATTTTCTCGCCCCTCTCGTAATTGGAGGTGTAGATCTCGGCACTCAAACCATACTCAGAGTCATTAGCTAGAGCGATAACTTCATTATCAGTTTTGAATTTGATAACTGGCAAGACAGGTCCAAATGTTTCCTCTCTAAACACCCTCATAGATTTTGAGATGTTAGTTATGACTGTTGGTTCATAATAGTTTCCTTGAGACAGTTCAGCGTTGTTGGGAGTTTTTCCGCCCATAACAATTTCGGCTCCTTGTGTCTTTGCATCTAGAACCTGATCAATAATTAAATTCAATTGTTTTTTGTTTATTAGAGGGCCTATGTCATTGTTATCAGACGGATTACCGACTTTTATTCCACTAATTTTTTTCAGATATAGTGACATAAATTCTTCATAAATTGATTCATGGACAAAAAGTCTTTTTACAGCAGTACAGACCTGTCCGCAATTCAAAAAACGTGCCCAATATAAGTTTTCAACTGCATTTTCCAAGAATGCATCTTCCATGACTATCCCAGCACTGCTTCCACCCATCTCTAACAGTGCTTTGACAAACTTTTCACCACATTTTTTGTAGATATTCAAACCAGCTTTTGTACTGCCAGTAAACCAAACTAAGTCAACATTAGAATCAATTAATTTTGCACCAACATCAGCTCCACCAATGACCGTATTCACGACTCCTTCAGGAATGTCACATTGATTTATTAGGTCGATAACAAGTTTTTGGCTTAAACTTGTGTATTCTGAAGGTTTTACCACAACAGTATTGCCAGCGATTATTGCCGGCAATACTCCAGAGGTGACCATTGATAGTGGAAAGTTCCATGGGCAGATACATGCACAGACACCATATGGTTCATATGTTACCTTGGAAACATCAGTATTATTTTTGAATACAATCTCGTCTGATAAAAATTCTGCCCCATTTGCAGAGTAATACCTAACAAACTCAATTTCGGAGTCAATCTCACCCAATGATTGTTGTAATGGTTTACCCATCTCCATTGTCATGAGATGGGCTAACTTGTCTCGATTTTCTTCTAGTTTTTTAACCAAGTTACCTACAAGAGCACATCTGATATTTATGTTTGTTTTTCTCCAGACTTCAAAGGCCTTTCTTGCCGCCAAAACAGCATTTTCTATATCTGTTGATGTAGAGATCCTAATTGTTCCAACAACAGTTTGATCGTGAGGATTAGTTGACTGAAGTTCCATTTAATTCAAATGCGATTCTAATTGCTTCATCTTCATATATCGGCTCCTTTGTCTCTGGAACTCTATAACTATGATCAGCACCTTCAATTGTCAAATACTTTACGTCTATAGAAATTGATCCGACCATGTCTTTTTTGACAGCCTCAATATCTCCAAATTTATCTTTACTGCCTTGAATGATCTTTACACTTCCAGAAAATTCTTTTAAATCGATGTATCCAATATCGTAACCGAAAATTGTCAGCCCGTATTTTCTCGGATCAATCTTGTTGTTTTTTGTAAGATACATGCCTGCAATAACACCACCTAATGACTTTCCAATTAAATTTATATGTTTATAGTTATCTGGCTTACATTCATCAAGTACTTTTTGAAGCGCCTCTAGTTCCTCAATGAGCCCTGGTCCAGAAGATTTTTCTTCACCTCGATCGAAAAAGGGAAAATTGAGCGCTACTACGCTGTTTCCGATATTCCTAGATGCCTCTACAACCTTGTTAATGAAAGGAGAGTCCATCCCCTGAGAACTTCCGTGCAATACAACGTCGAGTGTTTTTGCCTTGTTATTGTAAAAAAACTTAAAGTTTGGATTTGTCATTGTCTATTATTTTATACTTAATAACACAAACACTACTAATCACCTTCTCGTAAATAGCTGAAGTGTGCAGGAACAATTGGTTTGCCGAGTATTCCAGAAAGTATTGAGGCATGTGCTTTGAGATTGCTTACATCAACCATTCCATTGTCTCGGTGTTGCCAAAAGCCAAGCTTGTAACCATCAATCGATACCTGAATGAATTCATGTTCTCCATTTACAAATCGTCTGACATGAGGGTTGTCGGTTGGCTCCCAGTTCATATCCAACAACTCTAGTAATCTGCCAAGTTTAACAGGACCGGTCAGTTCTCTTGAAAAAACTTCGATACGATCATTGGTATGTTGAATTACATCATCCCTAATCTTGTCATTCAGGTACTGGGAAGAAACTATATTTTGAACCGTTTTTCTAACATCTCTTCTAAACGAAACATAGGACAGTATATCCTCTGAAGATGTAACCAGAAAGTTTGAGGTTGCTAATTGACCTTGAACCAGTCTTTCTTTTGGAGATAATAAGTTATTGGTCTGCAGGTCAAATGATTCAATACCGTCAAAGTCAATAACTTCAGCACTGACTTCTGAAACGCTAGGAATACTGAATATGCCTTCAAGTTGATGAGTGGTTAGTGAAGGCCGTACGCTTAGCAAGCTTCTAATCAGCTTATTGATCGCTACTCCATCTCTCTCAAACAAACTTCCCAAGACTTGTCTAACAACTCCATCAACCTCACCTGTATGTTCGTATACTCCGTTACTTGAAAATGGATAGATAAAATTACCAAACTTATCAACTTTTACTCCAAAAGAGGTCTCATATCTAGGAACAGTTTTGTCCTGCTTGCATGACAAAGCCAAAACCCTTGACCCCATGTCATTAAATGAAAAATACCCCGAGAATACAAGCTCGAGATCATCGTTGACAAAATGTATATTATCAACTTGCAGTCGGAATCCGCCACCAAGATTAACTGTTGCCACTCCTTCAATATTTGAGAATCCAGAAACTTCTGCTGTGATTGATCGTCTTCTTGAGTATGTTTGTAGTGTTGTGTCGCAGTCGATATCTACGACTTTACCATCGTGCGCAACGGCAGCCACTAGCCTACCTTGATCAAAATTGAGTTTTTGTTCTATATCGTCAACTGTCATTAGGTATACTACTGGTGCTCCACCCATCGACTCCCACTTGCCATTTTTAAATAGAAATGAGAAAAATCTACCTTGTTCAATCAGATCGGTTGCGTATTCTCTAATACCAAAGGGTTCAGTTTTAGCTTCAGGTAAACGAAACTCTCTTCTAATCGCCACGTTCTTTCCTTTACTAAACCCAAGCGACTCCAAAATTCTTTCCTTATTTTCCCTGATGCCTTTTTCTTGATCAAACTCAGATCCCACTACCTCATGAAGAGATTCTAGGTGGATAGGTCCATTTGTTAAGCTTTCCTTCATCTTTTTAGATTTAGATTGCTTCCTATTGTTCCAACCACCATATCTGGTGTGAGACTTGAGGTATCTACAATAACTGAATGAAATACTCTTCTTGATGTGTCAATTAGAACTGCCTCCATTGCCAAGAATTTTTCAGGTTTATTTATCACCATCATGTCTTCTTCGGAAACTTCATGAGGAGCTTTGGCAATTCTTTGTTGCAGTCTTTTTACTCTTTCTTCTATACTGGCGGTAAAAACAAATGACGCATCAAACTGAGGATGCTCTGGCAATAAATCGAGAAGAACCTCACTTATCCGTGGTGTTCCTCTAACGGTGTGAAACGCTATGGATCTCAAAATAATTGTTGAGTCCTGAATCGTATTTCTACTAGGCCATTGAAACGATCTAATATCAGCCATAAGCGCAGCAACATATAAGTTACCAAGAACTTCAGCGTCATAGACTTCCTCTTTTCTTAGAGCGTCAGCAAGAATATGAATAGGATTCTCTCTTGAGAGCGAGTTTCTTCTGATATCCCATTCTGTACCAGTTGATTGAATAAAATTATTAGTAGCAGTTGTTTTTCCTGCCAAGTCCATTCCTTCAAAATGGAGATAATATGGTTTTTCTTTCATAGTTTACATTTGTACATATAATATTGATTGTTTATCTGAATCTGACATTCCCTTTAGGATTTGTGTAAATTTCTGTTCATCAGTTTTGTAGTACTCTGCTATTACTACATTCACACCAGTCGGTTGATAGTACAGCTCTCCAGGTATCACTTGTCCACCGGTTCCCTGAGATCCACCATTGCATATAACAATTAGTTTTAACGGCAGTTCTCTGGAAATTGCTTCAATTATTGCATTTTTACCTGAGTGCAAATAGGAAGCATCGCCGGTAATGGCGAATGTTTGCTTGATTCCTGACATCATGCATCCGATAGCAACGCCAACGCTCGATCCAAAACTCAGAACTGCGTCCACAGAATCAAGTGTGTCTTTGGTGTATTCGCCCAGGTCACCAACCAAACAAGGAACTTCTGACTCTTTGATAGCAGCAAATAATTTCTTATAGTTGCTAGTGACAATATATCCTGCAGATTTATCAACCATGATTCCAGTATTGTTTTTTGTTTGAAATCTTTCTGAGCTATTCTCCATTATTTTCTTATAAGCATAATTGCCTCCTTGTTCTAGTACCACAAGATCATCATTTAGGTGCAGATTGCTGGGTATGGGATAAGAATAATATTGATTTTTTTTATAACACGCATCCAGATATTCCTTTTCTTCTTTATAACAACAGCCAAACGACACAAATTGTTTTTTGCTGTTCTTTTCGGGGGTTCCATATAAAGTATCAATGTATTCTTGAATTCTTGTGTTTTTTGTAGCAAGATCTTGAGTTTGTTTTTTTGAGTTTATTGGATGAATAACATAACGCGAGTGATCCACTATTTGTTCTTTTTTTTCAGACTTACCAGCTTGTCTCTTATATTCGTCTTCGAGTTCAGTAAGTGGATTTGTAATCCTTATAACAATAGGTAATTGGAACTTTTCTGATAGGTCAAACGCTTTGTATGAAATATCATAAGCATTTTGAATGGAATACGGTTCAAACCAAAGTCCGCCAAAAAAGTCGAAATAGTGTCTAGAATCTTGTCTTGACTGAGATCCTTCAACATACACATCATCAAAAACGACGAGAACTAACCCGGCATTTACGCCCACCAGCATTGAGTTTAAAAAAGGATCGGCAGCGTCATTCAGTCCAACATTCTTGAACATTACTGCGCTTCTTTTGCCAGCGTAACACGCACCCCAAGCGATTTCATAAGCAGTTTTTTCGTTTATTGATGTTTGACTTTCGCCCAGCCTTGCGAAAAGCTTGTGCGACAAATATCCAGGAAAGTTAGTAAATACTTTTCCACCTCCGTCTTTAAGCCCATCTGCGAGAGCGTCTATGATTTTGAGGTCATTCATAAATTAATCTTGTAAGTTACTAATGGATTTTTGCCTTGTATGTATTGATTGTGTGATCTATAGACACCACTCATGATTTGCACAGGCATAAAGTGATCGTCTATGTTTGATGTCAATTCTGACTTTCCAACCATGCCTACCAAAAAACCCAAAAACTCTTTTACAACTCGGTGTTTGATTCTTTCAATTGCAAGCTTGTCATCTCTCATTTCTGAGCAGTATTCTTTCAGGTCGGACATATGTATAACTCGCATTGGCTCTTTGTCGCCAGTCATATCCTTATTTCTAAACACATATATGTCGAAATGGCTATTTCCACCCAGCAGATAATCGCCTTTGTTGTTTATTTCGTGCCTATCCTTAGACTGGTAAGAATGAATCTGAATGTTTTGAAAAGGTCCTTGCTCAATATTATGATATTCATGCTTTACTCTGCCGTTGCCCTTGTACAAATCTTGCCCTGGTCTTACCCATGTTCTCATTCCAAACCCGTTATGCATAAGGTTGATGGCAATATTTCCAATACAATCATCTCCTTTTTTAAGCCTAACCACTGTGGACAAATCAAGCTCTCCATATCCGTTAAATATCTCAGCAAATTCTTTATCAGAATGGTTACACACTGAATCATATTCCTTACCAAAGTACCCTCTATAGTCCTTTTGATTTATTTGTTGTAGAAATCCTTTTGGTTGGAAAAATGAACTGAATATTTCCATTGAATCAGGATTTTTGCTCTTTACACTTCCTGCCTTATAAAACTGATAAACAGCGTCAAATAGATGGTATCCGCTATGAGAACCCTTTCCATAACCAGTGCAGTAAGGATGGTATTGTTGGGTAACTATCTCATTGGGTAGTCTCCATTGACCATCACAATGGGTGGACTGTATAGCCGTTATCGGGCAATTAGTCTTTCTAGCTATCTCGGTCAATAATTTCTTAACTACAGCAAAACCTGGATGGAACCTTCTCTGTGTGTTTATTGAGAAGATTGTCTCTTTATTTTTTTGAAGATCGTTATAGTCGTTAAGAAGGTCTAAATAGTTGTCTTCAATTCTCTTTGCTGCTTTTTCATCGCTCACTACATAATTTTCAGTGGTTATTGGCTTGTCCATTAAGATGTTCAGCCCCATTTTTAGAGCCCATTTTGCATAAATGTAATGAGATAGTGGTTCGGTTGAAATTATTACTGCTTTTATCCCATTTTTTATCACATAATCCGTCAGGTACGATTCGACGTTTGCAGGGATCTTATCTTGAAACGGATCAATAAAGAAAAAGTCTGGTTTGTTGGTGTAGGTCTCAAAATATTGTCGGATATCAGTCTCTTTTTCCTTCAAATCTACAATTAGGCACAGCCTAAAACCATACTCTGATCCCCATTCCAACATGGCAGGAGCATACACCCGCTTGGCGTGGGGTCCAAAACCTATCTCTATTATGCCTTGTTTTTGCATGTAATTTAATACATCTGGGCAGGATGTACAGCGATTGTACATCTACTATATGCGTGATGCAAGATATATAATCAGGGTATGAAAGTGTTCTTTGGAGGTTCCCTTCCTGGCTACAGGGTAAACAAAGGTAACTACTCAAAAATTAGAGAGGTCATACTTCATCTTGGAAACAAGCTAACTCGTGATTGGATCGCGGAAGAACAGGAGGGTAATTCTGGTAGAACTCTCAGTGAGATGTATGAGTTAACCGAAAGAGCTATCAGAGAGGCAGATGCGGTGATTCTAGAGTATTCTCATGATATTTCTGCGATAGGCCAACAGCTAGTTCTCGCCTTGCAAAGACAGATACCGATTTTACTCCTTGTAAATGATGATGATGGAGCTGAAAACTCACCTTTGAGCGATTATTTTATTAGTTCAAAATACTACAAACAGATTAGAAAGGAAAAGTATAAGGCGAGCAATATCAAAAAGAGCATATCAACTTTTCTTAAGTGGGTTGAGGAAAATAAGGCTTTAGTTAGGTTTAACTTGGAGTTGGAAAGGGAGCTCGACGACTACTTAAAAGAAAAGGCGGTAAGGAATAATACAAGTAAATCAGTTGAAATTCGTAACTTAATCTTGGAAGACATGAAAGGTACCAGAAATTAATGGCCAACATATCCTTCTAGAAAATTCATCCAAAGTTCTGGAATTTTTGAGGAATATCCGCCACCAAACAGGACCGCCAGTTTTTCAAACGACTTAAACCTTTCGCCAATTTTACGATAGGTATCTTCGGTAAGGTTCAAACCGCCGAGATAATCGTCTCGGAAAGTGTCAACCCCAAGCACAAGCACTGTTATGTCTGGTTCAAAACCACGAGTCCTGGAGAGTACACTATCAAGTGCGTTCAGGTATTCAGTCTCTCTAGTTCCTGGTGGTAGTGTTACATTAATGTTGGCCCCCACACCCTCTCCTGATCCGGCCTGGTACTCAAAACCAGTCCCTGGATAAATTGTCATGGGATCTTGGTGCATAGAGACCGTCAGAACATTAGGATCAGAGTAAAAGATTTCTTGTGTTCCCTGTCCAGCATGAACGTCAAGATCGTAAACGGTCGCCTTTTTTATTTTTCCCTCACTTTGCATTTTTCTGATTGCGACGGCGTGATCATTATAGATACAAAACCCAGATGCTTTTGAAGACCCTGAGTGGTGCATACCTCCAATTAAGTTTATAGATCTCTCACCTTTTAAAGCCAAATCCAAACACAATATAGTACCTCCAACAATAGACAATCCACCTTCCAACATACCCTGATTTACTGGCGTATCCGGATCAGCCTCTAAGTTATTTCTTGATAGTCGTTTTAATTCGGCTAAGTATTGTGGTGTGTGAACTAGTAATAAGTCTTGTTCTGTCGCATCTTCTGGCTCTATCACTTCATAATCAAACTTTTTTTCTGCTTTCAATTTTTCCAAAAAAGCCCTAGTTTTTGTTCTCGAAATTGGATTGTCTGCACCCAAATCGTACTTTAGGTAGTTATCTGAATAGATAATCTCCAGTTTGCTCATTTCGTATATTCTACAACCAACAAACAACTTTGATCGAATAATGAGGTCACTTGCCTATTTGTTTATACCTAGCAGTTCTCTTATTTGGCTTCTGATAATTGACAGACTAGATACCTTATTTATTAGTCTATCTCGTTTTTGTGCCTGCGGAGCAGGCACATTGGCCGATAGGCTAAATGCTGTCTCAATTCTTGAATACCCACTGATAAAATTATCTCCTAATCAGTGGATATTTTATGGCGAAATCGATAGTTTGAGCCATATATTGAGAGAGCTTCGCCACAATCACTGGATGTGATCTTGTGGCGAACATAAGAGCTTGCTCGTCACCTTTTCAATAACTTCATCGAAGTTATTGAAATATTATTCCTGCGCTTCCTCTTATAATCGCTCATAACTTCGTTATGATGCTTGATTATAAAGATGCGACAGCGTAGCTGGCGCTTGCTCGTAAGAGCAATCATCCCGATCGAATGTCAGTGGAGTGAGATTGCTTCGGTTCGAAGTATCGAAACTCGCAATGACGATGAGGTCGGGATACCTTATTTGTATTCCTCACCGACAACCGCAGTTGGAGGTAACCAGCCTGCCGGCAGGCAGGGGTGTCGCGCGACCGGTATACCCCGACGGCAGGCGGGGTTGGCGAACCGTGAGGCACACTGTGCCGAGCGGTGAGCCATTAATTAGTAATGGTCCAGAAAATAAGTTCGAATATCGTTATAACACCTCACAAATCAAAAAATCCAGGCTAAATATAATAGACCTGGATTTTTTAATGTA
>Ga0172379_10002602_pt1 | contig 31324 bp, 63 predicted proteins | sample GrowelOW334metaG_FD_119756 | JGI IMG/M metagenome (GOLD analysis project Ga0172379, IMG submission 119756) | Groundwater microbial communities from an aquifer near a municipal landfill in Southern Ontario, Canada - Groundwater well OW334 metaG | ecosystem: Environmental > Aquatic > Deep...
GTAAAATCGTAACAATCTATTAACTCCTTTGGTTTATCCATTCTTCCTCTTAATAAATCCCCTCTTGTTAAAACAATTAAGTCTCTATTACGACTATGAAGTTGTCTATCATTTCCATCAATGAATGATACTCCTATAGGAATAGTCCATTCCACATCAACCAGCTTCCATTTATATTTAAAACCTCTACCAAATATGAAATTATTTGCCATTTTCTTTTAATAGCCTTATTTGTTCTTCTAATTTTTTTTCTTTTTCAGACATACTACCTGAACACAATTCACTTCCATAATTATTCCAATAATCTTCATGATTTTTTCTCATATCGGCAAGTTTTTCTTCAAGTAGATTAAGTTCAACGTTATCTAAATCAATTTTATTTGCTTCGATTATCATTTGTTTTGCCCCACAAAGTTGTGATTCCAAAATTTTAATTTGTTTTTCCTTACGTTTTTTAAAAGCAAATAACGCTTCTTTCTTGGTTGGATGTGCATATCGTTTTCTTCCATCCTTACTTACCCATCTTTTCCAAAAGTGATGATCTTCAACCCAATATCCACACGGAGTTTCCTTTATGATAAAATGTTTTTTGAAAACTATTCTGTACGAAACAAATGACATAAAACTATCACTAATTTCACCATCACATCGATATAAATAAGGATGTTCATCAAGTTTATTCAATTCTTCCTGTGTTAATAATTTCATTTTATTCTTTGTTTAATAATGTTGGAACAAATATAAGTAATTTATACCAAATTACCAAACTTTTAAAGAATTTTTGATTACAAAAAATCCCATTCCTATACTAACCAATAATGATAAGATATAAACGAATATTACCCATCCAGTCGAAGGTTCAACCGATATATAATTGAATTCTTTGAATTGTCTCCTTTGAAACTTATGGAGACTCCCATCAAGAAACTTGTAGTATTCATTCCATGTCTGTTCATTCAGTGCAAGATATTTAGATTTAACTTTAATAATTGAATCGTTGTTTACGATTTGTAACGCTTGTTTTGGTATTGGTAGAACATCGGGTAACTTTTCCCCAACCTTACCTAATACCTTATTCTTTAAGGCCTTATTAACAGGAATCACTGGTGGTGGATTTACCTTCTTTACACTATCTTTGTAGGTATAAAGGTCAAATACCTTGTTCTTCACTTCAGCGGTTAATTCGGCCGATAACGCCCATGAAAAAGCGTGCGACCATTGGATCTCGTTACCCTTCTTACCGATACAGATAACTAATTCGTTCTTATTACCTTTAACCCAATAATTTTCCTGATATTGTGCAATGGACATTGGTTTGTTTTCAAATACTAATACCCATAATCTTAACTGATTGGATGCGCCATATTTACCATTGAGGTTACGGAACTTTTCTTGGATATCCTTAGATACATTACCTCCTAAAATGGTCGGGTAATCAAGACCATTATTTTTTGTGGGATATTTAAACAATCCCATACTATCTGCTTGAACATCATTAACCATTTTTATGTTAAAGATTGTCAAATCAGATGCTTTTATTCTATTTTCGTAACTATGTTCACTTACATAAGATTTACGGGTATCGTCTGAACCACTCCATGTCGTTTGATATTCATAGGAAATATTACCAACAGTCTTTCCTTCAAACTTAGTTCCACGACTCCAAACACAATCATCATTTGAATGATAATTTTTGTGTGTGTTAATCACTTTTCTACCTGTACCGAACCTTTGAATCAACTCATCATATTGTTCATCAGTAATGGTAATATTTTCACCGATAGTTGTAGTGGCTTCCCAAGATGGGCCGACATCCTCTTGGTGTGAACAATCGTAATATTCTGTTCTGTAAGTGGTGTATCCGTCCTTATCCGTACCTGACGCAACTTGTCTAGAACATTCATCTACTTTCCAATAGTTATAAGGCTCTTGTTCTGTAACAGAAACAATAGACGAACCCCAATATTCTTTAAAACTAACTGAAGATGCTTCAATGGCAAACTTACTGATAATGACAGCGACAAGTACAACTAAGAAAGGAATGAAAAATTCCCACCATACGAATTCATGTCTTTTGAAGTAGTAAAATATCCCTGTTACAATCAACGGGATTAATAATGCAAGATAAATTGATGGCATAGTTTTATTTTTAATGTTATTAAATTGTGGTTGTGGTAGGATTCGAACCTACTATCACCCGTTTTGCGGGGCATATAACCGAATCATGCTTCTTCAACCATCCGTTTTATTTTCCAAACGGATCAACCTTATCATCCTTACCTGTCTTGAACGCGGCTTCAGTTTTACTTGATGTAACCAACTGAATGTCCAAGTCCGGACGACCACCGATAATCAAACTGTTCGGAAAGGTTGCCTTCATTGATTTGTGTTGCCGGTCGATGTCAATAAGTTTCTTTTGATTCATTGTAAACTCGTCTCGACTTCCTTCGATGGTATTCATTAACCTGGCATATAAACTAATATCAAAGGTAGGATTACTTTCCTGAACCCATTTCATAAGTGTTTCTTTACCAGCATTTCCATCGTTACCATAACGACCATTCATCATTCCAACATAGATTTCTTTGAATCCGTCTTTGTACTTTTCGGTAACACTGGCTTCTGTTTGGATTTTCTTCCATGTGTTGTCGAACACTACTTCATTGTCTTTTTGAGCGGCTTTACCTGTTAAATACAGTTTCTTTTCATCGTTTGATACTCCGATAGCCCAAAATATACCGATAACTATTACCAATACTACGACACCAATTCCAATAATTTTTCCCATGATCTTTTTTTTTTAATATTAATATTTAATGACTTATTTTTTATTACTAATAATTTTAATATTTCCAAAGGGAATAACTAGCGATATTATCATCAATATTATTGATATATTTACTAAAATCATAATGTTTTAAGTTTTCCACATCTACATTATGTGGGATTTTATCAAGTTCAACTGCCTGTTCATCTTCTCCAAACAATTCTATATATAATTCTTGATTAGTTTTTCTCGCATTAATAAAGTAATTTTTAATTGGATTTAAAACACTATCAGGAAGCGAAATTAAAAATAATTCGATTGGTTTATCTTCAGAGTTCCACAAAGTAATCCTATTTTGTATATCTTCATATATGTCTTCGATATCATAAAAAATAGCGTGTTTTACATTAGTTTGCCGATTTATAATATAAACCAATATTCCATTGGATGAATATTCATAAAAATGATCATCGGTACCTTCAGAAGCAGTACACCATTTTGTATTCATACCATATTTTTTACTAGCTTCATATGTTAATGGTAATAAAACTAACCATTCATCATTATCTACTAATTTATATGTTGCTTTTTCAAGATCTTTTTCCTTATCAATTTCTTGTAAAGTTTGAACATGAATAACTACGTCTTCAGCGGACAAAGTTTGTAAATCAACACCCTTCAAAGCGTTTGATTCAAATTTATCACAAAAATAATTAAATTCATCAATTTCAATTTTGTTTAATATTCTATCAAGAATAAAAATGATAAAATATTTTTCCAAAGAACTAAAATTATCTGACTTATAATCCTCAATCTTTTTAACAAAATTGTCTTTAGACATTTTTTTGTCTATTTCTTCATGAATTATTCGAGCCAATAATTCAACATATTTAGTTTTCTTATCAGGAACTAAAGATTCGATAATTTTAACTAAATTTATTTGATTTTTCTCATTTTTCCGTAATTCATCTATTCTACTCATCTTGACTTTCTTTTTCATCAGATTCGACTAGCCACGCTTCATAAGCGGCATCAACTCTTCCTGAAAGTAATTTATTTAACAATAATATTCCCACTGGAAGTGATAGGACAAATATAATAACATTTTCTAACATTACCAAATTTTCGGTTAAAAAATAGTAAGTTAAAAATAAAGTTGCATAATGAAATATTTGGTCAATGTTAATTACTGCAAAAACACCAAAATTCGGAATACCTGTATAATACTCTTTTTTTGCAAATTTTCGGGCGGTTATTTTACTTGATACATATTCAATTACAGTATGACAAATAAAAGTTATCGGGAAGAATAATAATACCAAAGGTGTCCATCCAATGTCTTCAGGTTTTATATGCCCAATATGATTTTGATATGTACACCATAAAGCAAAAAACACAAAAAACACTAATGTATATGTTCCCGTATGTTTTAATAAAATTTTAAAACTTTTAGATTTACCCGTAGCCATTTCTTCAGTTTGAAACATAAAGTCGGCAATATGATGAATTACTATTAGTATAAATGCTATTAACATTATTTCAAATGATTTAATTTTTCGTCAAGTTCTTTTTGAGCCTTTTCTTTAAGGATAGTTTGAAATGTTTCCTTAGACATTCCGTACATTGGACATTTCTTTATTTTCTCCATATCGATAGAACATTTTCCTCGACTGAAGAATTGTGAACTTTGGTCGTCAGGGTCACTAATAACCCGACCAGCACATTTTTGATCATTTAAAATACAAAGACAATATTCTGCACTGTCACCCGAAAGGTGATACTCATAATTTTCTTTATACAATGCGGGACACGTTGCCCCAATAACAGGTGTACTCATATTTATTTATTTAATTCGTTTGTCATTTCTTCATCAAATTCAGTACTTAAACCATCATCCTCGTATGATGCTTCATTTAAAAACTTATTGATACGAATTTTCACATCGTTTTTTAGTCTTCTTCTATCCTTGTGGGCTTCCTTTTTAATAACATCAACAAGAATTTCATAAGCTTCCGATGGAATATTTGATGGGTAAAACCCATGTGAATTAAGTATATGAACAACTTCGCCTTTAAGGGAAATTAACATATGTTCCATAACTATAAGGATTTCATCGGATTCTGGGTCAAACCTTATATCTTCCCGAAACTTTTTTGCGTAGTTTGTAACCATTGAATAAACTTTTGTTTGTTCTTTGGTCATATGGGAAAAAGCAATTTTCTCCCTTTTTTTCCTCATACGTTGTCTGAAACGTACAACCTGTTTTTTAAGTTTATAATTTATACTCATGATTTTTGAATTCTAGTTGCTTTCAACATATTATCTAAATTCCAACTGAATTGTAAAATTACTAAAATCACAATCAATTTCCAATCATACCAATAAAGGCATAATCCGACCGCGATGAAAAAACTGACTAATGCGGTTATAGCAATAATAATTCTTGTTCTTGTGTTCATACTTTATGTTTTAATGATTACGATACAAAGATAGTAATAATAATTGAAACTACCAAATTTATCTATTGTACCAAACTATTGTATCAAAATCCGTTCGGATAGCACCATATTTAACATCACTTGGGTAAACGGTAATATTACTTTCCATTCCGTCTTTAACGTAGTTTCCTGACCCATCATAGTCTATGAACCATCCACATTCAACGTTATCTAAAAAGTCTTGTAATGACATCACATCACCGAATTTTGGCATTTCTGAATACTTCGGGGTCTGTACCATTCGATACCTACGTGAAGCTTCAGAAACTTTCTTATTTGACTTTTCCATATAAGCCATATATTGAGGAAGTGATAACCCTTCAGGGACATTCTTAAATGCTATCTGTGATTCTTCACGAGCAATGTCCAGTTCAATTAATAATCTTTTTTCTTCTTCGTTCATTTTTTACTTGTTGTATGAAAAGCGTTACATTCCTTACAGAAATATATACGCTTTTCTTTTCGTTTTATACTTTTTTGTGTCTTCCTTTGAGCGTTAGCAACGACCATTAAAGCACCAATTCGATCAAATTTCTTCTTGGTACACTTCATTTGACTTTTCCTTCAGAATCAAATAGTCTTCAGGTGCTCTTTCGTATTTCTTTATCGCCTCATCAAATCTGTCAGCGGCATCGAAAATACCAAAGATGTCAAAATCAATAGGATTTGGTTCTTCAGCCCATTCCTTAGTCAAACAATCATTGGCTTTAAGTAAAGAAACTAAACTTTCTTTAGCTGTCTTTGTTAAACATTCCATGTATTGTGATTCAACCAAATAATTACGCCATCCGTTTAAAACACCATAACCCTCAACGAGGTTAATACATTGGTCTTCGGTCAGTTCGGACAACTTACCGACAATGGTGTATTCATTTTTAGGTATGTCGAACCTTTTGTAATTTGGTTCAAAATACGCCACCCTAGTTCCCCCGTGTATAACGAATACATCCCCAACACCTTTTGGAAGAGGAACTACAATCATTTTAATCTTACCTTGAATTGCTTTCATATTAATCACTTATTGCTTTGTATATACCATAAAAAATCCACAACCAAATAGACCCAGCCATACTATGTGAAACAATAAGTTCCACAACCGAAATAACACCTATGATGATTATTGTTGGACTGACTTTTTTCATGACAATGTTTCTTTGATGATTCTTGACGCAATCGTGAAATCGATAAGTGATGATTTAGGGTCTTGTTTAAGTAAACCCATAACTTTACCGATTTCCTTGGCGGAAGTGATATTGTTCAGGTTAATGATACCCAACACGATAGCTTCAATTTGTTCCTCATTATATTTCTTTGGAAGATATTTCGATAGAACTTCCTGTTCGTATTCGTTACCCATGATTTTAGCGTTTTCTTCCAACTCACGCAATTTTTTGGTAATTATTTCGTCCGGATGGTTTTTACTTCCATCGTCAACCTTAATACGGCTGAATTCGGCTACTACTACCCGAAGGTATGATAATTTTTGTCCGTCACGAGACTTCATAGCTTCTTTCAAGTCTTCGTTAATTTGTTCTTGTATTGTCATAATTTTAATCCATTAATGATGTTCTTGTTTCTTCTTCACATTTAACACACATATAAATTGTTGCGTTATCAAGTTCGGTCATACCAACAGTAAAGATTGCGCCAAACACTCTTTCGAATCCTTTGGTTTCTTTTTCAACCGTATGTTTGGTCAAAGCCTTACACTTTTTACAATAACGTTCAACTATTTTCATCTTTCTTAGTTTTAGGCTCAAACTCTTCTTTAAGTTCAAGGTATCTTTCATACCTCATTTCTTTATCACGTCTTTGACGATCTTTCATTTTATCAAGACGTTTTTGATACTCTTCAGGGGTTTCATAACGTTGTCTTGTTATCTTCGCTTCATACTGATCCCCACCTGAATTATCGGGGCCATTTTCCCATGCTTCAACATAACAAATTTCAAAAATATCGTTATCCTGAAATTCAATATGTTTAATGTCTTTCCATGTTATCGGGGAACTTCTTGCAATATTAAGAAGCGTGACATCTTTAAATAACAACTTTGGTGGTTCGTAATTTTTAAATGGATTGTTTTTCATTTTGTCTTATTTCGATTAGTTTTCGATTCAATCTTGTTTTAAGGTCAAGAATACCCAACATCAGTTGGAAATCCATTTTAGTTGTTCTTTTCAACCTCTCGTTAAACAAGTCAATTAATTTAGATGTTCCCACACAATGTTCAATTGTTACGCAACTGTTAATTGTGTCTTGAATCCATACTTGGATATCACTGTTATGTGTACTTTTTGCTCCCATTTTATATGTTTTTTCCGTTTATTCTTCGTTGAATGATAAAGGTTCTTTTACCTTCACCAAATTTTTTCCATTGTTCCAAGCCAATTCTTTCCTTCAAATCGTCAGGGGTTACAAACCCATGAAAATGATTGATGGGGTCTTTTTCCTCATAGTACCAATATAAAACTAAATAACCTTCATCTTTGTACTTATATTTTTCATAAGTACTGATATCGGTATCAGGTTTTAATTGTGAAACTTCAACATCATAGACAATGTTTTTCAATGGTCTTTGAGTCCTTTTAACTCCCCGATTTGCGTAAAATACTGCTTTAGGATGTTTCATTTTGATACTTTTACTGATTTTTCACCGTCCCAACCATCGACTTCAGCCCTGTGTGGAAACATTTTGTAAAATATTGACCACACCTTTTTTGACCTAGCTTTCCTTGGGTATCTGATAGCCCAACCATGACGATTACCACTACCGACATAGACACCTTTATTGTCCCTAGTTTCCTTTAAATTGTTTAATCTTAAAGAATCCCTAGAAGTGTTGTACCGTTCCCGTTCAATAAGAGCGATTTTACGATATTCAATGTCAGTTAGTCCTAACTCTAAGAACAATTTCTTTAGTTCACAGAATTCTTTATGATTCTTACGAATAAAAGCTAAGGAACTTTTACCATCACTTAATTTAATTTGTAAATCAAGATGTTCAATAACCGTCTTGGAGTCATATTGAATTCTGAACTTGTCAACTTCATAAACAAGATGTTTTAACCTTCTAAGCTGTCTTTCCCGTTTCATCTTATTCGTGTATTAATTTACCCTCGTAAACCATAAGATAGGTATCCTTATATGTACCATTTTTGAACGTATTAAATTGCTCGATAGCTTCATCACGGGTGGGACATTCCATAACAAATTGGTTTTCAGTTTCCCAACCACCTTCACCTGAAAGGATTAAGAATTTTTTGTCACCTTCACCTGAAAGGATTAAGAATTTTTTGTCACCTTCAGCCCATCTGTAAGCTCCTTGTTTCAAGATAGCAACCATAGAATGAAATAAATCCAAAGATGCCCCGTTAGTTTCGTTTTTCAGTTCACGGGCATACTTCCGAACTATACCGTCAGGTATAATTCCATCAATGTCACTTTGTTTTATTTCAAGAATACCTTGACGTACTTCCTCGTCAGTCATTTTGTCGAACAATTCTTGTATTGGATTCATATCTTTTAGTTTTATGTGACAAAGATAAGCAAAAAATAATAACCACCAAATAAATTGATGATTATTATTTACATACTATGCTTATGGCTAAATTATAGTAATTCTTCAGGGATAACGGGACATATTTTGTGTTTCCACCATTCAGACCCGTCATATTCGGCACGTTCCAACCAACTGCCATCTTCAAACCAAACTACACCAAACAAATTTTGCCTACCCCAACCTGAATCGTATTCAAAATCAAGTGAATAAAGAAACTTTACCCAATCTTCATCAGAGTACCCGACTTTTAAAGGTGAAATGCCCTCTTCTTCGTAATAAATAAGAACACACTTTACCTTTGGTAATCTTTCAGTAATCTTTAAAAATTCTATTTTTGCGTTAGTAATATCACTCATGTTATAAATCACCTTTCCATTCACATTCAGTACATTTCCATCCCTGTTATTTCATCTTTGTAAAAAGAATCGTATAACGGATTTTCTGTTTGAGTAAATAACACTTTTACTTTAATATACACTTTTTTTAGAAATTCGTCAATCATAATGTGGTAAATTTAAAACATTTGTTCCAGGTCTAAGCTTAGGATAAATTATCTTTTCATAATACATTAATCCTGTATCAACTGAAACGACATAATTTCCTGAACCTTTGCCACCAATTTCCCAAAATGAAACGACACTTTTGATTTTTTCATTGGGTCGTTCAGCACGAACTAAAACCAACATTTCATCATTGGTCATAGTAAATCCTCCTCTTCGTAAACTGATTTCATTTTTTCCATTTCTTCCTGTAACATCTTAAAATGATTACCATATAAGAAGAAACGATTTTGGATACCTGTATTTTGTGGGATAAACATTACACTTATCCCGTGTTCTGGATGTGGTATCAATAATATCATTGAACTGGAATAAGTTTCATCGTCACAATAGACTATCTTAATTTCCTTACAATGGGTCTTTATGTACCTTTCAATACGTTCCATTACTTCGTAACCACATAACCTCTTACTGAACTCCATGTCGTTGAAATGACGGTATTTTAAGGTCTTGGTTTTACCGTCCGATGTTTTAATTTTATTCCGAATCCAATCACCATACAGGTCACTTCCGTAAGTTTTAGTTAACCACTTATCAAACTTATACCAAATACGATGTATTTTATTACTGTGAGCAAACATCCTTTCCAAACTTTCTTTGTATGGTATTTCCACGTCATTTTCAAAGTCACCTGTTGCTTCAGGGTAATGTTCCCATAACATACCGGATGACTTTAAATCATCGTATTCTGATCTTTTTAAATTTATTAATGGTAACATATTATTTTTTTATATAGTTCGTGTGTGTCGATATCCGTGTAGGTTATAATTAAATCTCTAATACTTTCGCCAAGTTTTGTCGCCATTTTCCCTATCGGACATTTCAAAATTTTCCTTTCCTTTAAGAATCATGTAATCGCCACCACTCATGTTACCATCAAGTCCATCATCAATATGATATCTGATTTTCCATCCCGCAACTTTATATCTTCGTTCAAGCTCGGCAGTCATCTTTGGAATTCTTGATTGACCTAGCCCCACGATTGATTTTTTTGTTTTAGGGGAATAGGAAAACCTAGTATAACACATATCAATTGATACCTCACGGTACAATGATTTATCATACTTTTCAATAATCTGTTCATCGATGTAGTCTTCCACATCTTTAATTAGATTTAATTCAACCTCACTAATAGGGGTTGTATCTAACTTATGTTTTAGGTCTTTGAAATTAATTGCCATTTTAGAAATCTTTATATTGTGGATACTTTTCTAACAGTTTAGTGTCATAATGGACAAATGATTCGAGTTCATTGTCACCACCCATATCATATTCAATGGTAATATGTTTATTAAACCAAGAATATTCGCCTTGGTAATGTAAAACATTATAGGTCTTATATAATTTCTTCTTATATCTTTGATACTGATTTTCAGTAGAAACATAATATCTAACACTATACAGAGAATTGTCAACAAAAACCAAAACAACATCTTTACCATAAGAATATTCATTCAATCTTATGATTAATACATCTTCATATTCGGTTATATTTACGGGATTAATATCAACGCCTTTTTTTATTAAGGATTTTGTATTATCATATCCAAGAATAAAATCATTTAAAACTGTCTTAGATTTAGCATCAATTTGTGAAAAAACATTCAAGGATGAGATCACAAATAAAAGTAATACTGACAAGAATTTAATCCACTGTTTTTTCATTGTGATATTTTATTTGTAATTCTTTTAAGTTTTCAATTACTTCACATTCTTTTTTACAAAAAGGACATTTACCATCATCATTTTTATGTTTTTGAAACACCCCATGTAAATCACAATATCTTGTGGTATATTCATCATTTATATTTTGAATGATGAATTTTTCAACTGTGGATAATTTTTTAGTTAATTTCATTTTATTTTGGTTTATTTTAATTAGGATATTTGTACCAAATTTGTTCCAAATGCATCATAGTTTTAGGAATTAAACTGTCAACATAAAAACAATCAATATTAGTTTCGGCATAATAATGTACCGATGACAACCTTTTATATTCCTCAGGCCATATTTCATTTAAATGAATCATAAGTGATTGACCCATTCTAATTTCAGGTTCTTTGTCTGGAAGAACCGTATCATACCAAGCCTCTATGAACTTTTGATAAGTCATTGATTTAAAATGTTTATAGCTTCTTCTTTGGTTATTTTTTTACCATAATAATATGGTGTTTGTTTACTTTCAGTTATTCGGATAGTTATTCGTTCAATTAACAACTTTTTATCTGCATCTGTCGTAACATAGTTCTTATAAACACAAGGGGAACAATTAACCAAATTGGGGTTAAAATCCCAAATTTTATTATATCTTCGTGTATATTCATTTTGAAGTTCATAATGCCTATCCATTAGATATTCTTGTTTATTATAAAAAAATTTCATGTGTCCTGTACCTAAAGTAAATTTAGTTGGGATATCATCAAATTCCTTATTTTCCCGAATACGATTCGCAACTGCCGTAAAAATCCTTGGTAATTCCCTTAACTCAGCAATAAGATGTTGATCAGTTAGATTTTTGGGTTTTATGGCGGTATTAATTCGGGTCATTACTTTAAAGCCTTAATCGATTTAACGATTTTTTCACGGTCTTTGATTTTTGTCTTCAAATCTTTCATATAGATTTTGTGACCCTTTTTAGTTTTCTTGAAATCTGCATTAGCTTGTTTTTGAATCTTTTTCAAAGTAACAATTTCAGATTTAATTTGTTCATTGGCAAGTTTAATCTTGTCCTGACTGAAACAAACGGTTGATAAAACAACCAACATGATAACTAATAATAATTTTTTCATAATGTCTTTTTTTAAATTCAGTACAAATATAATCATTTATTTTGATTCCACCAAATAAAAAACCCCTCAATTAGAGGGGCCACTGAAAAAAACATCTTCGAAGTCGGCTCGACAACATTCGTTCACCGCCTTCACCACTTCATCGTAGTCATTACCGTACATACTACCACAGCAAAACGAATTCAATTCAATCAATTTATATTCGTCAGAAGATAGCCTACATACGTCAATGGTATATGCTTTATCAGGTTGATATATTTTTGCCATTTCTTCAGCAAATCTCCACGCAATTTCATCACCACAGTATCGGTCATAATATGCTGAGAAGGTCTTACGATTGTCTTTATCCATATATAAAGACCCTGAAACCACTTTTCCGTCAACAACGATAAATCGGTATTCTTCTTCAATATCGACTACTGGTGACACCACAGATAGGACATCTAAGTCTAAACCACCGTATGATTTAGTCATAATGTCAAATTCTTGGTCAAAATTAGTGTACGGCAACAATTGTCCGGGAAACGATTTATAACCATTGGAAGGACGTATGAAAATTGAATCAGTTCCGAACCTACCAAATATTCTATTTTTGTTCCTAAGAACATCATTCAAACCCATCATCATATAGTTGGAATTCAATAAGTATTCACCGAAATAACCGTAATATTTTGAACATTCATAGTTTGCCAATTCAAGGTAAATACCCGGATAATATGGACTTTTTAACACACTTCTGCCATGTTGTAACGACCCGTGAAATATAACAATATCGTTCATATTGTCGAAGTTCTTTCTAAGGAAACTATCAACTGGTATATTTCTTTGATCATCATAAAAATGGACTTCAGCTCCACTTCTTTTGATGGCTTCAACTAATCTGTCCTCGTAATCTTCAAACATATTTTTGTCGATTACCCACTTAACTTTTTTCATTTCGTTTATAAATTAAATTTTATTCCAACACCGTACCTATTAATGGACATATATTTAAACCATTTCAATGCGTCAATAGTGTTTATTAATCCTATTAATTCAACCACAGTACCAACTCCAATTATAATATTTTGATTACTTGGGGTTTGATTATCTATCACTAAAGGTGAACAAATAATACTTGTTCCTATCCCAAATAAAATATAACTATTAACCATTTGTTTATGATATTGGCTTGAACTATATTTAAAATTTATAATATCATTTTCAATTAATTTAATTCGTTGTGAATTGACAACAGTTAGTGAATCAATATTAATTCTTTGATAATTTTGGCCATTTGATATTAATATAATTCCAAATAAACAGATAAATAAAATTATTTTTATCATACCTTTTGTTTTTAAATTTTACAACAAATATACTAATTTTTTTTTAATAAACCAAATAAAAATCGTATTTAAATACGATTTTTTTGATATTGTGTATATTTATAATTAAAAAGATATGAGCAGGCCAAAATTATTTGAACAGGATAAAAAAATAAAATTAAGTGTGACAATATCCAGAGAAGCTAACGAAAAATTAGAATTATTAAGTAATAATAAATCAAATTTTATTGATAAAATAATAACTGAATATTATGACCAAAAAAGTAGAAAATAAAATATTTTTAATATATAAATTTACAAATAAGATAAATGGTAAATCATACATCGGATTCACTTGCCGAGGATTTGAATTGAGGATGTATGAACATGTCTATTTAAGTACGAAAAAATCTAATTTTAAATTTCATCAGGCATTAAAAAAATATGGAATAGATAATTTTAATTATGAAATATTAGAAAATAATATTTTGAGTCGGGCGGATGCTAATATTAGAGAAATTTATTATATTGAGCTTTTCAATACATTTCGAAACGGATATAACATGACTAAAGGTGGTAGTTATCAATCTGAGTATATTTTAACGGAAACATCACGAGAAAAAATGAGGAACGCTAAACTTGGTACAACACAAAGTTTTGAAACTAAAACTAAACGTTCTAAATCATTAAAAGGTGTTCCTAAATCAGAACAACATAAAATCAATTCAGGTAATGCACTTAAAGGTAAAAGACGTTCAGATGAAACAAAAATAAATATATCACAAAGTAGAACTGGTAAATGTTTAGGGAGTGAAAATCCATCGGCAAATAAGATAAACATTTATGATAGTGATAAAAATCTTAAATTTAAATGTAATGGTAATTTTGATTCATTATGTAAAGAATTTAAATTACCATTACATGCATTAAGAAACTCATATTATAATAATGGAAAACCAATTTATACATATAAATTTATGAAACAAGAAGTTTTATCTAAGTATGGCGAATATATTGGTTGGACTGCTATCAAATTATAATAAAGAACACGATTTACTTATTTCAATACATTCGTGTAATGTGTTGGCAACATTCTTATCATCCCTAAATTTACAGAATCTTGGATGTAATGTTGAATAATTATCTTTATTGTTTTTTGATAAACCTGAACACTTAATTTCAACGATTGTATTTAACAAATTGTTTTGATTATCGGTAACATAGTCCATAGTATCTTCGTCCATACCGCCAGGTGATGTAAATAATAAACCATCTTCAGTTTCACAATTTAAAGATGAAATAACATTTTCGTTCTTAGTCCCTTTTGTACCATAATTAAAACCAACTATTTTCAAATCTAAATTAATTTCGATTTTAATTTTCACTTGATAAATTGGCTTACCGTCCATCCACACACCATCCATTGATTTAACTACTGTACCTTCACCGTCACGGGCAACCACTTCATTGAAGTGCTCCATAACGTCTTTAATTGTCCTTACAATTCTTGTTTCAACGATTGAAATCATTTTACAATCATGTAAAGTTTCATTCAATTCTTTAAACCTTTCGTAATATGTTCTTTTACATTTACGGGTGAAATACTCATCAATTGTAAGAATATCCCAAGCGGTAAACCTAATTAACTTTAACGCCTCTTCATACGGCATATGACGTTTTTCAAGTTTGGCAATGTCTTTGGTGGCATCTTTCCCTTCGCTCTTTTTGGTTGCAATAGTAATCAATGATGAAATAATACCATTACTTTCATATCTTGGTATTCCTTCCATAGTTAATTCACCATTCAAGACACAATCTTTCAACTGTTCCAATTCGGTAAAAAACAACGGATTTTCCAATAAGGTTGGTTCACCCTGTCTTGATTCATTCAACAGTTCGCCACCTTGAATGATACAATTCATGAACCGTCCGTCCATTTTTTCCTGACTGAACGCTTCCCCTTTGGACAATAACTTCGTAATCAAATCTTTTGAGTAAGGTTTACAACCCATATAACCTGTCTTTTCAATCAGGTCAGGGAATACCTTGTTAATCATCCGTGTACCGAAACCAATTTTACAATCCTTTTCAATGACACGTTCAATGATATATGCCGATTCTGGGTCTATTGTTTCAAGGACTAATTTCAATAAATTAATTGCGTCATGTCCCGTTTTTTCACGAGACGACAAACGTTCAAGTTGATCAAGAGCCCACCATAATGCCGAATCGCTATAAATTTTGGATAATTCTCCTATTTCTTTTTTATCGTAAACAGGAATTTGTTTAATATAAAACTTAATCCGTTTAGAATTAGCCATGTACAAGACCCGTTTAAAAAGGTCGTTATCGGAATATTTTGTGACAAGTTCCGTTTTCTTTATCGTACTTGATTCGTTGGCGATTTCGTCAAAAATTTGTTTTACTGTCATTTTTTATCGTTTAGTTCTTGTAATGTTTTAATCAATCCGTTTTTACAATCCGTACCCATCATTCCCCACCATATTGTCCAAAATGTATTAAAATATTCTTCAGATTGTCCGTCGGCAATTATTTCATCATGAATATTTTTCTTCAATTGTTCGATAATTTCATCCATGTTATTGTCGTCTTGGGTCTTGTTCACACCATTTTTGATACAATAATACTTTACGTTTCATCTTACGAGCTTCAGCCTGAAGTTCATCAAGTGACACGGCAAGTAAAATTTTGTCGATTGACATCCCTGTTGAACAACTGTCATCAAGGTATCTACCCAAGAACACATTACCGTTCTCGGCAAGTTCGTGCATTTTATGGTCATTAGGGTATAACTCTTTGACCTCATTGATTAATTCTCTTGTGTATGCCATGGTTTTATTATTTTAATTTGTTTTGCTAAATACCACATTCCCCCTTGACATTCGGGGCGATTAAACACTTCAAAATCTTCTATTTCCACCTCGTACCATTGTCTTCCTTTCAAGGATAAATGTGGCGCATATGGAGAAGAAACACAATGCCAAAACGGTCTATAAACATAACCTTTAGTCGGATGTGATTCTGAAAGTAACCATTCCCCTGTCGATAAACGTTTTGTTTTATTTATAAACAGGGGAGTGATTGAGCCGTCCTTTAGGACACGGAATAACTTATATGCTATCACTTGTCTTTATCAAGAATTATTTTAGCTAGGTTATTGTCGTTCTTCATCTTTTCGATCAATTCATCGGCACTTAACCCTTTTACACTTTCAAGAACTTTTTCCTTTTCAGTTTGAATACCAAGATCAACCTTAACATCCATGGCCATACTTTTAAGTTCAGTCACAACATAGTCAGTTAATTCATGTGGAATTTGTCTTGCAATAGAATCGGTTGTCAAATAGTTAAGTACACCACCACCAGCAATTATCAACAATGATTGTTTCTTGTCTGGAGTTAAAACGTATAACATCCAAAATAAAATCATAAACGGATATGACCAAAATAGCCATTTTCGCATCCAATTTATAAATTCTTGTCTTGGTGTTAACCCATTTTCCTTTTCAGTATCACTAAAATCCTCGTCAAACATACCAACAAAAAATATGATAGTAACAACTAATGAAATAATAGTGAATAATACCACCATCCATCCAAATAATGTGGTTGCGTTGTCAGCTACTGACACCCAATAAAATAATTTAGAATAATCGGTCATAACATTAAATTTATTTAATTTCTTCTTTTATAATTGAAAACAATTTTTTTTCTTCCCGACATTTATTCATTATACCAATTTTCATTCTAACACCAATTGATTGTGATGCTAATTTTGCGTTGACACAATGAGTTAAATCATCTTTTGTATAAGAAACACCATTGACTAGAGCGACCCCATAATAAACATTCTGTCTTGGTTGTAAAAACCCTTCGACTTGTTTTAATTCTACTAACACGGTGAGTTCTTCTTGCTTTTTGTCAATGGTGTATATCAACTTGTAAATTCCTTTTAGTGTCACTTAGCTCTTTTTATTTTGTTCAAACCATTGTTTAAAATTTGGTGAACGTGGTTTATCAAAATTGGAATTACCTGACATTATTCTATCAAGCTCTTCTCTAAAATCATCTGAAGCGTTCCAACATCTTCTTGCAAATACTTTAAGTTCTTCATTGGTGTATAAACCTTTCTGATGATAGTCTTTTACTTCGGAAGACTTAGCAAACTCAACCATTTCATTAACAACTGAATTTAAATTAAGAGTAATTGCATGAAATTCATTTTTTGTTTCTATATGGTAGGTTTCTTCTAATTGTAGAATAGCTGCTTCTTCTAATTTATTTTTCATATTACCACATTTTCATTAAATCCATTTTAAAGTGGTAGGAATTCAAAATTACGAATAATCCGAATATCACCCCAATCACAGCCCCAATCCAATTTACCACAGGATATAACTTAGTGTTAAGAGTTAACCTTCCAAGCGGTGCTAAAATTACCCACATGAATATCAAAAACGCAAGGAATGCTGGCCAATTGAATGTGAATAATCCGATGAACATCCATATTAGATAAAATAAAGATGTAAGTGAGCTACTTAAAACCAAACTTTTGTCATCTTTATTAAGGTCATCTACTTTGAATTTCCCTTTTAGGATTTTAAAATACTTCCTAGACTTTTCAGCCTTTTTTATGGGTGAAAATACCCAAGTAATTTCATACAAAATGAAAAAGATTGCAATTAAATAAAAAATGTGTTTCATGTCTTTAACTTTAACGATGTAAAGATACAACTTTAAATTGGACTCACCAAACTTTTTTGATGATTTTTTTCATGATTCCATCTTTCGGAATATAAACGGTCAAGTTCCATACTTATATACAAAACCGTATCACAACATTCTAAGACCGCACATTTCGTACCGAACGGAAAACCACCTTGAGAAACGTGTCCTTTAGGTATTTCCTGATAGTAATGACCATCTGTGTTACTTAATTCTAACATTACAAGGCCTTTACCCTTCAATTCTTTACCACAACGAGTACATTTAATTTTTTTCATAATTATTCAAATGTTCTATGTTCATCAACCCATTTAATTTCTTCCAGCGTAATATCAACAAACCAATCGACATCATATATACGATTGTGAGGATAAGCACCTTCAATCTTTTTATATGAAGGTCTATATTCCGTGTTACCTGAACTAAACAATATATTTTCATAAGCAAACTGAATTTCATACTTTGGATATCCGTATCTACCATATTTTTGAATAACATTTATTTCCTGCTCGATAATACCAGGTTTTAAATAAATTATTTTTTCATTTTTATTTCCAAATCCGTAAATATCATCTTTTATCGGATGAATAACGCCTTTTACTTTTATTGGAATATTTTCTTTGATTCTTTTTCTGAAGACCATTTCGATAAGATAATCCTTTTGATTCCCTGATAGTTTAATGAAACCTTTATCTTTCTTCATTTCACCAACAGCCGCCTTAGTTTCAGATAGAATTTCAGTATAAGTTTTTTCAGTTTCAAGACCAAACATTTCATTGAATATATTGGTGTAAAATTTTATCAATTGGTTGATAATATCTTGTTGTCTTGCACCATTACCGTCACCATTTTTATCAAACTTTTCGTGCATCTCTCCAATGAATTTGTTTTCGTTAACTTTTTCAATGAAAATTTTATCATTAAATTCCTTATCTGGAAACTTATCTCTGTATTGGAAAACAAGAGCTCCGAACACATCATTCATCATAACACCTGTTTTAGATAAAGACTCAATAAACTTCATGTCAGAAACAAAGAATTTTCTTAACATTCTTTCTTTTACCCTTTCAATTTTTAAATCATTATCAAGTGTGCTAGTCCAATATTTCTTTACTGTTTCGGTTGTTGACAAATACGAATCAAAAACCTTATGGTAAACTAAAATATTCAAATCAAAGATGGTTCTCATACCCAAGGCAAATCCACGATCATAGTACGCACCGATAGAACCGTAAAACTTTAAATGGTTGAAATAAATTAACAGTTTCATGATTTGATGGTCGGATAATGTATTTTCATCGTACACACGAACATTAATAAAACATTTTGGGGTATTGTACCACAACAATCGTCTGAACCCGTCTAATAGACAATATGACCCGTCTTTCCTTCTTAAAAGGAAGAATAATTGGTATTCATAGATTTCCGATGGAGGATTTTTAATCACGTTTTCATCACTTCTATTGAAGTAATCTTCCTTAAAATTCCATGTATTGAAATTCTTATAATCAATACCTTTTTTGTTAAGAGTATCAATTAAATACTTCTTTAGTCCAAGAGCTTCAGCTTTGTAGTTTTCATACATAACATCGATAACATTATCGCGCCCATTATTAAGTTTTACTAAAAAAGAATTTGTATCCATAACCTTTGAATTAATTATGGGACAAATATAAACATTAAATCTGGAACTACCAAATTATCTATCAAATTTTTGATATGTTGGTTTTGTTGGGGTATAATCCGTTCCCCATAAATCGGATGTAATCATCAAATCCGCTGAATGTCTGTTACAGGCAACAGGAATGTTGTGAATACGACATTGACGTAATAACATCATAATGTCAGCTTCATGTGGATTGGCGGTTAAATCGTCAATTAGAAATACACATAAATCTATTTCGCCTTCCACTACTTTTGCCGCAATTTGAGCATCACCACCAAGAGGACCCGAATTCATTTTGATAACATTCACTTGGGGAGCGGGGGTTAATTGATGAGATACTGAAAGTAAGGTTTCTTCAACTAATTTACCTGTTGTTCCTGTACATATAATTTCATTTTTAAGAAGTAATTCTCCATTATATCTTACCCATTCCACCATGTCTCCCTTACGGGCATCATGACTAATAATAGCAATTTTTTTTCCTTTTATCATTTTATTTTTATCATTAGACTTCTAACCTTATCAATGTAATCAGATGAATTCAAATCTGAAATCCTAATTAATTCATTACTATCAGTCATATTCTTACCCTTTGTTATACCTAAATTACCATCAAAATTATGGAATACTAAAGGCACATTTAACAAATCATAAAGATATTCATACGAATTTTTGAACGAATCCTTAGTATCTTTATCCATTGTCTTTGGATCATATATAGTATCATGATTCGTATTCAATGCAGTTTTAATAATTTCCATAATATTAGATGGAAAATTAATCTGAATAGAATCTATCCTAACATCAATTTGATTCCAAAATGATATTTCCTCATTAGATTGTTTTTTATATACCGCAACTTTTTCTTTACCTTTGTGAATTATGTAAATTAACAAACCATCCCGTGTGTATGATTTATATTGTTCTGATGTTGATTCTGATGCTGTACACCATTTTGTATTCGAACCGTATTTTTTTGATGCCTCATATGTTAACGGAATAAGAATTAACCATTCTTCATCTTCATAAATCTTTTTAATTTGCCTTTCAAGTTCCTTTAAAGCTATTTTTTCATCCGCTCTTTTAACCGAACCTGAAACTTGAGTAAATGATTTATAGCCTTGAAGATCATTATCATCAATTAAATTTCTTTCATTATAATCGATGAATTTTTGAAATTCTTTGATGGCCGACATAAAAATATTATTGTCAATGAAATAATACATTATTTCAATTTCATTATCAGTTAAAATTTTTAATTTATCAACATCAATTCCCGTTCTTTTGTTTATGGCGTTAAGTTTATTTGTTGATGAATCACTATATGTTTTATATAATTTCACCAACATTTCAACATACTTGGTATCACCATTACAAAACAGTTCAAGTATCTTAACTAAATTAACCTTATTGTCTTCGTTTGCTTTTAAATCACCTATCTTTGACATACTTAATATCTCCTGATAATGTTTTTACATTTCCGTTTATTCCTTTGGCTTTTATGTCACCTGAAGTTGTTGATACATCTCCACCAATATTACCACTACTGACATAGTTTAATTTTTAACAAATATACAAAATTTTTACCAAAAACCCAAATAAGATTAAACAAGTTTCCTGTTTTTTTCAACAGATTTTTCACATTGACAAATAGCCCAATCAATTTTATTGGTGTCCATCTTATCAACTACCTCATTTATAGGTAATTCAAGTCTGTTATGTGAATACATTCGTTTGAACATCAACTGTTGTCCTTCGGTACATTCACTTAACAAATTTTTTAAGATGTCTCTTCCGGCTTTGATTAAAGTATTGTTTACCATATTAATTTAATGCTTTTTCAACGGCAAAACTACTTGAATACAATTTCATATCCTTCAACGCTAAAAATTTTGACATAATTTCAGGGGAATAAAGTGATACTTTAATATTATGATCTTTTCTCAATAGGTATGGATAAAAATTAGCACCAAACGCTAATTTATGTTGGTCTTCTGGCAATTTTGACACCAAATAATCCCAATCAATTTCCTTATATTCCGCCCGACCATGATTACCATATGGTAACAAGACAAAATAATCGACCTTATCTTTCCATTCATCATATATGGTAACAAATTCATCTATTGATTTTTTATCAGATATAATGTTATGAAAATTTAATTTTATTTTATGGTTATAATAAAGATCGGCGGCCGTTCCCCAATATTTCTTTAAATGGGAATGACAGCTCACCGCGACCCCACCACAATATAATTTTGTTGATATAAGTATATCATTTATAATATCATCAGATTGATCAATAAACATTCCATTTGTTGTATAATTAGGGACAATATCAAGATCATAAAACGACTTTAATATCTCTTTCCATTGAGGATGTTCAAAAAGTTCCCCACTTCCAGGTATTGCAACTTGGAATGGTCGTTGATTTATAGTCATTTGACCAAAATAATTTGATATTTTTTCGGGGGCATCTAAAACACAATTTCCATTCTTATTACCTTTTAAATAACAATAGGGACATGCCGCCCTACATAAACCATTCATTGTTTCAAAAACGTCAACGTCATAAAATTCAGGATATTGCAACTCAGTAATCGGTTGTTTTGGGTCGATAGCTATTCTGATAGTTTTTCCACTTTTCATCCATATACCTCTATAATTAGATTCCTTGAATTCTCTAACTTTTATATTTCCATTTAAATCCATAAGCTAAATTTTGTTTATTATTACAACATCGTATAATTGATACACTTAAATATTTTAATTCCTTTTGAGGCTGAAAAGCTGATATCCATTCTTTTATAAAATTTCCTTCCGAATCATATTGTAAAACTGGTTTCATTAAAGTCTCATTTAATTTAGTTGGAAATTTATTAAAATCATCATTTTCGTATCTCCAAATATACCCACCAGCACTTCTACATTTACCAGTTGCACAAAATTGAATACAATTCATATGACGGTTAATTTCTTTTGATCCTTCAAACGCTATAACCCGATAATTGTTTTACCCTAGATGATAACGATCCATAAAGCTCATTAATCTTTCTTGATAATCCCAATCTGGATTTTCGTCAGATGAAAACAAGAAATACATTTCTCTTTTCGGGTCAAGTTTATTTTTGATTTCCAATAAGTTTTCTTCTGTAACAAAAGCGCTATGCCATTTATATTCGGGGTTAACGTCATTGTTCTTCAATTCATATTGAATCTCCCCGTTCCAAGCAGGTTTACCATAATCCTTTTGTTCATATAATTCATCAAACGTGAAACCAGGTAAAATTGGATACATTTCTTTTGTTGCTGGCCAACAATGCGATGAACATGCATAATTAAAAAATGTATCTAATTCGTCTTCCGTTAAATCATCGATGTTTTTTATTTCATCATATTCATTCCTATATTCAGGATAAGCGGCTTCAATCAAGGCAACAATATTTTCCTTAGCTTGTGACGTACCAACGAATAATTCGCTGGAGCTGTTTGTGATTTCACAAATAATTGAATGAACCCTTAAGGTAAAAAGTGTTTTCATTATATTTTATTTTAAATTGTAATACAAAGATAATAAAAAAAGTCACAATACCAAAAGATAAAGTGACTTTTTTAAACATAGCGACAATAAATTATTCGTTCAATATAATCATATTAGTACAAGTAATAGGTAAACGAGCCGTAGGCAATGTTTGCGTACCACTTTTCACCATAATTTCATAATACCCGTCATCCCTAATCGCCACAGTATTGACGTTATCAAAAGAGAAACTTGGTATTGTGTTTTTTTCTACCATATCTTCATATAAGGTGGTAGTTTTTGATTTTGTCCTAAAGACAAGTGTTTGTAATTTACCCATCACGTCCTCCATCTGCGGTTATTGAATTTAACAATGCCTTGATTTTGTTCCCTAAATCAGTGTACTGTTCATCCTTTGGAACAAGAACCAGATACGAGTCTGGCGCCCAATCTGACCATCCGTGAGCGGTTTCAGCGTCAGACATCCATTCGGGTCTTGCCATTTCACCTTTAATAACTTTCAGAACGATGTCGTCAAACCATTTTTGACGTAATGCTTCCGATTCGGTTCTTTCGGGTGTTCCCCATGAACCTGAAACTTTTGGATAATCTTCGGGTTGGTCATCCCTACCTTTTTCATCTAAAATGTCGAAATATTGGTCATCATCACAGAATACACCGTAATAGAAAATGTCATCGGCGGTTTTGTCTGTAATTCCTTGAAGTTTCAAAACTTCATTTACCAATTCTTTGGCTGGTGCTACACTACCATCTTGGTAAGTGTAAATTACGGTTGAACTGTTCGTAATTTCTGATACAATCGAGTGTATCTTTAACTTAATTAATTCTGATTTCATGCCATTAATAATATGTAATGTTATAATTTTCCGAAAATTGAGGAATTAGGTGTTCGTAATATTTAGTATCATTGAATGAAAATTTATGTTTCTTTGGTAAAATCAAAACATCAATGTTTATTCCTTTTAACTTGATAAGCGAATTTTCGTTATCAATATCTTCTTCGCTTAATATTACGACTGTTAATATCTTGCTTATGTCTTTATATTTTTCTACATTAACAGTTAAACTGTATGCGGTGGAAAGTGTGCTTTTTGCGTTATCAATTCTTATTATATTCATTTTTAGCTTTATTAATTTTTTGACAAGATTCATAATCTTCATATGATTCAAAATATTCAATTAATTCGGAATATTCGTCTTTATCGGTCGGATCATCGACATAGAATTCTCGTCTTAAAACCATTATCTGATGTATTTTATCTTCAGGAAGGTCTTTTTTGTAAACTCTAAAAATGGTTTTAGAAAAAATTCTAATATATGTTTTAAAGTCCACAAATTCACTCTGAGTTAATAACTCTTTTATTTTATTGATAGAAACAGTATCATTATTATTAAGTTTACTGTAAATACTATCAAATATCGCTGGTTGTTTCATTCTAATTAAATCCATTTATTCTTCTTTACAATATTTTTTTAATTCATCCCAAGTTGGCCGTGTTCCTTTTTCAACAAACATTTCCCAACCTTTTTCATCATATTCATAAGTTAATTCACCAATATCTCCATCATCTTTAAAAACAAGATAAGCACTATCATATGGCGCCCCATCCATAATAAAATGATCAACGCTTGATGAAGCTCCTAATGAAACCTCTTCTTTATGAAATTCTAAAAATTTTTTCTTAGCTTCAAACCAATCTTTTACGAAATTTCCACTATCAAAAATCCATTCTTTATCGTTCCCACAAAGATGTAAATAGACTTCTTTGTATTCAACAGGTGTTCTAGGGATTGACTCGTAATTTTCATCATCCTCATCGCCAATTCGCTCACCACCACCATAATTAACTCCAATTATAGCCATATTAATCCTTTTTTAGTAAATTATCTCTCATATCATCCAACAATTTTTGATTTTCAGAATTAGAGTTTTTACCTCGCTTATTAACAAAAAAACTAATCCAAACATTTAATTCAATTACCAAAAACAATATAATTAGTAACCAAAAACTTACATAGTGTTTAGTGTAAGATATCGTGATTACTATATAAGCAAGTAATCTTAAAATTTGAAATTTCAGAACAGGACTAATCATTGTTTTCTAATTATAAACAAATATACACAAAAAAAAAATACCAAACAAATAATGATAGGTATTTTTTTAGATATTCGTTAAAGAACATTTACAAAACATATAATCTTTTATGATTGTATAATGCAACAGGATTGTTTTCAGCAATTAACCCATATTCTTTCTTTACATTATCGTAAATAGTGAACTTATTTTCGTTAATATGCTTTGACACCAATTCACAGAAACCAAAATTTGATTCATCTACAATGTCTTGTGACATTCCTGGCAATCCACAATACGTTGCTTCAGACACCTCGCTGACAAACATACCACTAAAAAAACCTTCAAGGTGGTAAGTAGTGACAAACCTATCGGCATTACACCAAATAAAAATATTATTGTGTTTTTGTTTAAGGTACGGAACAATCGTATAATCAATGATGTATGGAGCATAGGTTTTAAATTGACCCATAGCAAATAAACCACCAGGAGAACCATGACCCATCATCATAATCCGTTCATGTTCAATTATTAATTGGACAACATCAGATTTACTAACACCACCTGTAATAAGTGTGATGTCTTTCATATCCTTATATATTGTGTCCAAAAATGTAGTTGAATTATCCTTTGGATGAATAATTAATGTAGAACCCATTTTTAATTTTTATTTATTTATGGAACAAAGATAATTATTTATTTTGACACTACCAAACATTTTAAGCCCTATTAGGCCTATTATCATTTCTTATTTCTTCTCTTTCCATCACACCTTGATAACCGACAATCCCTCTTTGTGGTTCACTAAGAGGATTTGAAACTGAAAGTAATTCTAAAATTTGGTTCTTTGTTAATTGTGGATTATAATCCATCATATCACGATCTTCGGTTCTTTCAATCATTTCATGACCACCTATTTCACGTTCATCAGGTTCCATAGGTTGTTCGATATCCCCTTCGTCATATCTATTATCAACTTGAATTCTACGAGGTGCAACTTCTTGATCTATTTCAATACCTTTTTGATTTCCTTTGAAATATTTCAACATTTCTTTTTCACGAGTTGACGCGTCGATTAAACCTCCATTTGGTTTTGAACAAGTTTTAAACTCTTTACGTAAAATTGATATAATTTCATCTGACAATTCTGTATAGAATGAATCAATTCTTTCGTCCTTTTGATTCCAAAAAGAAACGTCTCTATCTTTCATATCTTTGAATGCTGCCACTTTATATCCATTTTTCTTATTAACACAATAAACCAATATACCATTTTTTGTATATCTGAAGAAATAATCAGGATTCTGTGCAGATGTCGTACACCATTTGGTATTCGATCCGTATTTCTTTGATGATTCATACGTTAATGGTTTTATAACTAGCCATTCATCACTAGAATACAATGTTACTACTTGGCTTTCCATTTCCTTAGTAATTGTCTTTAATTCGACTTTACTAATTTCACATGAAATTTCATCAAAAGATTTATAAGTAGTTAAATCATTTTTTTCAACCAATTTTCGTTCATTATAACTAACGAATTGATTGAAAGAAATTATATTCTCATGATCAATCCAGCTTATTAATGATGACAAAAATATTAATTCAAACATATTCATATCATCAGAAAAAGATGACGATGGTAGCCTACTATATAAATCTTCATAGATAACTTTTTTTTGCTCTTCATTATCTATTCGATTGATGACCAATTTACGTAATAACTCAATATACTTAGTTTTATCACTAACTAATAATTGTTCCAACATTCTGATTATTCCAATGTTGTTTTCGTCAGAATTCCTTAAATCTTTAATTTTTGACATGGCTTAATTATTTATTCTTTTCATTTAAAATATATATAAAAAATATGATAAAAAAAAAAATATGATAAAAAAAATTGATAAAAATAGTCCTAAAAAAATTAGGACTATTTTATATAAATATCACGAAATTATTACAGATGTTACATAGAAAATTATACCGAAGAAAACCCCCATACATAATCTTTAATCATTGGGTTATAAAATCCTTGTAATTTAACATTTTGTAAATCAAGTTGCCAACTATGATTAGTTAATTCACAATCTAGTACGAAATTAACAATCTTATTGTTTTTATCAATACTAAAATCTCCATAACATTTTACTATACCACCATTTTCCCCAATCAATTTTTCATATGATTCTACTTTGTCCATACGTAATTCGTCACCGACTAAAACCCATCTTTCTTCCATAATTACATTATTGACAAAACCCTACTTATTTCCAAACATTTTTGTCTCTTACCCATTTCAATAAGAGCTTTACCCATTTCCTTATAAATCTCATCATCGGTCAATTCATGACCATCAAAACTGAATCTTTGATTATTACACCCATTAAAAACTACAAAGTCCCTATCTAATAAGCCCTTATAGTTGTCTTTTTCATTGAATGGTAAACCTAACCTGGTCCCCAATTCGATTATTTCTTCTTTTTTCATTTTGCGTATATTACTGTTGGCATTTCACCAAAAACAAATTTAGTTACATGACATAACCAAATGTCAAAGCTTACATATCTTCCTTTCAAGTCGTATGTTCCACCTTCGTAGATTTCTTCTTTTAAGGTTAAAATGTAATCGTATCCTTCAAATGGCTCGGTTGATAAGGTAAGACGTACTTCATCTTGACCTTGAGATATTATGTCTAACATAGTATCAGCACCCATAACCATTTCAAGTTCATCCCGTTCACCTTCCCATTCCGGGATAACGGCAAACCATCGACTATCAATGTCTTTCTGAAAAAGGAAACTCCTCATTTATTCGTTTTAATTGTTCTTTAATATCTTCCCAACTAAACGGTCTGTATTCACCATAAAGTTTAAATGCATTATCAATACCAACATCAAGTCGGTTATATTTTTCACGTAAATTACCGTGACAATGACCGTGTAAATGAATTGATTTACCATGTCTGTAATTCCAACTTTCCATTGGGTAATGCAACAATGATACGTTCAATTTATCAACTTCAATATCCAAATAATCGTTTACCGTTGTAAATATCCAACATACTTCCACGTAATCCGGATATTCCCCGCAAATGGGTTCACCATCAATAAAAGTTGGTGAATACGGATAATCCCTTTTTACGTTAGGTAAAACTATATTGTTTTTGATGTGGTGGTCATGATTTCCTGGTATAAAGTGAATTGTCTTTACGTTCAGTTGTTTCCTGAAGTTCCAAATATTTTCAGCTCCACCAAAAGACCAATCACCTAGATGAAACAAAATATCATCTTCACCAATATATTTGTTCATCTGTAAAACCAAGTGTCGGGACATTTCTTGTACCGTGTCAAACCGTCTTGTACTTGTTTCTTTGGACGGCCAAACACTCTCACCATAAACAATATTCTTTTGCCAATAATGAGTGTCCCCTACAAACCAAAGTTTAGTTTTTTTACTGTCAAATTCAAATTTCATTTTAAAAAATATTCAAGTAATTGGGCAAAAATTGTTCCGATTGCGTAACCAACCAAACATGGTTGTAATAATTCCCAAAGTTTATTCCAAAATTTTCTCATTGTTCTTATAATATATAACTTCCATTGTTTTATGTAGTTGTCCGTTCAACTCCACTAGGGGTTTGAAGTCCAACCAATCGGCTTTATCGTTTTCACATACTATAATTTCACCATTCCGACTTAAACACCATTCAGCTAATTTATCATAGTCAATGTGTTTATTTGATGTTGAAGAATGATAATATTCACCACCAAATTTGTATGGAGGGTCAATGTACCAAGTACCTTTAACATTTTCAAGTTCATCGTATGACTTACTATAAATCTTCCAATGTTTAACCTTATAAAGATTGTCAATTAGATACTTTTGATGTCTTTCCCAACCAATTTCACCACGTTTGGTAACGGTCTTCTTTGGGACTGCACTTGATGGATTTGCGTAAAACCCTAGTAACACCTTTTCAGCGTCCGATATGGTTAAATCATCAATTTTGACACCTTCAGTCAATTTTGGTAGATTCTTAATATCCGTTACCGAAGCCTGATTAATAAGATAATCCCAAACCATAAACACTTTGTCGTACTTATCGTTCAGGATAACATTTTTTTCCCAATAGTTATCAAACAAACTATACATTGCTGCTCCCGCAAATGGTTCTATAATTGTGTCAAAACTAGGTTTCGGGTAATTAGGTGATAATTTTTTCTTTGTTCCGTAATATGTAAACATTCGTTTTTTTAAGATAAGTAAAAAATGTGGATTTACCAAACTTTTTATCAAAAATATTTGTATTTGTCAATAAGATACATCAACATATCGTCATCGGCTTTGTTCATCATGTAACGTTTATCTTCAATAGTCATATCATGGAAAAGGTCATCACCATATCCATCATCTATTAGACTATCAAAAATTCTTTCTTTTTCATATCTATTGGCACGATAAACTAAGTCCTCGATATCTTCTTTGAATTCATCTTCCAATTCTTTGTATAACAACCTTCGTTCAGACCTATCGGTTAATTCCAATATTTCATCAGGCGTTTTTTCAATGATTATTTTCATAATTGTTTTATAAATTTAAATGGTCTATTATTTGTTTAATTTTTATGAAAAAATCTTTTTCCCTACAACCATAATTCCTTGGTCGCCAGCACCACTCTTATCAACGCCTTGAGCAATTTCGGGGGATTGTGTTACAAGGTGTATGATAACGTCATCGACATTAGCAATTTCCTTTACAATTTCCTTTATCCGGTCATCGGTAATTTGAAATTGGGATGTTATTTCGCCTGTTATGCAGACTTTATTGTATCCACCACAGGTTTCTACCGCACACCTTGAAAAAGGGTCGGATTTTAAGTGTTCGGCCACTATTGCGTCTGAAATCCTGTCACACAATTTGTCAGGATGCATTGGAGACACAAATTCTGCTGTTCTAATCATATTACTTATTTTGTGCTTTTTTATTATTTGTGCAAAAATACACACTATTAACCATATTGTCCAGAGTAAACTATGGATAACGTGCCCTTTAGGGTAAGTAATAATGTACAATGGGACATGAATAATTACTTCAGCCAATCCGATTAAAGTAAATTGTTCAAACGGCCCCGACCACAGGTATTTTATAAAAAATTGTTTCATATTAATCTTTAATTAAGTCACTTATAGCAAATGCTAAAATTTTATCGGTAAAACTTTTTATTGCGGTATCCACTTCACCAAAAGAAGCGTTATATTTAATTTTAAGCAAATTAAGATTTTCACGGAACTTATCAAGGTCAATAGTTTTCATGAACTCGATGACTTTTTTAACTTCTTCTTTAGCCTTTCTTAAATCACTTAGAAACTTTATGAATTGTCTGTAATATATGTCAATTTCAAAAACTTCGTCCCTAGACCAACCACCGTCTATTAGTTTGTCTGTTTTTATGGATGCGTCTGTTGCTGTGTAAATTAGATATGTGCCATTTACATTAAAAGTGGGTTCACCATATAACGCTATTTTTTCGAAATTAGTCTTTCGTTTACCTGTTTTATCAATTAGATAAACAAGAAACCCCTTTTTATAGGAATTAAAATGTCTTTGGTATAGTTTTGACGCAGTACACCATTTTGTGTTTGAACCGTATTTTATTGAACCACTGAAAGTTTTAGGACTAAGTAATAGGTATGTCTCAGTTTCATTGATTACAATAATATGATCTTCCTTAATAAAAGTTTTTTGTTCCTTGATTTCTTTGGCTTTATTAACCTCATCAATAAGTCTATTAAGCTGACTATAATAAGGATCATAA
>Ga0172379_10002603_pt1 | contig 31320 bp, 34 predicted proteins | sample GrowelOW334metaG_FD_119756 | JGI IMG/M metagenome (GOLD analysis project Ga0172379, IMG submission 119756) | Groundwater microbial communities from an aquifer near a municipal landfill in Southern Ontario, Canada - Groundwater well OW334 metaG | ecosystem: Environmental > Aquatic > Deep...
TGAACGATATCGCTAATGCGTATCTGATCGCTTCTGGTTCGACTATCCTTTTCCGAATTAATTACTAAAATACAAAATCAGTAGTAATCGGCTCTTTTTTCTCCACAAACATACGAGACCGCTTCGCTAAGTTCACAAATTATAACAAACAGTGAAGCCTCAGCTATGGTAATTATGGCAACACAAAATAACCTCCTGTTTTTTTACTTCCTCTTCGTTCAATTAATCCTTTAGCAATAAAAATACGGGTATATTTATCGATAGTACTATAAGGAATGTTTAATGTACTTGATAACATATATTAGGCAAATCTAAAATTCAACTGTTTTTGCTCCATCAGCCTTCCATTAATTTCTCTAATTTTCTATCGGAAATACTTATCAGACAAGCGAATTCTTAAGTCGGTATCTAGCTATTTCTTCTCATAAGGCAATGAAAAAGCTGTAAAGTTCCATTTAAATTGGAATTAAATTCTTATCTTTGTTCCAAAAGATGGAAAATTGAAATTATTACGTAAAGACAAATTATTGAAGCTGAAAAGAAAGAATCAAGGAAATTTGAAGCTTATTAAAGCTATTGATAAATTGATTGAGGATATTGAAAATTCGGATTGGAAAGATAAGTTAGAACTAGTTGAATCAAGACCCGATGCCGATAGAGTTCATAGTGACGATATTTTCATTTTTGATATCAATATTCATAGGACTTTGACTCTAATTGTATTTAACGAAGAGTATGCTGAAATACTTTGGGTAGGCAATCATGACGAATATGATTCAACATTCAAAGGGAATAAGAAAACAATTGAAACTTGGTTACGAAATCACGGAAAAATTAAGTAAAATGGACAGATTAGAAATAGATAATATCTTAAAAATTGATGAATTGAATAGTGAACTTGAATTAGAACAAGCTACATCAATTCAGGGGAAGTTAAGGTGGATGGTAAGAGATGATCATTCATTAGAACCTGTTCGCCAACATTTATTAGTACTTATTGAAAAATATGAAAACAAACATTGGAATAATGAATCAGCCATTACTGAAGAACAAATAAAAGAAAGTGATCTTGCAGAAAGAATAGTAAATGCAGAAAATATTTTTATCCAAAAACGCAAAGAATTATTAAAACATAAACTTAAGGAAAACGAAATATCACAAAAGGATTTGGCAAAATTATTGGGGCATAAGCCAAATTATATGTCTGAATTGATGAATGGTATCAGACCCTTTTCAAGAGATGATATTGTTGTGATTCATAGATTATTTGATGTAGAATTCAATGATTTAATTCCTCCATTCTTAAAGAAAGAAGTTACAAATCATATAAAAACAACTCTTGGAGTATTAAAGAATAAAAAAGTACAATTGAAGATAAATGGTTTAGAAGCTGTTTAAAGCTCGAACACATACCAAAATAAAAAAAAAGCTAATTTTTTTAAAGGCTATATGCACTATAAACCTTCATTATCCCCTCATCCAAACTCACCTTTTCTTTCCAGCCTAATTGGTTAATCTTGCTTACGTTCATCAATTTACGCGGGGTGCCATCGGGTTTGGTGCTGTCCCAAATCAGTTCGCCTTTGAATCCAACTATTTGTTTTACTTTTTCAGCCAGCTCTTTTATAGTCAAGTCAACGCCGGTGCCGATATTGATGTGGGTGTTTTTAATCTCTTTGAGATGGGAGATGTGAGATTTGAGATTTGAGAAATCAACATTTTGTAAACAGTAAGCACAAGCCGCCGCCAAATCTTCAACATAAAGAAATTCACGATAAGGTGAACCCGTGCCCCATAGAGTCACTCTGGTTGCTGGTTGCTGGTTACTGGTTGCTTGCTCTATTCCATATTTTGAGAGAATTTTGAGTATTTGCTCTTTGTTGGCTTCACCATTAATACCTTCAATTGGAAGTTTATTTAAATCTGAACGCAAAGCATCCCAATCGTTATTCATTAAACATTTTCCTAAATGCATTTTGCGAATGATGGCAGGCAATACATGCGATTTCTCTAGATCGTAATTGTCGTTAGGGCCATATAAATTGGTGGGCATCACCGAAATAAAATTAGTACCGTACTGAATATTATAGGATTCACACATTTTAATTCCTGCAATCTTTGCTATCGCATACGGTTCGTTAGTGTATTCCAAATCCCCGGTTAACAAGGCATCCTCACTCATGGGTTGAGCTGCCATTTTTGGATATATGCATGAGGATCCCAAAAACAACAATTTTTTTACACCATTTAGATATGATTGATGGATGATGTTGTTTTGAATCATCAGATTTTCGTAAATGAATTGAGCCCGATAGGTATTGTTAGCTACAATGCCTCCGACTTTGGCTGCTGCCAATACCACATATTCGGGTTTTTCAGATGCAAAAAATTCAGCAACTGCTTGTTGTTTGGTCAAGTCCAATTCCTGAAATTCACGAAATAGTAAATTGGTGTACCCCTGTTTTTGTAATTCCCGTGTTATGGCTGACCCCACCATTCCTCGATGGCCGGCTATGTATATTTTCGAATCTTTATTCATATTCTCATTTTTTATCCACTAATTCTTTTTTTTGGCCACTAATTTTCACTAATTTTCACTAATAATAAAACATCAAGATGAATTGTAACTTAATATAAATTTTTCGGTTTTCATTCGTGAAACCTGTCCCGAAACCTCGTGGATTCGTAGCTAAATTCTATTTCAAAAAATAAGTTGCTTGTATTCCAATTTCTCTTTTCCAAAATTGATAAGTAACCCAACCTTTGTTTCTGTTGCTTTTAAATAATTTAATAATTGAGCTACATCTTGAGAGCAAAACTCTTTTGACGTTTTCAATTCAACTATAATTTCTTCAAAACACAAAAAATCTGCTTTATACCCTTTCTTTAGTCTTAAATTTTTATAATAAACTTCAATTTCTTTTTCTTTGTGATAAGGAATACCTCGTTCTTCAAATTCAATTTCCAATGCTTCCTGATAAACGGCTTCTAGAAATCCATAACCTAATTCATTGTGAACTTCCATGGCTGCACCAATAATCTTATAAACCTCATCTTTAAATAATAAATCGGCCATAAACACTTTGCTACTAATTTTTTATGCCATTAATGTACACCTGTTGACCCTAATATATTTTACTTATACTACCAATTATTAAATTAAGCATTATTGAAATTTAATAATTTTATTAGTGCTAATTCGTGAAAATTAGTGGCTATTTTTTTATCTATTCGTGAACTAAATTATTTTATTCAAAATAGTTCATGGTTTGAAACCCACCTTTTTTCAAATAGGCATCTTTCTGCATTAATTTAATATCCGACCGCATCATATCTTTTATTAACCCATCCAAATCATATTCGGGTATCCATCCCAATTTGGTATTCGATTTGGTTGGATCGCCAATCAATAAGTCCACTTCGGTTGGTCTAAAATACTGAGGATCAACAGCCACAATAACTTCTCTTTTTGCAATGCGGTTTTTGATATTTTCTAAATATTCCTCACCTACTTTTATTTTAAACATCGGCTCATCTACTGAAGCCAAAAATCCTTTTTCATCAGCCCCTTCTCCTTCAAACTTAATTTCTAACCCTGCTTCAGTACCAGCCTTGATAATAAAATCTCGTATTGTTGTGGTTATTCCTGTTGCAATGACATAATCATCAGGTTGATCCTGCTGGAGAATTAAATACATTGCTTTAATATAATCTTTGGCATGACCCCAATCGCGCCGTGAAGACAAATTACCCATAAAAACCTTATCCTGCATGCCCAATGCAATGCGTGATAGGGCGCGGGTTACTTTGCGTGTAACAAAAGTTTCTCCCCTTATAGGAGATTCATGGTTGAATAAAATACCATTGCTGGCATGCATTTTATAGGCTTCACGATAATTTACTGTTATCCAATAGGCATACATTTTTGCTACCGCATAAGGCGAACGTGGATAAAATGGGGTCTTTTCTGATTGAGGAACTTCTTGAACCAATCCATATAATTCGGAAGTGGATGCCTGATAAATTCGGGTTTTTTCAATCATTCCCAATAAACGAATAGCCTCAAGAATACGCAATGTTCCAATTCCATCGGCGTTTGCAACGTACTCCGGACTATCAAAACTCACCTTAACATGGCTCATTGCAGCCAAATTATATATCTCATCAGGCTTGGTTTCCTGAATAATCCGGGTAATGTTCATGGAGTCAGTTAAATCGCCATAGTGAAGCATTAAATTACGGTTTTCAACGTGTGGATCCTGATATAAGTGATCAATCCTATCTGTATTAAACAAGGATGAGCGTCTTTTTAATCCATGTACCATATATCCTTTTTTTAGCAGATATTCCGCTAAATAGGCTCCATCCTGTCCTGTTATTCCTGTTATTAATGCTACTTTCTTATCCATAATTTTATCCACTAATTACACTAATTATCACTAATTAGTTATTCAATTTAAATCGTAATTTCAAAAATCGCCTTAAAAGTTTTTATCTACCAATACCATGATAGTGAAAACCTATTTTCTCTAACGTTTGTTTATCCAAAATATTCCGACCATCGAATACAAACGCTGGTTTCATCATACTATTATAGATCCGTACCCAATCATATTCTTTAAATTCGTCCCATTCTGTTAGTATAGCAATGGCATGAACATCCTTACATGCTTCATAAGGATCTTTAAATGGTTTGAGGAATTCCCTGTTTTCAGATTCGCTGCGGGAATTCAAATAATCCAAATCGGAGAACATCTGTTCCGGCTTCACTTTTGGGTCATATACGGCAACGGTTGCCAAATCGTTCATCAAGTGATCGGCTACGTACATGGCTGGGGTTTCGCGGGAGTCGTTGGTATCCTTTTTAAAAGCCCATCCCAGAAAAGCAATTTTTTTACCTGATACGGTATTAAACAAGGTGGTAATGATTTTATCGGCAAAACGTCGCTTTTGATAATCGTTCATAATGATTACCTGCTCCCAATAGTCAGCTACTTCTTGTAACCCCAATGTTTGACAGATATAAACCAGATTTAGCAGATCTTTTTGAAAACAGGAACCTCCAAAACCAACCGATGTTTTGAGAAATTTAGAACCTATGCGGCTGTCGGCTCCAATTGCCCTACTAACTTCCTCAACATTGGCACCGGTGGCTTCACAAAGCGCCGAAAGGGAGTTAATGGAAGAAATGCGTTGTGCTAAAAAGGCATTGGCTGTTAGTTTTGATAACTCTGATGACCAGACATTGGTTTGTAGAATACGTTCCTTAGGCAACCAATGAGCATATATATCGGATAAGGCGTTCATGGCTTCAAATCCTTCCGGAGATTGTTCCCCACCAACCAGAACCCTATCTGCGTTTTGTAAGTCAGTAACAGCTGTACCTTCAGCTAAAAACTCGGGATTCGATAATATTTGAAATTTTACTCCAGTACCTGTTTGGTCTAAAATAGCTCTCAGGGTTTCAGCGGTGCGAACCGGCAAGGTTGATTTTTCAACAACAATTTTATCGGTTTTAGAAACACGGGCAATCTGGCGGGCACACAATTCAATATATTTCAAGTCGGCAGCCATCCCTTTGCCTTTACCATAGGTTTTGGTAGGGGTATTTACCGATATAAAAATCATTTCTGCTTCATCAATAGCTTTATCCACATTGGTAGAAAAAAATAAATTTCTACCTCTAGCCTCACTTACCACTTCTTTTAGCCCCGGTTCGTAAATTGGCAATTTGTCTAGATCTGGGTCGTTCCAATCAGCAATCCGTTGTTTGTTCACATCAACTACGGTAACACTTATTTCGGGACAATTTTTAGCAATTACAGCCATCGTCGGGCCTCCTACGTAGCCGGCACCAATGCAGCAAATTTTTGTTATTTTTTTCATTCAAACTAAAATTTAGAAAAAATTACATTATGTACCAAACATTATTAATATGCTCAGTTTATTTTATTATTCATTAAAAAGGTTTTTGGTAAACTCAGTCAAAATAGAAATTGTTTTGAAGTATTCTTCCGTTTTCAGAACTTCGTCGTGGATTATAGCATACCTTCCTTCAACGGCATAATCATTCAATTGGATTATCAATTCAATATCGACCGAAACTTCAATCCCTGTTGATTGCAGAAGATAATATAACTGCTCCAAATCGTGGATTTTTGGAAAATTCACTTTTTGTTTGGATAATATGGCTTTAATCAACTTTTCTGCACTTTGCTGTAAATGGAAAAGTATGATATCAATATCTAATTCCCTATTTCCCTGATTGAACTGTTCAAATAGTATTTTAGCCGCATTGAAATCAGCAACCCCTTTTTTATATAGTACTAGGTGTTGTTCTAAGAATTCACCCATAGCACTTTTCCCTTTTGATCAATATCCATAAATACCGAACCATATTGCAATTTATAAAAATCATATTCCTGTAATGTGGGAACTAGTATATCTTTTGCAATTATAATATCTTTAAGGCGATTGCGTATATCTTTCCTTACCTGAACCTTTGAATTTTCATTTGTCTGAATCACACAAATATCCAAATCACTGTCCTTTGACGGATTGCCATAAGCATAGCTACCAAATAAAATAATTTTTATCGGTTTTAATGGTTTTAATCTTTTTACAATTAAATTACTTAGTTTACTTATGTCTAGTTGGGTATCCACCTTTAGTATATTTTACTTGTAAAAATAAATCAAATTTTTAATTTATTGACAATTCCAATCATTTCGCCAGTTTCAACAAATACTGCCCATACCCATTTTTAGCCAAAGGTTCAGCCACTTTTTTCAACTGTTGGGCATTGATAAAACCCTGATTAAAAGAAATTTCCTCGGGGCAAGCCACCATAAGACCGGTCCGTTTTTGAATGATCTCAATAAAGTTGCTGGCTTCAATCAGGCTTTCGTGGGTTCCGGTGTCGAGCCAGGCAAAACCGCGCCCCATTAGTTCCACTTTCAAAGCATCTAGTTTCAAATACTCCTGGTTCACCGTTGTAATTTCCAGTTCACCCCGGTGAGAGGGTTTAATGGTTTTTGCAATTTGAACTACACTGTTGGGGTAAAAGTACAAACCCACCACGGCATAATTTGATCTTGGCTCTTTTGGTTTTTCTTCAATGGAGACAACTTTTCCGTTTTCATCGAATTCTGCAACCCCATATCGCTCCGGGTCATTTACATAATACCCAAACACGGTGGCTTGTTTATCAACTTCCACATTTTTACGGGCATTGCGCAACAAATCGGGCAACCCGTGACCATAAAAAATATTGTCGCCTAATACCAAACAGGCATCGTCGGAGCCAATAAATTTATCGCCAATAATAAATGCTTGGGCCAGTCCATCAGGTGAAGGTTGTTCTGCATATTCCAAATTAATACCCCAATCTTTTCCTGATCCTAATAAACGCTTGAATCCGGGCAAATCGTCGGGGGTTGAAATGATTAATATATCTTTAATACCAGCCAACATCAAAGTGGTTAACGGATAATAAATCATGGGCTTATCATAAATAGGCAACAATTGCTTCGAAACACCTTTTGTTATGGGATACAATCGGGTTCCACTTCCTCCGGCGAGCACAATTCCTTTCATTTTGCTAGATTTTGAGATTTTAGATTCTATATATTAGACAATAAAAAAACACTCTATGATAAAGTTGCAAAAGTAATGGGTAAAAATCAAATTTTTACCATCATTTGAGTGTTAAATTCAATCGGTAAATGATTTCCAAAACATGTTGAAATCTTAGTTTTTCTTTAAAACCGCATAGTTGGATTCTGTATATATTGGACTGTAATTAAAAAGCCCCTTAACTTTAACTGAATCAAAATCAACTTGTGTTAAACCTAATATTAAATCAGAAGCAATAATATAATCGACATTTAATTTATTGATGATTGTTTTTAATTCAACGGAATCAACCTTCTGATAATTATAATACTCAATGTTTTTTTCTGATAAAATTTGGTAATTACCAATTTCATTATAGATAAAGTTCCACGGAGCCAATACCCTGCTTCCTTGCGGGATATGCGAAATAACCTCGTGGTGAACTTTGCTGTGGTTATAATTGTTCCGAAATACCATTTTAAAGCTTGAAACAATGGCACTTATTTGAAATACAAGAACCAATAGAAAAGTCAATGCCAGATATTTTCTTTGATCATTTATAATTTGAGTTACTGCCAATGCAATAATAATAGCCATGTAAGGCAGATGATATATTAAAAACCTTTCTGCGACGTAACCACCAAAAAGGTTCAAAATAATGATTTGGATTAAAAAAAAGCGCAACAATCCAGGCACTTTTCGGTTGATGCTCTTGAAAAAAAACAGTAGCGATAAGATCATAAATATGGAGGTTGACATTACCCTTGAACTCCAGAAAAAGCGCTGGTGCTCTGTGAAAATTGCAAGAAGCCTGTTAACCAATACATTACTACTAAAATCGGTACTTTGGTTTGGTATGTGTTGAAATTCATAAAGTGCACCCTGAAGTGCTTCAATACTCAATAAGTTGTGCAAATAAAGAATTCCGGTAATAAAAGCAGCAACAGAAAACCTCAAAAGGCCTTTATACTTTTTATAGGTAAGCAAGTAAATAAAACCGGTAATAGCAAATACATTTCCATTTAAATGGACTAAAAAAGAGGTACCAGCAAAGAGTCCGGCAATAAAAGCATCTTTAACATTATCGGATTTTAGGTATTTTTGCAGAAAGTAAAATGAGCAAAATCCCATTAACATGAGCAGTACATCGGGTCTGAAAATGATTACCTGCTCTAAAAGCAAGGGAGTAGTAACAATAAAAAGAACAGGCAATAACCAATGAGTGAAATGGTCATCTATTTTCGTTGAACGGATATACTTCTTAAAAACAAATAAGAAGGCAATAAATGTTAAAAAAGTAAAGACTTTAAGCGGCCAAATGTTGAACCCAAAAATCCATATTAAGCCTGAACCTATATAGATAAACAATTTATAAAACAGATGAATTTTAATACTTGCATTATTAACTAAAGGCATTGATTTTAATTTTACTACGCCTTCATGCAAAAGCCAATAGGCTTGCTCACCAAACCAGTTCTCATCAGACTGGATAAAACGGTTCCATAAACTTGCCGCAAAAACCACTGCAAGCAAACCAATCATTAGAATAATACCTTTTCGGGTAAATAAAAAAGTAACTAGTTTCAGTATCAATTGTTGTATCATTTCAAATATGCTTTAAGAAAGGTTCAATCCAAATATTGCCAACATAAATTATTACTTGTAAAAACGGATGATAGAATTCACAATGGTATCCAAATCATCATTGGTTAATTCATAGAACAAAGGCAACCGTACCAAAGCATCTGAAAACCTATCAGAATTGGGTAGCGGCAATCCACGGTACTTATCGTTATAATAGGGGCTCACATGCAAACTTTGATAATGAAACACGGCTAAAATCCCGTCTTGTTTCAAATGGGCCAATAACCTGGTGCGCTGCTCCACATGGTTGCAGATTAAATAGAACATGTGGGCATTATTGGAGGCATAATCAGGAAGCATTGGCAATTTACAAAAACCTTTCCTTTCGAGTTCGGAAAGCCTTGAGTAATAACCATTCCAAATATTTTTACGCTTTTGCTGAATATCCTCCAGTTGTTCCAATTGAGCCATTAAAAAGGCAGCTACAATTTCGGATGGCAAAAAAGATGAGCCGGTATCCACCCAACCGTATTTGTTTATTTCGCCCCTGAAAAACTCCGCACGGTTGGTACCTTTTTCCCAAAGTATTTCGGCCCGTTTTATGAAGCGTTCATCGTTAATCCCTAAAAAACCTCCTTCGCCCGATTGAATATTTTTGGTTTCATGAAATGAAAAAGCAGATAAATGTCCAATGGTTCCCAAGGGTTTTCCCTTATAACTTGATTCAATGGCCTGGGCAGCATCTTCAACAACAAAAAGGTGGTATTTATCGGCCAATTGAATAATGGTATCCATATCGCAAGCCACTCCGGCATAATGCACGGGAACAATTGCTTTCGTTTTTGGTGTTATTAACGATTCAATTTGCGCCGCATCCAAATTTGGGTGTTCCTTTGAGCTATCGGCAAATACAATAACTGCCCCTTGCCTTACAAACGCCAAAGCTGTTGATACAAAAGTATAGGAAGGTATAATTACTTCATCACCGGGCTGGATATCTAACAATAAGGCGGCCATTTCCAATGCATCGGTACACGAAGTAGTGAGCAGTACCTTTTTAAAACCGTACCGTTCTTCCAAAAACCGGTGGCATTTCTTGGTAAATGAGCCATTGCCCGAAATGTGGCCCGTACTTACGGCCTCTTTTATATATTGAATTTCACTGCCTGTTAAATAAGGCTTATTAAATGGAATCATAGAAATTTTGTATTAAATAGACACTTTTTTTCTTTGGTACGAATTAAGTACAGTCATATAATTTTAGTTCGTGAACCAGGAATATTTATCTGAAAATTGGGTCATTCTTTCATGGGTCATTTCATAGAATAGTTTGGAATATGTAGCCTGTCCTTTTTTATTCAAATGATAAGCCTCTGCAAAATTTACCCCATCATTGCTTTCGTCCAATTGGTCAAAGCGGCCAAGAATGGAGGCATTGAAACCGGTAGCAACTATTTTGTCAACATATTCATGGTGAATTGAGGCACAATTATTCTTATAGATATCGCAATAGTCTCTGCGCTTTGGCGGAAGAAAAACAGCAAATTTCACTTGTTTTTCTTGGCATAAAACCGACATTTTCTGCAAATAGGTAAACTGTAAATCAGACCATCCGTATTTATCAGTCTGAAACCATTGAGAAGCCGGCTCATTAAAATTAATGGCTTCTCGTTCCAGTGCAACTGAACCAAAATCAAAAGGAATGGTAGTATTTTTGTAATTTGAACTTTCATACGTGTTAAATACGTATTTAAAAAAACTTTTATACCTTTTTAATAGAGCACTTTTATCATGTTCTTGGCTGAAATTGAGAGTTTCCTTAAAACTGAAATCCAAATACATATATTTATTTCGATGCATATAATACCTTTTTGCATATATCCAGGGATCCAAACCAAAATAGATTGCTGAAATATTGCTGAAATCTAAATTTTTAATAATAAAATAGGTTTGAATGGGGTCTCTTGCATCATTCGCAATATTTGCATATTTATAGGAATTTGATGACAAATTGTTTAGTTCAGTGCAGGACAAACCATACCGGACACTGGAACTACCGGCAAGTACCACAAGGCTATCACATTTTAAAGTATTGATCCAAGCATAATCATTAATTTCAACCTTATAAATACTTTCAAGCTTGTCCTCTGAAAATATTTTTTCTTTGATTAAGTAAATGGTAAGTTCCACGGACCCAATAATTAATAGCGGAACAAATATAAAATATGACAAACTGATAAAAAATTTCTTCATAGGTTCTTTTAAAATTGAAAATAAATAAATTGCTGCTCTTTACCCCCAAACAGGAATATTAGGATGATAATTGCATAGTAAAAAGAAAACCGAAATGGTTTTTTCCATTTAATACTTAAATGTGCAATGGCATATTGCTGTTCCCTTCCAAGCCATTCAATAATAATGAAAATGACCGTCAATAAAGCAATGGGAATGGCTTTCCCGCTTCCCGGAAAAACGGGCACAGTAAAGAGTGACCGGGAAAATATTTCGGAGATATAACTGAAGGCATGGGTGACATTAGCTGCCCGAAAGAAAATCCATGCAAAAACAGTCAATCCAAAGGTCAGCATTATTGCCGAAAACTCCTGCAGAGTGGGCAGGTATTTGCCTCTGGCCACAATATCTAGGTTGTTCCGGTGGGTATTGAAAACAATGGAAGGCATTATATATAAAGCATTCAGAAAGCCCCACACAATAAAGGTCCAATTAGCTCCGTGCCAGAACCCACTTACCAGAAAAATGATAAAGGTATTGCGTATCTTCATCCACATTCCCCCTTTGCTCCCACCTAAAGGTATGTAGAGGTAGTCCTTAAACCACGAGGATAGTGAAATGTGCCAGCGTCGCCAAAATTCGGCAATATCCCTGGAGAAATACGGAAAAGCAAAGTTCCGCAAAAGGTCTATCCCAAACAGTCGGGCGGTACCCAAGGCAATATCGGAGTAACCGGAAAAGTCGCAATAGATTTGGAAGGTAAAAAACAAGGCCCCCAGTACATGCGTACTTCCCGAAAGGTCAGCCGAATGGTTGAATATGGTGTTAGCATATTCTGCACAATTGTCGGCGATGACTATTTTCTTGAACAGGCCCCACAATATTTGCCGTAAACCATCCACTGCTTTTGCGTAATCAAACTCCCTTTTTTTAAGAATCTGAGGCAAAAGGTGTGTGGCTCTTTCAATAGGGCCAGCAACAAGCAAAGGGAAAAAGCTGACAAAGACTGAATAGTCGATATAGTTCCGTTCCGGTTTTATCCTGTTTTTATAGAGATCAATAACATACGATAACCCGTGAAACGTATAAAATGAAATGCCTACCGGTAATATCACTTGCAATGAACCTAAATTTGCTTCAAACCCGATGAGTGATAGTCCATCGGCAAATGATTCCGCAAAAAAGTTGTAGTACTTAAAAAACCCAAGAAACCCTAAGTTGACACCGATACTGAGCCACAACCAGAACAGTTTTTTGTTCCGGTCAGCGGCCTCGTGTATTTTAATACCGGTAAAATAATCCAATAAGGTTGAAAAGATGAGTAAGAACATAAACCGCCAGTCCCAACAGGCATAAAAAAAGTAGCTTGAAACAAGCAGTAAAGCATTTTGTAACCTTAAATTTTCTTTTGCCACAAACCAATAAAGCATAAAAACTATAGGTAAAAATATGGCAAAGCTCAATGAGTTAAAAAGCATATTGGATATCTAATTTGTCAATTTAATGTATCGTATAGTATTCCTTGGCCGGCAAGCAAATTGGTATTCTCTCAAATTGGGTATTATACTATTTCCCATCCATTCTATTTATTTTTTGATATTATCTAAAATTTGTCCTTTACTTAATGGTTCACAAATGTGTTATAGTTCTGTTCCAATGCAATACTATTATTATTGATTGAAACTATTTCAATACAATTTTAATATTTTCAATATATATGTATTGTCAAAAAACTTTTCAATATATTTTTCAATTAAGATTATAAACAACTACACCAACAATTATTAATAAATAGCTCATTAATTGCCTTTTAGTAAGTTTTTCATTGAAAAACAAAAATGAAAATACAGTTACAAAAAAGAATACCAGAGGTAATAAAATGACACTATATTTTAATGGTAGATATTTATATACATACAAATTAACAATTGTTACAATAAAGAAAATTGAATAACCCACCAAAATGTATAAACTCATATAGTGTTTTATCCATTTAGTTTGATTTATATTCTTGTCGGCACCTAATTTTAGAAGAATTTGTGCAAAAGCCGTAAGAATAATAGCCGCAATAGCAATAACAAAATATTTAAGCATTCACAAAATTATTTTTCAATAAATTAAAAACCCCTATTAGAATTATGAGCGCGCCTAATAAATTACTCAATGTTATTTGCTCATGAAAAATAAAATAACTGGATAACAATATTACAGGATAAATCCCGCTCATAAACATATACGACCATGAGAGTGGATAGTATCGTAATGCTTGTTGCCATGCAATTGCCTGTAGAAAAAGGCAACCTAGAGTTAGCATATAATATGGGTTACTCAATAAATTTTCAATCGTGATTGATTGTATGCTAAGGGATGCGAACTTTCCAAAAATAATAGACACTGATTGGAATATCAAAGAGAGTAGAATAAAAATAAACCCTTTATCTAGTCGTAAATATTTCATTAAATCTACTTAAGAAATTTAAATTTCAAATTAATCAAACCAAGGTGAAATTCAACACCATGACCAGGATAAACTAAGGTTGAGGGTGGAAATATTGAAAATACTCTTTTAATACTTGTTTTAAGAAGTTCAGCATCACCATCAGGAAATTTACTAAAGGGACTATATTCTTGCAATATTGTATCACCAGAAAAAAGAAACAAATTATTGAATACAATACATACACTACATGGTGAATGACCCGGTGTTTTTATAATCTGGATTTCTGTATTATTCCATTTTAAATTGTAGATATCCTCATCAATTATGATATTTGGCAAACTAATTCTGACATTTTTGTTCTGAAAAAAAGCTGAATAATTTTTTTTAGGATTTAGAAAAGCTTCGCAACATTCTGAATTGGCTAAAACATCAAACCCATACAACTCTTGCAATTTACTTATCCCTTCAATATGATCAAAATGACCATGAGTAGGGATTACATAATCTAATGATATATTGTTATTTAAAAGAAAATTACTAATCTCCGTTACACTAAATATGGTTGGATCTATAATGATAGTGCTCTTAGAATCCTTATCAACTACCATATATGTTTTTGATTTGTATTCTGGAGTAAAAATACTGATAACATCGATCATAAATATATCTTTCTAAGAATCATGAAGGTTTGAGATACTTTATAACCAAATTCCTTAACTTCTAAATTAAGAACACCATAGTTGCCACCCGAAATATGAGTTGTTATTTTTGTTATTCCTTTTTTAAAAAGCTCATTTAATTCAAGATAACCATTTATTGCAGGTAAAGGCGATCTTTTATATTTTTCTAGGATTCCTCCAAGATACATCAAAGCTTCTGTATCAGATACTATCTTATGTGTTTTAAATCCAAGTATTTCGCCAGTATCGCTATTGAAAAACTTATAAAGAAACTCATCTTTCTGTTGATGTGCCTTTCTAACAAGAATCATATACCGTTCGCTTGAAAAGAAATTTGGAAGCATTGGGTCTAGAGAAAAACGGTCGTGTTTAAATGTATTTGACGCTATATCAAGAACCGTTTGAAGATCTGATTCATTAGATACTTGTTCAATTTTATATGGATAAAAATTGAAATGATCATATATTTTTTTTAACCTTAATGTTTCTCTAATTTGAGTTTCAATAAAATTGAATCCATTTTTTTCAAGACTATGAATATCTTCAAGATTTTCAATTGGTACTTTTAATGATACATAAAATGGGTTATATTCATTAATATAAGCATTCTCGAATTGAACAAAATCCTTATCATAGGAAAAACCTTTTATTTCAAGAAAGGTCTTTCCAAAAACTTTTGAGTCAATTTCGTTTTTAACAACTTCCATTTTAAGTAATTTTATAACGCTATCATATTATGAACATCGAATGTTTTATTGCAATCATGAATCGACTTTGGATCAAGAAAATAATTTTGATCGTGATCAATTAGTTCTTTATAAATTTTGAATGCTGAAGGCTCATCAATGGTTGTAATAAATCCATTTCCAAATTGGGCCTTTTTGGCAATGCCCCTTTTTAGCATTATGTCTTCATATGCATAACTCCCTTGCCCTGGAAAAATATTATGATAGCGCACAAATAGTGTATAATTATCCTCATATGACCTATCGCCAATGGTTATTTTACCATGGAATTGTTTATCATAACGATAATTTACATTCAAATATTTTTCCATAAAATGCATATAGGTAAAACAATCTCCAATCTTAGTACCCAGGAAGAGAAATCGCACATTTTCGCGATGATGTAACTTATAAAATGTGGAATCTTTTCCAATAGATTCATGTCCTATCCCTTCAGCAAGATCTTTGTCTTCACCTAGCAAAGCTATTGACATCAGTGGGTCAATTGATCTAATAGAATTTGGAAGTTTCCGAATATATTCATTTAAAACCCCCATTTTCGATTTCGAAACGTTCAAATCAAAATCCAAACCATTACAAAAACTAAAAGTAAATGTTGGAACACAAATTGTTGGAACATTTAACTCTAAAATTGTTTCAAGAATTATTTGGAGTATTTCATTTTTCTGTAGCTCAGGATTTGGAGTACCAAATGACAATCCAGTATGAATGTATAAAATTTTACTATTATGAGCGTCAGTGCGTTTTAAGGCTTCTAACAAATTATAATTTGTAACCCATTCATTAGAAATTGTTTTAAAAAGATTATATGTTTTCATTGTTCATTTTTATTTTTGCGACATATTTGCGGTTCGTCCTCCATCAATAATTATTTGTTGGCCAGTAATCCACCTCGATTTGTCAGATAATAAAAATTCGACAAGATTAGCAATGTCTGAAGTTTCTCCCAAACCTAGAGGATAATCTTGTTTAAATTTTTCAACTATTGTTGGATCCTTCAGAGCAAATTCCGACATCGGTGTTTTTACTCCTCCCGGTAATATACAATTCACCCGAATTTCAGGTGCAAGCTCCACCGCCAAAGACTTCATTAGACCATCAAGCGCTGCTTTGGTTGACGAATATAGATTGTGCCCTTTAGCTCCATATTTGCTAAGTATTGCAGAAATAAAAACAATATTCTTTAAACTCCCCTTATTAATATTCTTTTTTAGAAGCACCGAAATGATTTCAACAGCAGAAAAATAGTTAACATTAAATATTTGTAACGCATTATCATAATCAACATCTTTCATCCGCATAACCTTCATTATACCTGCAGAATGAATAAAATCCACCACAAGAATCTGTCTTTCCCGTATTATTTTCTCAATTGCTACTTTTATTGTTCTTACATCAAAAAGGTCATGTTCCCATAAGATATGATTCGACTGATTAAGACATTGGGTAAGTGTTAATTTCAAACCATCACTGTTTTTATCGCATAATAATAAATTATGATCATTCGATAATTGGATGGCTATTTTTTGACCTATACCTGAAGCTGCACCTGTAATCAATGTATAACCAGTTGTCATTATTTTTTTGATTTAACCTGTATAAGTTTTATTAAGTTCCCCACAGTGCCTGCAGATAATAACTCTTCCGCAGTGATACTAAAATGAAAATCTGCATCAATTGTTGCTATAATTGATAAAGACGTAAGTGAATCCCATTCTTCAAAATCTAATAGTACATCATCCATTTCAATTTTATCAACTTCAAGAATTCCTTCGAGCTTTTTTATAAATGCTTCCATTATACTTATAATATTTAATTAATAATTTATTATTTCACAAAAATCAAGATTACCAAGGTCTATAAGTATTGAACTCCAAGTTAATCCCACACCAAAACCTGCTAAACAAATTTTATACTTTTCTTTAATAAGTTTCTGACCGAGATTAAATGTAATAGCGGTTGGAATTGAAACTCCGCTTGCATTTCCAAAATTTTCAACAATGTTATTTGGCATTTTATGATAGGGGACACCCATTTTATCTGCAAGCTTTTGAAGCATAAATTTATTGGGTTGATGAAACATAAAATAATCAACGTTTTCTCTTTGGTAACCACTATATTTAAGCAAGTTATCAATCATTGGAGGTACCTCTTTTTGAACAAAATTAAAAACTGCATCACCTTTCATAACAAGATTATTCAATGATCGGAAATTACCCGCTGCATCTTCAATCATTTCAGAAGTTGCAGGGGTTGATGGAGTTTTAAAACCTCCTGCAGGAATTATTAGAGCATCAAAGGCTGTTCCATCCATCTTAATATTCGCAAAAATAGAATTTTTATTTTCAGTTTTTTCTATAATAGTAATCGATGCTCCATCTCCAATAAGTGGATTACTATTTCTGTCCCTCTTAGAAACTTTTTGGCTAAGAACGTCAGCATTAAGCAAAACAACTTTATTAATAGCCTCTTGCTCCAAAAGCATGAATGCCTGTATCAGTCCTATCTCAAAACCTGCGCAGCCCTGATTAATGTCCATGCAAATCATATCTTGCTTTAATCCTAACTTACCTTGAATAACATTACTGGTGGGAGGCATAAAATATTCAGGAGATTGAGTCACTAGAATTATTGCATCAATTTCTTCTTTTTTAAGAATTTCCTTTTCAAAAAGATAGTTAAATCCAAAAATACACAAATCAGATATGGTAACTCCCTCTTCCACAATCCGATGTGTATTATACCCCATCGCCATTTTTAACTTCAGAGATTTAGCTTCAGAAAAGTTATAATTCGCAATTTCATCTTCAAATTTTACTTCATTAGCCGGCAAAATAGTTAATATGCCTGTAATCAATTTGTTATTGAATTTTAAATTCATTGGTTAACTCCATTTTTTATCAATAAGTTTATAATTGAATCAACAGTTGCAAAATTTTCAGGAAGGATGTCCATTCCATCAATCGAAATATGGTACTTTTCATCCAAAGTAGTTACCAAACTAACTATATCAAAGGAATCAAGCATACCTTCTTCAATAAAATTGAAATTCTGACTGAAATCAAATTCAGGACGAATCTCCTGAAGAATATTAATTATTTGTTGTTTCATATTTTATATTGTTATTTGTCACAATTATATCATATAAGTTTTCTGACTGAAAACCATAATGCAAATATCGCTTAATTGCATTATCATTTGATTGAATAACCCAAAATATTTGTCGTTTTGTTTCTTCACTTCTTTTAAAGTATTCATTCAGTAGTATGGATCCTATTTTTTTGTTTCGATGTTTCGGATGAACAAACCAATATCGCAAATAAGACGTTACACCAATAAGATCAAAAATTACAAAACCCGATATTTCGCCATTTTCTTCAACAAATAATAAATGATTTGATTTTGCCCAATTTTTGATTTCATCCAAATCAGGTAATTGTTCAGCAATTGGATCGAAATATTGATGTAGTAAATCAAAAATCTGTTTGCAATTAGTTGAATCTGCATCTATTTTTAAATTAAGTTGTGATTTTACAGCCATATCCTGAATTGAAATTCTGCTCATCCGATTAAGAACTGTATACTCAAAAAATCCATTCATTTTAAAAAGATAAGCAATAGATTGAATATTTGGTTGTTTTCCAATTATATCAACCACAAGATGGTATTTATCCATCTCAGTTCTTAGTCGGGTTAATGATTTATCTAATTCATCGATTGAGGATGAGCAATAAAATAAATGAATAAATTCATAATCATCTTTAAAAAAAAATGCTGTGTTTCCTATAATTTTCTTGTAAAATTGGTTCTTATTGATCAAGGCATTTATTCTATCAACTTCAAGATAAAAGTTAGTAATATATCCGGTATTTAATCCTTTAATTTTTTTAATAATAACCTGAATATCATTAAAATAAAATACTTTATCCATTATTTACCATATTACTAAGTTGTAATCTGTCAATTTTGCCATTTACATTTCTTGGAAGTTCATCCATCTTATGAAAAACAGTAGGTATCATATATTTTGGTAATATTTCTGCAATAGCTTTCTTCATTTCGGCAATAGAAATGTTATTTTGACTCTCATAGAATAAAGTTATCTCTTTTTTAGCATGGTTATAAACTATACATCCATTTTCAACTAGTTTTAATGTATTTATTATAACATGTTCAATTTCTCCTAATTCTATACGATATCCTAAGTGCTTAATCAAGCTATCTTTCCTTCCTTTAAACATAATTTCACCCAGATCGTTTTTGTAAACCAAATCGCCAGTTCTGTAAATTATTTCAGGATATGATGTGTTTAAAGGATTTTGGACAAAAACTGCCGCTGTCTTTTCTGGATTATTATAATATCCCATAGCGAGTGATGTCCCACGAACACATAATTCACCCTCTTCATTTATGATAGTCAATTTATTATTTTCATTTAGGATTAAAATATCTGTGTTTCTGCAAGGAAAACCGATAGGTATCGGTTCATCATCTTGGATGTCTCGTTCAGCAATATAATAAGTACAGTCAAGTGTTATTTCAATTGGGCCATAAAGATTTACAAATTTACTTTTTGTGAGATATTTTCGCCAATAATTAAATTGCTTGGTAGGAAAAACCTCGCCGGCAAACCACACAGTTTTTAAATCAGGCAATGGAATTTTACTTAACAAACCCATATTTGCAATATTTACCATTATTGTAGGCACCCAAAATATAAATGTAACCTTATTAGCCAGCATTAAACTTAAAATTTTTGCAGGAAAAGGGGCTAGTGAGTCTGGTAATAGAACAATTGTACTTCCTTTTGCCATAAGCATACAAAGTTCAAAACTATAAATATCGAAAACCAAAGGCGATAATGAGCCTACTACTTCATTATCTGTAATTTGCAGTATTTCAATAGCCCATTCTGTAAAATCAATAAAACTTTTATGATTTAGTACCACTCCTTTGGGAGTTCCCGTTGAACCAGAAGTATTAATGATACAAAGTGGATCAGAATCAATTATATTTTCTATTTTTTTTTCAATTGAATCACTTATTTTAATTTCAGTAAAATCAAAATCATCAATTAGAATAATTGTAATTTTTGTGTCTATTTCGGTTATAACATTTGCATAATTTTTATTAGTTATAATAACTTCTGGTTTAATCAGATCAATTATATTTCCAATCCTAGTGGAGGGTGTTTTTATATCGAGATTCATGTATGTATTGCAACTATAAGTAATGGCTATATCTGCAATTACAGCTTCAATTGTCTTTGGAAGGAATACAGCGATTGGCTTATTGAAAAAGTTTAATTTATTTAATTCTAATGATAAAACTTTCGATTTTAAACTCAATTCTTCAAATGATATTTTTTTTTCTCCTTCAATTACAGCAATTTTTTTAGGAACAATTTTTACTGTCTTTTCAAAGTATTCAATGATATTAATTTGCATCGTTTTCTATAATAAAGTTAGAACAAACAATATTTGTTGTAGTAATATATTAATACAAAATTCAATTTATCAACAAGATTTCAATTTAGTTAAAGGTTGATTTTATCACTGATAATATAGGAAGGCCGCCTTTTGGTTTCATCAAAAATTTTTCCAATATATAATCCTATTAGACCTAAATTCGCAAAAAGCAAACCAGCCACAAAAAATAAACTTACCATAGTGCTTGTCCAACCTGGATATGTTACTTTAAAAAATAAATGATCAATGATTAAATATATACCTGTTATTAAAGATAGTAATGATAGAATAAACACAAATTTTATAGAAATTATCAACAGTTTGTTTGATTGGGATACAATACTATTTATTGCGTGTGTAACAGATTTACTGAAAGAGTATGTAGATTTTCCATAAGGTCTTTTTGAATGCTCAATGTTTATACTTTCTGTTTTAAAACCCAACCAGCGAATTATTAATCCATATGTTATGTATTGCTCACTTAATCCATTGTAAGCTTGAATAACTTTTTTGCTTATAATGCTAAAATTAGAGCTTTTAGTATCCGGTAATTTATCATCAACAAATAAATTATAAACTTGTAAAAACAGATAAGAACTAATTTTTTTAAAGAACTTATCTTTTCTTTCATGCCTAAGTCCAAATACAACGTCATACCCTTCTAAAACCTTTTTATATAGATTTTCAATCTCTTCAGGTTGATCCTGCAAGTCACAGTCCATAACAATACACCAATCTCCTTTTGCATGATTAAGCCCAGCTGTAATAGCATAGTGTTGACCAAAATTTCGGGATAGATTAATACCTTTTACTCGTTGATCCTTTTGTCCGAGTTCCAAAATTGTCTCCCATGAACCATCTGGGCTTGCATCATTAACCATTATAATTTCAAAATCTGGACTAAGTTTATCAAGAGTTTGTTTAAGTCTGATATATAATTCATATAGACATGTTTTACAACCGTAAACAGGTGTTATAACTGAAATATGTATGTTTTCTTCCATATTCAAAATTTAACTATTAATCAAAAGCTTATAATTAAATATAATGATTTAATAATTTACAATATTTAAAGATCTTTTTCAGATATATTATTCCATAAACTAATTCTAATGATATTCAAAAAAACAAATAATAATTAAAGCGAGAAATAAATGTTTCAAATATGAAATAAATCCAATAAATCTTAAATTCTATTTACAAACTCCAATAATTCAACTTGTTGAATTTGTTCCGGTAAATCCCTTTCAAATCAACGAATATACCGTTGGGGTTCATCAGTTTGGAAAAATAACTTTCCGGTAAGTTTTTATACTCTTCGTGTTGCACAGCTACCACAACTCCATCATAGATTCCGTTTGCTTTTTCTGTCATATCAAATCCGTACTCCTCTTTTATTTCATTATGCGAGGCTTGCGGGTCAATCACATCCACTTTTATGCTGTACTGTTTCAATTCATTTATCAGGTCAACCACTTTTGAATTCCGGATATCGCTCACATCCTCCTTAAAAGTAACGCCCATCACCAAAACACGGGCATCTTTAATGTTGATATCTTTTGCAATCATTTTCTTCACCAATTGTTTGGCCACATAGCCGCCCATGCTGTCGTTGATAAACCTTCCGGAATCAATCATTTTGGCATGGTAACCCAATTCTTTGGCTTTGTACAATAGATAATAAGGATCGACCCCGATGCAATGCCCGCCCACTAAACCAGGAAAGAATTTCAGGAAATTCCATTTGGTACCGGCTGCTTCCAATACATCAAACGTATTGATTCCCATCCGGTTGAAAATCAGGGATAGTTCATTCATTAATGCTATGTTAACATCGCGCTGGGTGTTTTCAATTATTTTTGCCGCCTCTGCCACTTTTATGCTTGATGCCCTATGGATGCCGGCTTTAATAACCATTTCATACACCTTGGCTATATTGTCCAATGCCAATGCATCGCTACCTGAAACTACTTTTGTTATGGTGGTCAAAGTATGCACCTTGTCGCCCGGGTTGATGCGTTCCGGCGAAAATCCCACTTTGAAATCGGTACCCATCTTTAAACCCGATAACTCTTCCAACAGAGGAACACAATCTTCTTCGGTGCAACCCGGATAAACCGTGGATTCGTAAACTACATAATCTCCTTTTTTGAGGTGCTTGCCAACCGTTCGGGTTGCAGCCAATAAAGGCGTCAAATCAGGTTGGTTGTGTTTATCAATGGGTGTAGGAACCGCAACAATGTGGAATTTTGCCAATTTAAGGTCTTCAGCATTTGCTGTAAACTGGATATCACATCCTTTGAATTCATGAGTTTCTATTTCATTGCTCGGGTCAATCCCTTTTTTCATCAACTCAATCCGTTCGGGTTTAATGTCAAAGCCTATCACAGAAGCTTTGCGGGCAAATTCCAAGGCAATGGGTAAACCCACATAACCCAATCCGATGACGGATATTTTTTCTTGTTTGTTTTTTATCTTTTCGAACATTTCGCAAGTTTTTAATATAATTCTAAATATTTTTATAGAGGTAGATAATTAATTACATATACATTTTGTTATTTTCCCCCTCCGGCCTATGGCCAACCTCCCCCAGGGGAGGACTAGCGCTGAGTGTAAGTTACTAAAACTAAAAAACCTCTGGTAGTTCATACAATTTGCACTACAACCATTCTCCCCTAAAATTAGGTGAGATGCCGACAGGCAGAGGGGTACAAGAAACACAAACTCATAATACAGAAGGTTCAAAGTATGATTACCATTGCTTTCGGTTATGTATTTATCTACTGACCTTTATTTAACTATATGATTGTTAAACTATCTTCTATCATCTATATGCAATATATATTGCGGTGCATGTTACAAAGCCATTTCATTGAAACTTTGTTGGATGCACCGCTTTCTACCGTTTATCTATTATCCCGGGGCGATGCCCCGGGCTTTGTTCTTACGCCCTTTCAGGGCTTTTCCCAACTTTTATATTCAAATATCTAAGCTCTTTTTCCTATTCTCTATTTTCTAAATTCTAGTTTCTAATTTCTAAACTCTAACTTTAAAAAACGGATGGTAATCGCCCACCAGCCCTTTCACATCAGCATTCCGAATTTCATGTGCCATGGATATCGATTTATAGGCATCATCCAATCCGAACCCTTGTCCATTCAAAATACCTTGATATGTTAAGGTGTGCAAATCGGTAAATCCTTCGCTGAATTCCAGTTCCCGGTTTTCAATTTCAATGGAACGGTAAGTCCTTTGGCCTTTATCTTTAATGTGCTGAGGAAGATCATCATAATTAACGCTTAAAAACCAGCGAACCCTTGCCTTTTTCAACTGAATAAATCCTCCCGAACGGCTATCGGTACGCTCATGAACAATGTTTTGCTCTACATCGCCAAAAATCCAGGTGAGCATATCAAAAAAATGGATGCCAATGTTGGTGGCCACACCACCCGACTTGGAATTGTCACCTTTCCATGAAAAATGATACCATTTACCACGGCTGGTAATGTATGAGAGATCGATGTCGTAAATCTTGTCCTTGTCCCCTTCATCAATCTGTTTCTTTAACGCAATAATAGCCGGATGCAGCCTCAACTGAAGAATATTGTACACCCGCTTTCCGGTTTCCTGTTCATATTCTTTAAGGGCATCCACATTCCAGGGATTCAAAACCAACGGCTTTTCGCATATAGCATCGGCACCTTGGCGCAAGGCAAACCGAATGTGCGAATCGTGCAGATAATTGGGTGAACAGATACTGACATAATCCACAGCATGCCCTTCCCGCTTTAATTTATAAATATGCCGATCAAAACGCTCAAACTCGGTAAAAAAATCGGCATCCGGAAAATAACTATCAATGATTCCAACACTATCGAAAGGATCCAATGCAGCAACCAAATTATTTTTGGTCTCTTTGATTGCTTTCAAGTGCCTTACCGCAATGTAACCGGCTGCGCCAATGAGTGCGAAATTTTTCATCAATGCTTTTTTTGTGGACTGCGAAATTAAAAATTAATATTTCGGAATCAAATTTTCTTTACTTGATCCTTTTCAAGAACATATTGTACCATACTTTCGGGACAACCAGCTATATTTTTAGCATCGAATAGTAACCGATGCCCATATTCACTGACCCAACCAATTTGCTTTGCCGGATTGCCCACCACCAAAGCAAAAGGTTTAACCTCTTTGGTAATAACGGCACCGGCTCCAATCATCGCATATTCTCCAATGGTATGACCGCAAACTACGGTTGCATTGGCTCCAATGGAAGCCCCTTTTTTGACTAAGGTTCTTACATATTGATCGCGACGGATTATGGCGCTGCGGGGATTTAATATATTGGTAAAAACCATGGATGGACCTAAAAACACATCGTCTTCGCACTCAACCCCGGTATAAATAGAAACATTGTTCTGTACTTTCACATTCTTACCCAGAACCACTCCCGGCGATATAACCACATTTTGCCCAATATTGCATTGTTTGCCGATTATACAGCCCGGCATGATATGCGAAAAATGCCAGATTTTTACTCCTTCGCCAATTTCGCAGCCATCATCAACTATGGCGGAACTATGGGCAAAATAGGATGATCCGTTTGACATGGTACTATTTTTTAAAGAATTCAACGACTTTCGATGTGATCAATTTCAATTGTTCCTCATCCAATTCTGTATGCATGGGTAAGGAAATTACGGATTGGCACAATTCCTCAGTTACTGGAAATTGCTTTGCGGATTTATATTCTAAAAATGCTTTTTGTTTATCCAAAGGAACTGGATAGTATACCATGGCGGGAATTCCGTTATCGTCGAGCCACTTTTTAAGGGCATCACGTTTTCCAGCTTTTACTTTTAAGGTATATTGATGGTAAATATGGTTGGTAAACGATGCCACCTTTGGTGTTACCAATTCCGTTATCTCTTTAAAGGCTTGGTTGTAATAGTCGGCGGCCCATTGGCGGGCTTTGTTATAGGCATCAAGTCTGGGCAATTTTACCCTAAGAACGGCTGCCTGAATGGTATCTAAACGGGAATTAACCCCTATCCTATCGTGGTAGTACCGAACTTTCATACCATGGTTTACAATGGATGATATTTTTTCGGCAAGCACATCATCATTAGTCATTATAGCACCTCCATCGCCATAACAGCCTAAATTCTTCGACGGGAAGAATGAGGTACAACCAATATGCCCTATTGTACCCGCTTTTTTGATGGTTCCATTGCTGAAACTATAATCAGCCCCAATGGCTTGGGCATTGTCTTCAATAACAAATAGTTTGTATTTTTCGGCCAGTTCCATGATGCGTTCCATGTGAGCACATTGTCCAAACAAATGAACCGGCACAATGGCTTTGGTCTTGGAAGTAATAGCTTTTTCAATTTGATTTACATCGATATTAAAAGTATTCGGATCCACATCTACCAAAATCGGTTTTAACCCTAAAAGGGCAATGACTTCAACCGTGGCTATAAAAGTAAAATTGGTGGTAATAATTTCATCCCCCGGAACCAAATTCAAAGCCATCATGGCAATCTGAAGGGCATCGGTACCGTTACCGCAGGCAATAACGTGTTTGGCTCCCATGTAAACGGCTAACTCATCTTGAAACTGTTTAACTTCGGGTCCTTTTATAAAATGGGTTGAATCGATAACGGATTGGATGGATTGATCGATTTCGGTTTTTATCTTTAAGTATTGGTTCTTTAAATCAACCATGCTTAATGCTTGCATATTTTTGCGTTTAAAGTTCTTTTGTTTCAGACGAAACGGGATTTTCAATCAAAAATTACTTCCACCTTATTTCAAATTTTGCCAATACCATTTCACCGCTTCTTTGAGTCCGGTTTTGCTGTCAAACTGAGGCTTGTAACCAAGCAATTTTTGAGCTTTGGCTATTGATGCCAATGAGTGCGGTATATCGCCCTCCCTATTTGGTGCATGTATTTTTTGGACTTTGGCAATTTCTGGATCAAATAGGCACAGCTCCTCTTTTAAAATGTCAAACAACGAATTCAACGTGGTGTTTTCACCATAAGCTACATTATACACCGTGTTCAAAGCTTTCGCATTTTGAACGGTTGCCGCCAATTCATTGGCTTGTATCACATTGTCGATATAGGTAAAATCGCGCGAAAAATTCCCATCGCCGTTAATAACCGGCGATTCATGATCCATGAGCAACTTCACGAATTTTGGAATTACAGCGGCATAAGCCCCATTGGGATCCTGCCTTCGGCCAAATACATTGAAATAACGCAAACCAATGGTTTCCATTCCATATAATCGGCTAAAAACATCGGCATACAATTCATTCACATATTTGGTAATGGCATAAGGGGAAAGCGGTTTGCCAATGTTTTCTTCCATTTTGGGTAAGGTGAAATTATCACCATAAGTTGATGAACTCGCTGCATACACGAATCGCTTTACTTTTGCATCGCGCGATGCGGTAAGTACATTTAAAAAACCGTTGATGTTAATATCGTTTGTGGTAATGGGATCATTGATGGAACGGGGAACGGAACCTAAGGCCGCTTGATGAAGTACCAAATCTACTCCATCAACCGCTTTTTGACAACTTTTAGGTTCGCGGATATCGCCTTGGATAAACGAAAAATGGTGGTTTTTTAAAAAAGGTTCAATATTTTCGAATTTACCGGTAAGCAAATTATCTAAACAAACAACCCGGTTATTCTGCAATAGCAATCGCTCTATAAGGTTGGAGCCGATAAAACCGGCTCCACCTGTAACTAAAATACATTTATTGTTAATTTGCCTTTCAGCAGTCATAAAGTGTCCTATTTAGCATAGTTTATTGCCCGGGTTTCACGGATAACGGTAATCTTAATTTGACCCGGATAAGTCATTTCATCCTGAATTTTCTTTGCAATATCGTACGACAAGGTTTCAGCATCGTTGTCGTTCACTTTTTCGCTACCTACAATAACGCGCAATTCCCTACCTGCCTGAATAGCGTATGTTTTCAACACTCCTGGGTACGATAAAGCCAATTCTTCCAAATCTTTCAACCTTTTAATGTATGATTCAACCACCTCGCGGCGGGCTCCTGGACGGGCTCCTGAAATTGCATCACAAACCTGAATTATGGGTGCAATCAGTGTATTCATCTCCACTTCATCGTGATGGGCGCCAATAGCATTGCATATTTCCGGCTTTTCTTTATATTTTTCGGCCAGCTTTATACCCAACAAGGCATGTGGCAATTCCGGTTCATCATCGGGAACTTTACCTATATCATGCAACAATCCGGCACGTTTTGCTGTCCGTGGGTTTAAACCCAACTCCGATGCCATGGTTGCAGCTAAATTGGCTACCTCACGCGAGTGTTGCAACAAATTCTGTCCATAGGAAGAACGGTATTTCATTTTACCCACCAAACGGATAAGTTCGGGGTGTAACCCATGAATACCTAAATCGATAGCTGTCCGTTTACCAGTTTCTATCATTTCCTCTTCCACCATCTTTTGGGTTTTGGCAACTACTTCTTCAATGCGGGCGGGGTGAATTCTGCCATCGGTTACCAATTGGTGCAATGCAAGCCGTGCCACTTCTCGGCGAACGGGGTCAAAAGCGGAAAGTATGATGGCTTCAGGAGTATCGTCCACAATTATTTCTACCCCGGTTGCTGCTTCCAGCGCACGGATGTTTCTACCTTCGCGCCCAATAATGCGTCCTTTAATATCATCGTTGTCGATATGGAAAACGGTAACTGAATTTTCAACCGCATATTCCGAGGCTACCCGCTGAATGGTTTGAATAACCACCCGCTTGGCTTCTTTGTTGGCGGTCATTTTGGCTTCGTCCATAATTTCATTTATGTACGACATGGCCTCAGTTTTAGCCTCCGCTTTGAGCGAATCAACTAATTGGGTCTTGGCTTCTTCAACTGATAATCCTGAAACAGATACCAAGTGCTCCAACTGTTGTTTATGCATTTTTTCCAGTTCTTCCGACTTCTTTTCAACCAACTCCATTTGAGTGGTTAAACTGTTTTTAATAGCATCTACCTCGCTTTTTTTCCGGTTGTATTCTTCAATGCGCTTCGAAATGTCGGTCTCCTTTTGTTTCACTTTATTCTCGGCAGCAAGAATACGGTTGTTTTTTTCATTTATCGATTTTTCATGCTCGGTTTTAAGCTGTAAAAACCGCTCTTTCGCTTGTAGGATTTTATCCTTTTTTATCATTTCAGCTTCTGTTTCGGCCTCCCTTATAATACGCCTACTCTTTCGGCTAAAGCCTAATTTCACGATTATAAATGAGAATATGCCTCCTACAATTACTGAAATAATGCCAATAATTAATTTGTCCATAGCTTAAATTTAAATTAATAAAAAACCCGCACCAATTTCTGTGTTTCGTAAAAACCCCTGTAAAACATGGGTGTAGCTTCCAATTTAATTCTTACGTCCTCTGTCTCCGAAGAGATCCATCCGAAGATGGATGAGGCCTGTCTTACAAAAATCGAGATTAACTCCAAATTGCTTAATGTTGAGTTTTCCAAACTAGCCAAGAACCGGTGCGGGCAAAATCTTGTGTTTATATTTTAAAGAACGTCTATTACTCTTCTTGAAGAATGTCTGCTAAAATTTTATCAAACTGCCTTACCTCTTCTAAAACAGGATGGATTTCGTGGTGTTCTTCGGCTTCAACCAAACGGGTTACAAACTGAAGTGCCACCATTGCTAAAAAATCTTGTCCATCTTTGTTTCCATATAGTTTTTGGTACTGCGTTACGGTATCGTTTATTTTTTTAGCCGCTTTTCTTATTTTTTCTTCATCTTTTCTGTCTATTTTTTGTGGATAATACCTATCAACAATATTTACACGTATAGTTAATTTTTCATCCATCTAAATCTTCTCTTATCGGTTTAACAGAGCAATACAATTATCAATCTCCCGCACAATTCTATTTATTTTAACCTTAGCTTCTTGTTCGTTTCCTTCCGAAGCTAAAAATGTTTTTGCTAAATCTTTTGTTTTAAGTCTGTGTTTAAGTTCTTCAATCTCATTATTTTTATCGATAATCAATTTATTAAGATTTTGATTATCAATAATTAAGTGGTTATTTTCCTCTTTTGTTTTTTTATAAAGATATACAAATTTTTCAAATTTTTGCTTAAATCCTCCTATTAGCTGTGGTGTTTCCATTCTTGATTTGTACCATATTTATTCACAAAATTAACATTGCAAATGAAATTTCAAAAATATAATTCATTCCTTCATTCAAATGCTTTGTTTAAAGATAGTTTATTTATACGAAATATTCCTCCTTTTTATAATATTTTTGCTTTTCAATGAGTATATTTTTGCCCACAGTAAGTAATTAAACCAAGAAATTTTAACTGTTGATAAATCAATCATTAAATCTTTCGAAATCGGTTTCTTATTTTCCTATATTTGTCATTGAATTTTAATAAAATCATGGATAATTTTATTGTTTCAGCCCGAAAATACAGACCCTCTACTTTTTCCACAGTAGTAGGTCAAAAATCAATTACTACAACTCTTAAGAATGCCATTCAAAACAATCACATGGCACATGCTTATTTGTTTTGTGGACCACGTGGAGTTGGTAAAACAACTTGTGCGCGTATTTTTGCAAAAACCATTAATTGCCAAAATCTAAATTCCGATACCGAACCTTGCAACGAATGCGAATCGTGTGTATCATTTAACAACGATAGGTCATATAATATTCATGAGCTGGATGCTGCATCAAATAATACGGTAGATGATATTCGCACTCTTATTGATAAAGTCCGCATTCCACCGCAATTAGGAAAATATAGCGTTTATATCATAGATGAGGTTCACATGCTATCGCAATCAGCTTTTAATGCTTTTCTTAAAACCTTAGAAGAACCACCCAAGCATGCTATTTTCATATTAGCTACTACCGAGAAACATAAAATTCTACCAACAATCTTATCAAGGTGTCAAATATTCAACTTTAGCCGAATAACCGTTGAAGATGCTGCCAATCATTTAGCTTTTGTTGCCGAAAGTGAAAAAGTACAGGCTGAACCCGAAGCACTTACAGTAATTGCCCAAAAGGCTGATGGAGCTATGCGTGATGCACTTTCTATATTTGACCAGATAGTTAGTTTTTCGGGCAATATGTTGACGTATGAAAATACCATTGCTAATTTAAATGTACTCGATTACGATTATTTCTTTAAGTTAACGAATGCATTCATTACAGAAGACATAAGTGCTTCGTTAACTATTTTTGATGAAATTTTAGATAAAGGATTTGAAGGGCAGCATTTCCTTTCGGGGTTAAGTAAGCACTTCAGGGATTTACTGGTTTCGCAGAATGAAAAAACAATACAATTATTGGAAGTTGGGGCTTCTATCAGAACTCATTATTTGGAACAGTCAAAGAAATGTAATCCCCGTTTTTTATTTCAAGCAATTAATACAACCAATGAAGCCGAAATACAATACCGAAGCAGTCAGAACAAGCGACTCACGGTTGAATTGGCATTAATTAATTTATGTCAACTTATTTCTGAAAAAAAAAA
>Ga0172379_10002604_pt1 | contig 31307 bp, 31 predicted proteins | sample GrowelOW334metaG_FD_119756 | JGI IMG/M metagenome (GOLD analysis project Ga0172379, IMG submission 119756) | Groundwater microbial communities from an aquifer near a municipal landfill in Southern Ontario, Canada - Groundwater well OW334 metaG | ecosystem: Environmental > Aquatic > Deep...
AATTTTTATCAATTATTTCAAGATTTTTACGAAGAACTTTTCTTTTATGAGCAAATCCTGCTTTGATAACCTCAAAAAAGACTTTTTCTTCATTTTTATTTCTGAAATATTTATTTCCAATATTTCCTATGTGAATTATGGCCGAATCCACCTTTGGGGATGGGGAAAAGAATCTTTTATGGACTTTCATTATATATTTAGGTTCCCCATAAGCTTTGACAGAAAGAGACAAGATGCTTTCTTTGCCATCTCTTGCTACAATTCTCTCTGCAACTTCTTTCTGAACTAAAAGCGTCATACTTGTGGGTTTAATTGTTTCAGACAAGAATTTTCTTATTATAAGTCCTGTGATATTGTATGGAATATTTGCAACGATTTTATACTTGCCTTCTCCGAGTCCGTGTATAAGCGGGTCAAAATTTAAAATATCTTCATTAAGTAAAACCAATTTTTTATTTTTTATTTCTTTATCAAATTTTTCATTTAATATTTCCATCAGGTCATGATCTTTTTCTATTGCAATCACTTGCCGCACTCTCTCTAAAAGTTTTTCTGTGAGTGCGCCTTTTCCTGGACCTATCTCTATTACTATATCTTTGTCACAAAGAGAACTCGCCTCACACATTTTGAAAAGTGCCTCTTTAGATTTTAAGAAATTCTGCCCCATCGATTTTTTTGCTTGGTGAGTCATATTATAAGTATACTATTGTTTCTCCATTTCTAGAATGGCTCTGAGTGAATTCTGTCAGATGAGTTGGAATGTCATAAATAAATTCACTTGGATTATTTACTTGCTTCATTCCAAAAATTGTGCGAAGTGATGCATAAGTTAAAAATAATTTTTTCTCTGCACGCGTGAGTGCCACATAGAAAAGTCTGCGTTCTTCCTCTTTGTCATCTTTTGTTCCCTGTCCTGTTCTTGCGTGTGGAAATAAGTCTTGCTCGAGCCCCGTAACAAACACATATTTGAACTCAAGTCCTTTTGAAGCATGCACTGTCATAAGCCTCACACCTCCAGTTTTCGCTTTATTTATAAGGCTATCTTGGTCACTTGAAAGGGATGCATCCTCTAGTAATTTCTCTATTCCATCATCCTGTGTATCGTATTTTATCGCAAGTGTTACGAGCTCTTTCATATTTTCCAATCTCTCCATTTCTTCATTTGTTCCATGTGAAAGTTCTTCTTCAAGCCCACTTTTTTCTATTATATATTTTATTATTTCAGATGGTTTATGTGTATCTATATACTTATGAATATTTTCTAACAATTCATAAAATTTATTTATTTTAATTTGCATACTGGCTGGCAACTCCGCAAATAATCCCGCGAAAAGTTTCATAAGAGTAACCTTTCCTACTCCGCGCGTTGGAGTGTTTATAATTCTTTTTATGTCTGTTAGACTTTCTTTATTCAAACTTGCTTTGATGTATGCGAGCAAATCTTTGATCTCTTTTCTTTCAAAAAATTTCACTCCGAGAACTTGGTAAGGGATTTGTTTGCTAAGCATCGCTTCTTCTAATACTCTTGATTGGAAGTTCGCACGGTAAAGTACCGCAATATCTTCCGGTTTATTTTCTTTTAGTAATAGATCTATCTCATCGGTGACGAAGTGCGCCTCAGAGACTTCATCATAAGCTTCACATACAATTATCTGCTCACCATCTATATTTTTAGTAAATAAAGTTTTAGGTACCCTATATTGATTCTTCTCTATCACACTGTTTGCAGCTTCTATTATCTTTCCCGTAGAACGGTAATTTTGCTCGAGCATGACTATCTTTGCATTTGGATAATCTTTCTCAAAATGAAGCATGTTTTTAATATTTGCTCCACGCCAGCTATAAATATTTTGGTCTGTATCCCCAACTACACAAATATTTTCTTTTTCACCTACTAGAAGCTTCGTCATCTCATATTGCACTTCATTTGTATCTTGGTACTCATCTATGTGTACATATTTCCATTTTTCTTGGTATTTATTTTTTATCTCTGGAAATTTTCGGAGAATCATTACAGATTCTAAAAGTAAATCATCAAAGTCCAACCCTTTTTCTTTCTTTAATCTCTCTTCATACCCACCCCAAATCAAAGCCACTATGCTTTGCATGCTACTTTTCACTTCCCCCTTATAATTTTGCAAAGTTATAAAGTCACCTTTGGCTTTGGAAATGATACTTTTTATTTTCCTTGGCTCGTGTTGTTTCGGATCTATATCATGCTCTCTCATCACATCTTTTATGATTGAAATTGCATCAGCTTCATCTATTATAGAGAAATGTTTAGTGAGACCTATAAGATGAGCATTTTCTTTTATAATATACACTCCAAGTGAGTGAAAAGTAGAAATAAACGGGGCGTTAAAGTGGTGGATTGGGGTACTTATACCATGCTTTTTATCTTCTAGGAGCGCCATTACTCTATCCCTCATCTCTTTTGCAGCCTTATTTGTAAAGGTTACTGCGAGAATTGAGCTTGGATTCACCCCCTCATGTATTAGATGGATTATTCTGTGGGTTATAGTCTTGGTCTTCCCTGCACCGGCACCCGCCACTATCAAAAGAGGCCCATCCGTGTATAGGACTGCCTCTTTTTGTTTATCATTCAACTCTAGAATATATTGCATTTAACTATTGTAACATATTAATTTTCTTTATCTTCTATTTCGTCTTTTGCTATCTCTTCTGCTTCTTTGAGTATTAACTTTTCTACTTCATCTTCTGTCTCTTGTTCGTCTTTATCTAATTCTGCCAATGTTTTTTCTACCTCTTTTATATTATTATCTATCTTTTCTTCCATTTTGTTTAACTCAGCAGACGAATTTTTGAAAGAATCGTCCATTTTTTCGTTGGCTTTTGTTGCTTTTTCTATAAGACTATTTAACTTTTCATCTATGATATCTTCTTCTTTATCGTTTTGATTTGTTGTCATAAATTAATTATTTAAGATTATTTAATAATGTTCTATAATCATTCTCTGGAATTTTTTTCACTCTATAGTATTGTTCGACAACTTTTTTAAACATCCCCAAGTTTACAGTGGTTTCTTTGGTTAATGTCATATTATTCAATAAATAAACCTCATCAATTTGAAGATCTTTTTTAAGGTTATTGTTTGTAAGATATTCATTCAATTTAGAGATGCGCCCAGATAAACTTGGAGCCTCTTCAATAGAGGAATCACTATTTGTATCTATGCTTTTCGGTGCAGTGGGAGAAACTGTTTCAGCTTCATTTTTTCTTGTATGAGAAGAAGTCTCAGCCATTGTCTTTTCATTTTGCAAACGGTTTCTTTCTTCTAGGTTCCAATCTATTGGTCTTCCCTCCTTTACTCTTATAAATTGATTTCTTCTATCTCTGTGTGGTTGTGCCTGTGCATCAATCTTTGCAATTTTTTCATTTATATCTCTTTGTTTACCAGCCAATTCTTCTCTTGTTTTTGTGATTTTCTCTCTTCCTTTTTCTATTTGTTTATTTAAAATTTTAATAGATGCATTTCTACCCGCCTTTTCTATTGATTTACCTGTGGAAGTAAGACTTTCCATTAATTGGTTTCTATCTTTTTCTAAATTATTAAAATAAGCTTCGTCTCTCTCCAACTCTATTTCTCTTCCAAGAATATAAAGATTCATCTTTTCTCTCTCATTGTTTATTACCTCAAGCTTCCCTTCTATTGGAGAAAGTTTGTTTTCATATTTCCCTATCATTTTATCTGCTATCGCGTCTCTTTTATTTGTATAAATTTTTATTTTATTTTCTTTTAATTCGATCTTACTTTGAAGTTGATCTCTTTTATTTGCTAATTTTGATTCTTGTCTCTCCATTTTCTTAATTTCTAGAGCTAGTGGTGCATATCCTGGGTTACCATTCTTTTTAAGGTTTTCCATTATTTCTATCATTCTTGTTTTAGATTGGTCGAAGGTTTTCATTTCTAGATCTAGTCCATCCATTTTATCTTTCAATACAGAAGACCTTCCTTCTTTTGCATTTATAAAATATTGATTATAGCTAATACCTATTTTTGCCACGAGCCTATTTACTACGGGAATCATATTTATTCCTTTATATACAGTAGCCGCAATTGATCTACCCTTTTCAGACATCTTTTCAAAGAAGCCCCTATTTGCCGGCAACATATATCTGCCTGTCTCATTAATATTTTTAGCTTCGATAACATCATTATTTGCTGTAGTTTCTGCTGTAACGGGAACAGTTTCTGGATTCGTTGTGGTATTTTCAGCAACGACAGGTGTACTCTCTGGTGCAGTAACTGGGGTAACTTCTTGATTTTCAGCTACAACTGGTGCAGCATCTGCTGCCGGTGTATCAATGGTTCCTAATAGCGGCCCCATAATTAGAAGTATTTCTTCTTGTGTAGCACCACTATCACCAAGTAATTTTACAATTGTTTCTTTTGGAAGATTAAGATCAAGAAATCCTTCAGCAATCTTTATATAAGATTCCATTTTTTTAATTTCTTCTTCATTTTTTTCAAATTCCATAGTAACTTTCTCAAACTCTTTTTGTTTTTCTACTAGTTCAGTATTTAATGTTTCTGTATTAGGGCTTACTTCATTTATTGATTTTTCTGCCTCCTCGATAACCATAGCTGATTCATTTGCTATTGTATTTATTTCAGCGTCAACAGGGGCTGTTAATTCATTCAAAGCTTCTGTGGATCCTTCAAGCTTTGTAGTTTGTTCTATTTCTGCCTCTGTTAATGTTACCGGCTTGGTTGATTCTGCTTTTTTTTCATTTAAGAGAGAGATAGCTTTTTTGGTAACATCTTTAAGGTGTTTATAGTTTCGAATATTTTCAGGCATGTTATCTAGTAATTCCTGTAGTTTATCCACATTTCCCTCTCTTCTAGCTTTTTTTACATCTCTTTCGTTCTCCTTCATAACCCTTTTCTCGGTTTCATTCATAAAATTATTATTTATTGTTTGATAATTCAATAGATGTTCGAAGGGCATCCATTTTTTTATTTTCTAGATCCTTGATATATGTACGAATGATATCTTTCCTTTCTTTGATGAGGGAGCTACGTTCTTCATTTAGAAGCTTTAATTTATTTATTGCTTCATCGTATATTTCTTTTATTTTTTGAATTTGTTCTTTTGGAGTCATTTTATTTATGAGGTTAAATTTTTTCACCCAATTTTTCTATTTCTAAAGATAAATCGTCTTTTTGTTTTAGCAACAAATCCCTTTTCTCTTTGTACGGAGTTAATAAATCATACAAAAGAGCCCTTCGTTTTTCTTTTTCTGCTGAATCAAGACCAACTTCTTTTATATCAAGCATTTTAGTTTCTATTTCAAGAGGAACCGCAGCTATATCGAGCGGCTTTGTTTCTATTTGAGGAGAAGCAACAGTTTTTACATCTGCGAGGTCAGGAGCTTTTGTATCAATATTAGTATCTTTGTTTTTTCCTATACCAAAAAACTCTAAAAATTTACCCGTCTTTAGTTTTCTTGGGGTATTTGATTCAGTGCTTTTTGAATCTGGTTTTTCTTCAGGTTTTGTTGGGTTGATATCTTTTTTCTCTTCCGGGTATAGATTTAGGAGTTCTTGCTTTACCTGCTCTGGTGATTTTTCTATATTTTTAGTAGGTAATTGTTCTCCTTTTGTTGTACTAGTATTTTCTATTGGTTTTATTAATACCCTTTTTTGTGTTTCAAGAGTATCTATCTTTTTTTGAATTTCTAGTCTTTCTTTTTTATTTTTACCATTTTTTGAGTCTTGCAGGTTCTTAATTTTTAATGCAATATCAAGTATCTCTTGTTCTTTTGGAGTTGATTCCATACCCTTTAACATCTCATTAAGTTTTTTTTCCATAGTCTTGTTTAATAGTTAATTTAATTAATATTAATATATTACCAGATTTTTAAGTAAATGTCTTTGTATTATAGAATGGTCTTATACTTTTGTCAAACAAAACAATGCTAATTATTTACAACCAACATCTCTTCTACTCTCCTGCGTTTTATCTCAATATCTTTCATTTTCGTATAATAGACGGCAAGTTCTCCTCTATTATTACCTATTATCCCCTTTTTTGCTTTTATGAGTTCTTTTATATCATGTATTTTATCTTGTAATGAATAATTTTCTTTGTTTTTATTATATTTTATAATTAATTCATTTTGCTTATTTTGTAGATTTGCTATGTCTTCCCAATTTATGTTTATTATATTTTTTATTTTAGATATGGATTCTCTATATGTTTTTTCCTCCTGATTTGCCATTTCAAGAATTAATGGGAAGATTTGTTTTACGAGTAGGTCAACATTAAAGGATGCTCCACTTTTTTTACTTTTTTCATCTTGTAAAACAAATAATAATTCTGAATTGTCCCCTTTGAAGTATGGTTGTATATATTTTTTAAAATCTTCCTCTCTATTATTTAAACAACCATTAGAAAAATTGTTATCATTTGCTTGTACTGAATTAAGTTTCTCGGTTCTGGGCTCAAGCTCTCCATGCTTACTATATGTCTGATGTTGGCCTAGGAATATTTTGTCCCCTAGGATTGATACACCATAAAGTGAATATTGTAGTTTCCCGTATTCTTCTACATCGGCTTTATTAACAGAGTTTGATATAAGATATATTCCAGCGGGAGTAGTCATCCTGCCTTTGTTGTATTCTGTGGAAGTGTTGGACTCGTCGCCTGCCTCCTTGCCGAAACCTGTTGGGATTTTAGCTATGATTTCATTGTTTGAATTGAATATATACATAGTGGCATTTGTTTTATCCAAGAATTGGTAGCCTCTATTTGGAGTAGGATTCTTCTCGGCGAAATATTTATAAATTTCTTTCCCGCCTTCAGGCAAAGTACTATAAATTTCACCCTTAAATCTAAGATTTAAGCTTATATTTTTTTCTTCTTCCGTAGGATTTTTCTCCGTGGTAGATGTTTCTTGTTTGGGAATTATTTTCTCTGCTACTTTTTTAGTTTCCCCTTTGATATCATCAAAAGGATTTAATGCTACTGCCACAGAAGCCATAGCTAGTGGTACAGCAACTTTACCTACAGTAGCAAGCGTTCTTAATCCATTTATATTTTTAGTTTTATCAAGTTTTATTTTAGTTTCTATTAGAAAAGCATCAGTTAGTGACCCCACAATTTTTTCTGCGAGTTCCTTTCCGTATTCTTTACTTAAGTTTTCTGTTAGATAGAATCTTTTGTTTTCATTCTCTGGCATATCTTTCAAGATTCTTTCTACTGCACTGATGACTAGATCATAAGTTGAAGTTTCCTTTTCTGGTGTATTTAATTTTTCAGCATTATTAAACATTTGTTTTTATATTATATCATAATAAGGGGTTTTTTATAAAAAAATAGAGCCGGTTTCTTGGAAGAAACCGGCTCTTGCATATTTTACTGTATGCTCAGTTTACTTTACTACCTTGGCTTCTTTATAAGCTTGTAGCCAGCTGGTGCCATGGTGGCCACCAATGCTTCATCACTTGCGACATAGGTGAATGTCCTGTTTGCATCATCAGTGATTGGGTTGCCTTTCAGTTTTTTCTGAATCGCTGTAACTGCTGCATCGGCTTTGGGTGATGGAGACCTTTTGGCGGTAGCTAAGGCGATAGCGAGCTGTTTTTGCAAATCTGCTGCAACAGCCTTAATGCTGTCTGTTGCTAATGCAAGCGGGCGGATGGTGTCCAATTCCTCTGTTGCCTTGTCATACAACTCAGAGTATTCGGTGGCTTCTTTTGAGTATCTGTCTGCTAGCTCTTTGTTTGCTGAAGCGATAGAATCGTTTTCGTGTGCTAAAGCAACAGCCTCAGCTTTTTCTGTTTTAAGAATCTTAGCCTCAGAGTTTTTATTGAAAGCAAACCAACCCATACCAGCCAAAGATAAAACCAACACCGACAATAATACAATTACCAAAGTTTTCATAATACTTATTTTTAAAGGTTCAAAAATTCTTTTTTTCCAGTAGCCCTACCTCTTTTCTATGTTGATAAACAGAGAGTATTTGACTGGTTCCTTTGTAGTATAGCATATCTAAGTTCATTTGTCAAGCATATTCTTGCATAATCTGTCCTATGTGTTCCTGTATAAGGCTGTGGATAACTCTATTGACTAAAGTTTCCCTATCGGATACCATTATATCTAGGACTTCCTAAAAGGGGGTCTCTTATACTGAAAGACAGGGAAAAGCCATATTTTGAAGGCTTGCTGAAACGACTGCAAAAATTATGCAATCAAAACTAACAAAAGGTTCTAAAATATCCTTATTCCTCAAGTCTTATACTATTAAGGCTTATTCTCTTTTTATATTAATTTCTTTTATAGTCGGCATACCTCTACAAGCGAATGCTGGCTTTTTTGATTTCTTTACTGGAGCAACAGAGGCCAAGACTGCAGATGCAAACACGAGTGTAAATGGAGCTGATGATTTTGGAACTGATGATTTTTCAAAAGACTTTAAAAATTCTCAAAATGTACCACTTTTAGAGTCTTCTATAGACCCAGATATGAAGAATGCAGACAACGAAACGAATATTAGTACAGAAGGAGGGATGCTTTCTACTGGGGATAGTCTTTTTGGTACAGGTATAGAAAGTGATTCTAGAGGTGAGATGACGGTCTATGAGGTTAAAGATGGTGATACACTTTCTGAGATAGCAGCTTTATATGATATATCAGTGAATACTATTAAATGGGAGAATAATCTTACTACTGGAAGCATAAAAGTAGGGCAGAAGCTTAATATCTTGCCAATGACTGGAGTGAAGCACATTGTGAAAAAAGGAGATACACTTGAAAAAATAGCTCTTAAATATGATGCTGAGGTTGAAGATATTAAAGTTTTTAATGATATTGTGAATAATAATGAATTAAAACAAGGAGATACACTTTATATTCCAAACGGTATAATAAAGCCTGTAGTTATAGTAGAAAAGCCTTATACTATCAAGAAGCCAGTATATGATGGATCAAGTACACCAATAGTGAATGGCTACTATATGAGGCCAGCTTCTGGACGCATCACCTCACCGTATGGTTCACGTAAGGGGGCATTCCATTACGGTATAGATATAGGTAGTCCTAGGGGGACTTCTGTAATAGCTGCAGCACAAGGTACAGTAATAGAAGTGCTTGGCTCTTGTAAAGAAGGAAAGCGTAGCTGTGGTGGGCGTTATGGTAACTATATAGTAGTAGCCCATCCAAATGGTACAACTACTAGATATGCCCATCTTTCGAAAGTATATGTATCAGTAGGAGATAATGTCACACAAGGAGAAAGAATAGGAGCAGTCGGGAATACTGGCCGTTCTACAGGACCACATCTTCACTTTGAAATAGAAAAAGCGAGTGGAGCAAAAATGAGACCTGTATTTTAAATAATAAAGAAAATAGAAAATAGAAAATAGAAAATAGCCCCACCAACTTTGTTGGTGGGGCTATTTTAATTTCTGAATTAACTCATTTCTCTTGGTCTGTATTGAAGAGCTTCTAATATATGAGATTGAGAAATATCAACACTTCCTTCGAGGTCGGCGATAGTGCGGGAGAGCTTGATCGTGCGGTGGTATGCACGGGCAGAGAGTTGGAGGCGCTCGGCACTTTGGTTCAGAAGTTTCTTGGTGGCATCGTCTAATGGTGCATAAATATTTAATTCTTTCACATTCATTTCACTATTAGTATTTATTTTTCTTGGAGAATTTTTAAATCTTTTATTTTGAATAAGTCTTGCATTTTTCACCCTTTCTTTTATTGTATTTGTTTTCTCTCCTTCTTGTATATCATTTGAAAGCTTCTCATAGTCTACATTCCCCACAGTTACCCATATATCTATACGATCCATTATTGGTCCGGAAAGCTTTCTTTTATATCTATCTAGGTCTCCTTGTTTGCAAATACATTCTTTTTGCTTGTTCCCCTTATTACCACAAGGGCAAGGGTTCATAGCTGCAACTAAAATAAAATTGGATGGAAAGATTGCTGAACCGCGGGCTCTCGAGATGGATACAATGTTATCCTCTAGTGGTTGGCGGAGAGATTCTAGTACTCTTTTCTCAAATTCAGGAAATTCATCAAGGAAGAGTACTCCTCGGTGGGCAAGGGTTACTTCGCCTGGCTTTGGATTCGCTCCACCTCCTATCATAGAGACGTAGCTTGCAGTATGATGAGGTGCTCTGAATGGTGGATCAGTAATGATGGCGTCTTCAAGGAGTCCTACTACAGAGTGTATGCCTGTAATCTCAAGGCAATCATCTTTATCTAAGTCAGGAAGTATATGAGAGAACACTCTTGCCAGCATAGTTTTCCCTGTGCCTGGTGGACCAGACATGGCAATATTGTGCCCACCACTTGCTGCTATCTCAAGCCCCCTTTTAGCGCCTTCTTGGCCTTTTATATCTGAAAAGTCTATGTTGTTTATTTTTTCTTTGTGAATAATAAGAGTTTTAGGAAAAGGAGAAATTTTGGAGCGCTCTTTTTCCAGTAAATTACCTTTTTTATCTTTTTTGGGAATATAAATATGGTCTATTACTTCTTTTAAATTTTTCACCCCATATATAATGATGTCGTCCACAAGTGCTGCTTCCTCTGCATTTTCTATTGGCAAGAATATTTCTTTATAACCAAGTTTCTTGGCTTCCTGTGTGAGTGGTAATGCACCTTTGATCGGGCGAAGCTCACCATTGAGCGAAAGTTCACCAAGGAAGATTCTACCTAGAGGATCAAAATTTATTTCTTCAGCTGAAAGCAAGTAAGCAAGTGCTATAGCTAGATCAAAGTATGGACCCTCTTTCTTGAGGTCTGCTGGAGAAAGTGATATGACTATTTTCTGATTTTGATTCTTTGGAGAGTCAAAATTTGAATTCTTTAAAGCAGAGCTCATCCGGTCTTTGGATTCGTCGACTGCTTTATCAGGAAGGCCTACCAAGGTGAAAGAATGCAAAGTTTTCTTTGTGATATCTACTTCTACTGTGACAATCTTCCCTTTTAGAAGGTGTGTTTGTGCAGAGTATACTCTTGAGAATGACATATAATTAAATCCCCCGCATACGAAGTCTGCGGGGGATTTTAAAACTAGATAACTTTTTCTATACAGGATTCACAAGTTTTTGAACTCGCGTTTACATTTAACCTTTCTTCTTCTATTTTTGCTCCACAAATTTCACAATTACCATAAGTTCCATCCTCTATTTTAGATAATGCTTTTTTAATGTCATTTAATCTAGTTTCGAGTACTGAGAGGGTACTTGAGCGCTCTTCATAATCTTCTGCTCTCTCTGCCATATCTGCTTCATCCTGCACTTCTTGGGATTTGATCTCACTTTCGGGGGTAGCTTCCCAGTCCCCTGTTTTTGTATCTTCCTTGCCAATAGAAGCTAATTCTTCTTCTAATAACCTTTTCTCTTCTTCTAATTTTGTTTTATATTTTTCCATAGTTTTATATTAGCATTAAACTGAATAAATTGGCAATTTATAATGGTTTGATATTTCTTAAAACTAATTTGGAAATAATTTCTTTTATGGTTTCTTCATTGTCTGCTATCACAAGATTATTCTTGTCTGTAAATAAATAATAAAGAATTTGTTTATCATTTTCATTTAGCAGTACACGCACATCTTTATTATTAATAATAATATCTTGCCATTTTCTATTATTTAATTGTAATTTGGTTTGAGTCGTATCAAGTGAAAATAAAGAGAGCATGTCACTCGCAAGTGACTTTTCCCACTCGAGCATCCCTGCATAACTGTATTCATAATCTTTGGTTTGAAAAATCATAAATAAATATGGAATATTTTCTGTATAGGTTCCTATCATATAGGATGGAGATAGAGAACGAACAAGAGATGAAGGAGCATTAAATCCTAAGCCTTGGAACAAATCTTTTAATAATATTTTTTCTTTTAAACCATTTACATCTTTTGATAAAGAAAAATATTTTACTATTCCAAATTTTTCTGATGAACTAACTTCTTTTTTAGCAATATTTAATTTATCTGTAAGTTCATTTACACTAGTTACAATAATAGGAGAGATCTCATCATAAGAGATTATAGATTCCTCTTTTACTATTTGTTCGGGAATGTCTTTGAGTGCTTTCTGCCCTAGAATAAAATAAGTACCATAGATAGCACCTGCTACTAAAATTATTCCCCCTATAATCCAGAATATTTTCTTAGATGGAGTGCCTTCTATATTCCTATACAAATCTTCTCTCTCATGTTTGTTTTGTTCTGCGAGTGCTACTTTTATCACAGAGATTTCATTGCTACGTACTGTGTCTGCCATATCAGAAAGATAAGTTCTAACTGTTTTTATATTGTTCCCACTATTTGGTTGTTTATTATTTTCATCCATTTTTTAATTTATTAAGCTTTTGGTTTGAAGAAATCTTTATTTGCTTCTTTGATCGAGAGACTAAGTCTTCCTCTTTCATCCACACGGATTATCTTTACTGGTACTCTGTCCCCCTCTTTAATAATATCAGAAACTTTCTCAACTCGGAATGGTGCAATCTCAGATACATGGACGAGACCTTCTGTTTCCCCTCCTATTTTTACAAAAGCACCAAAGTCCATAATCTTTACAACTACTCCATCAGCTGTGTCGCCTACACTATATTCATGAGTCATCTCTTCAATTATTTTTACTGCTTTTTCTGCCCCACCATTCTTGCCAGTTACAAATACTGTACCATCCTCTTCTATTGTTATCTCGGTACCGGTCTCTTCACGAATAGCATTTATATTTTTGCCTCCCGGTCCTATCACCATACCTATCTGATCCTTTTTTATTTTAACAGTGAGTATCATCGGAGCACGAGGAGATATTTTTGCTCTTGGTTCTGTAATTTCTTTTGTGATAGTTTCAAGTATTTCTAGGCGCGCAGTTTTGGCACGTAGTAGAGCCTCTTTCAAGATTGCAATTTGTACTCCATCAACTTTTACATCTAGTTGGATTGCAGTAATCCCATTTTTAGTTCCTGCAACTTTAAAGTCCATATCACCATAGTGATCTTCTGGTCCTTGAATATCTGTGAGTAAAATATATTTACTTAAATCTTTTTCGTCTGCCATGAGTCCGACTGAGATTCCTGCAACTGGAGTGGTGATAGGCACACCTCCATCCATGAGAGCTATTGTTGCTGCACAAATAGATGCTTGAGAAGTAGAACCATTTGATGCAGTTGATTCAGAGACAACACGAATTGTATAAGGGAAATTTATTTTATTTGGGATCACTGGAGTGAGAGCTTTCTCTGCTAGGAATCCATGGCCCATTTCTCTTCTGTTTGTTCCACCTACTCTACCTGTCTCACCACCTGAATATGGTGGAAAGTTATAGTGATGCATGAAACGCTTTTTAGATTCCGATTCCATACCCTGAACGAGTAACATATCCTCGGGACCACCAAGGGAAAGCACGGAGAGTACATGAGTCTCACCTCTGTAGAAAATTCCTGAACCATGTAACACATCCGAGATTCCTCCAGCTTTTGCAAAAAGTTTTCTTACTTCATCTATTTTTCTTCCATCTGCACGAATTCCCTGCGTAAGAGCCATTTTGTGAAACGAGGAATCTAAATAGTGATGAAGATAATCTTCCCCTACACTTTTGAGAGCTTCATCAATCTCTTCTGGATATTTTTCTTCAAGAATTTTTGCCCATAGGTCTTCTGCTTGCTGTGTAACTTTCTTGCTTTCACTACTAAAAAGTTTTTCTTCTAGCATTGGACGAATCTTTTCATTGAATAATTCGATGACATCGATTTGCACTTCAATTTTTGGAAATATTAATTTCTCTTTACCCAATTCTTTTCTCAACGTTTCCCCAAATTTTTCCCACTTTGTAATCTCGACTGAAGCGAGGTCAAAACATTTTCCTATCTCATCTTCAGATAATTCGAAAGCCATAGCCTCGATCATATTGATAGTTTTGTCTTTTCCACAAACGGACAAGTCTAAATCATAAACAGCTTCATCTGCATTTGGAATGTAGTGATTTACTTTTAATGTTTGGTCTTCTTTTGTTTTACTTATTTGAACCGCACCGATAGGTCCGTTCCAAGGAATGTTTGAAGTGTGGAGAGCTATTGAGACGGCATTGACTCCTAAGATTTTTGGATCAGTTTCACCGACGGCGATAACCGTGACAATTACTTGAACAGCATTCTTGATATGCTGGTCAAAGAGTGGGCGGATAGTACGGTCGATGACGCGGGCTGCAAGTATTGATTGGTCACTTGGTCTTCCCTCTCTCTTGTTGTACTGACCACCGAGAATCTTTCCGGCGGCATAAAACTTTTCTAAATACTCAACTGTTAGGTTGAAGAATCCAAGATTCTTGCTTCCATCTTTTGAGATGACGGCTGTCGCCATCACGACTGTTCCCTCACATTTTAATATCACTGAACCGTTCGCTTGATTTGCTAAATCAGAAAACATTGCGACAACTTTCTTGCCACCTATCTCTACTTCATATTCTTTACTTTGCATAATAATTTTTAGCTACTCCCCAGACTCTAGTTTTGAAACCCATTTCACCCATCCTTGGCTTCAACTCTAATTGTCCGGAGATTAACTCTTGTTACCTATTAATACCCACAGCATAGCAAAAAACTCTCCTTTTTCAAAGAGAGCTTTTTATTAAATTTCAACCCAGAAATTATTTTTTGAGTTGAGATTTATTCAGGACAGATTTCTTTTCATAACAATTAATTTACATGTCTCTAATGAATTGATCAAAGAATTTTTTTTGAGCCTTGTTGTCCTCTTCGGCCAGGTGATCCTTTGCCTCTTCGATTAGTTTTTCTTGATTCCCTTTGTCGAGGTACTTATCAAGCCTTAATGAGTGCCAGATGTAGAATCCGAAAAAAATAAAGATTTGTAATTTTCCAAAAAGAAAAAATAGATTTTCCGGCATGATGTTTTTAATAGGAAGATCAATCTGGTAAACCAGCGGAAGTGTAACAGCAGCCCAACATATAAGGAAAAAAGTTCCCTGAACAAAAATAGTAAAAATTAAATACTGATATTTGTTCTTCAGTATCTTAAGGGCTCTGTCTTGAAGACGGTTCCACAACCATTCGTAGCTTGGGTCTTTTATCCTCCTCCTCCATTCACCTGGTTTTTTATGGTCCAGAGATTGGAGTAGTTGTTTTTTCATCCCCACGAAGACATCTCGGGGATGCCTAGCAACGAAAAAGATGGTCAAACAATAGAAGCCGATTGAGATCACAACAAAAAAATAAGTCAGTGCGTTCATGGTTTTTTGTATTAAGTTTAAAATTAACAATGTTTATTATTTTTCTTGATATTACAACAAATTTGTGTAGATGTCAAAAATACTAAAAAGCCCCGACTGGGGTTTTTTAGTAAATCTATTTTTTAAAAGATTAGGTATTTTCTGGGATTTGCTGAAAGGTCTAGGAAGTCATCGGCTTGCTCCTTTAACTTCATTGAAGAACTTTTACCAAATGATACGACTTCGACTTGAACTCCAGAAGTACTCTGCAAGTACTCGACTAGTGGTATGAAGTCTCCATCGCCAGCGACGAGGACCACTGCATCTAGCTTTGGAGCCATCTTCATAATGTCTACTGCTATGCCTACATCCCAGTCCCCCTTCTTGGCACCACCGGAGAATATTTGTAATTCTTTAGTTTTGGTTTCTATTCCTAATTTTGTTAATGCATCAAAAAAGTTTTTCTCTTCACCTCCTTCACTTGTGATAACGTAAGCGATAGCACGGACGAGCTTGCGCCCTGCTAATGCGTCCTTCAATACTGCTCCGAAGTTTACTTTCCTCTTATATAAATTCTTGGCTGAGTGGTATAGATTTGATGTGTCTATAAAAATACCGACTCTTTGCTCTTTGTGTTTTATTATACTCATATATTATTATTGTTTATTATTTATTAAAATTTCGACCTGTGTAGTAATGATACTACTTTTGCTTCATGTTAACTATAGATACAAAAATCCCTCAGACAATAGGTCTAAGGGAATTTTGTTAAGCTTTAATTTTTTTAACTTCTTTCTCGTGACGGGATTTGTCTGTCTTTTCTAGATATTTAAGGTGTGTTCTGCGATCTGCAACCATTTTGATAAGTCCACGACGTGAATGGTTATCCTTTTTGTGTATTTTAAGATGATCTGCTAGTTCGTCGATTCTTTTAGAGAGAACTGCAATCTGAACCTCAGGACTTCCTGTGTCTTTATCATGAAGCTGATTTTTCTTTATAATATTTTGCTTTTTCTTTGTTGTTAACATGATAGGCATATACTAGCACAAAATCTTAGTAATTGCAAGCCCCCTATTGATTTTATGAAAAGGGGTCATATGTGTAAAAATTACTCGCTTATCCCTCTCCGCTCCACTTCGTTCCGCTGCGGCGCGCCCACACCTACTCGTAATTTTTACACATATGACCCCTTTTAAATACGAAATTATGCTATAATTATTTTACGACATTCAAATGAGTACACAACTTGAACAACTTAAAAGAGAGTTTCTCGAGCATGTGGAGATCGAGAAAGGAAACAGCCTAAAGACAGTCAACAATTACGACCATTATATAAGTCGCTTTTTGGAATTTGCTAAAATTAGTGATCCTAGTGATATTACAGACGATAAAATAAGAGAATTTAGACTTTTCCTAAATAGACAACCTGGAGTAAAGGTCCGTGGGCAGTCAGCCTCGACACTCAAGAAGAATACTCAGAACTATTATTTGATAGCTCTCCGTACTTTCCTCAAATATTTAATGAAGAGGCGCATTACTTCCCTCCCCCCAGATCGGATAGATTTGGCAAAGATAAAAGAGCGCTCACTTGATCTGATATCTGTAGAAGAACTGAATAGACTACTCAAAGCCCCGTTTGAGAATAATATAACAAGTAAAAAGGATGATAGCCTCAAGAATTCACGCGATAAGGCAATCCTTGAGCTTTTCTTCTCGACCGGACTTCGTCTTTCCGAACTTTGTTCACTCGATAGAGACCTTGATTTATCAAAAGATGAATTTTCTATTCGTGGAAAGGGTGAAAAAGTGCGGGTAGTATTCCTTTCAAATTCAGCTAAAGATGCAATAAGAGAATATCTAAAGAATAGAAAAGATTTGGATGAGCCTTTGTTTATACAATATTCTAGGAATGGAGCTAAGGGGAATAGACTTACACCAAGATCAATAGAGAGGATAGTAAAATATTATGCTATAAAAGCAGGAATTTCTAAGAAAGTTACTCCTCACATTATTCGCCACTCATTTGCTACTGACTTACTTTCTAACGGTGCTGATATCCGCTCGGTTCAAATGATGCTTGGTCATGCAAATATTGCCACGACACAAATATATACACATATTACAGACAAGCAACTACGTGACGTACACAAGAAATTTCACTCGAATTAATTTTATTTCATGTTAGAATACAAATATGGACTACACAGAACATAAAAAATATTTTGAGACTGCATATAAGACTGGAAGTGATATTTGGACTCACCTTCCAATGAAAGATCGAGGAGAATTACTTATGAAAGAGCTTCCATTGGGCTCACTTATTTTAGATGTTGGTTCAGGGCGAGGACTTTTTGCAAAACAACTCGCTGAGAATGGATATTCAGTAATAGGGCTTGATTTTATAAGTGAAATGGTAGAAAAAAATAATAAAGAAATTAAAAATTGGGGCTTGGAAGGCAAATTAAAATTTGTAGTAGGAGATGCTCTTGATATTCCATTTACTGATAATAGTTTTGATGGAGTTTGTGATTTTGGCTTGATGGAGAATTTGTATAAAGAAGATTGGGGAGAATATGCAGATGAGATAGCGCGAGTTCTAAAACCTGGAGGATTTTATCTCAATACTTCTTTGTCGCGTGAGACGCAAAAATTCCTAGAATTTCGTCCTAAAAGTTCAGAGACTGGAGAGTTTGAAAAATATGGAATTCATTATCACTTTTTTGATAAACAAGAAATGAAGAAAATTTTTGATCACGACTTAACCCCCATAGAACAAGATATAGAATTTGTAGAAGAACCAAACAAAATTGCATTACTCGAAACTCTTTTTCAAAAGAAAAAATAAATACTTCATAAAAATGTGGATTCACTTTTCATAGCTCCTTTCGAAGGACACGTATATTTTTCTGGTGAAAAATTTCTCTGCTCGGCCCAGTCGGCCTGCGCAAGTTCCTTCTCAAGGACTATGAAAAGTTGCGCCAAAGCGAACATTTTTGTTTCGTGTTAAAATGCAGATATGAAAATAATTAGTTGGAATACAAATGGTTTACGTGCAACAGCGAAGCAAGGGAATCTCATTCCCCTTTTTGCCTATAATAATGCAGACATTGTTTGTTTGCAGGAGACGAAATGTGAACCTGATCAACTCGATGAAGCCACAAGGAATCTAAAAGGTTATCATTCATATTTTTCATATTCGAAACTTCGCAAGGGTTATAGTGGTGTGGCTATTTATTCTAAAATAGAGCCACTAAAAGTTGAGCACGGTTTTGGTATTAAAAGATTTGATGATGAAGGCAGAACGATTGTGGCTTATTATAAAAATTTTGTTCTTATCAATTGTTACTTCCCTAACGCAGGCATTGATCCAGCAAGACTAAAATACAAATTAGAATTTTATGATGCGTTTTTAAAATTTATAAATAAATTAAAGAAGGAGGGCAAGAATGTGATCTTCACTGGAGACGTGAATACTGCTCATAATGCTATCGACCTCGCTCGTCCGAAAGCAAACGAGAATAATACCGGGTTCCTTCGAATAGAAAGAGCCTGGCTCGATAAAGTTGTGGCAAATGATTTCGTAGATATTTTCCGTACCCTCCACCCTGAAATGAAGGATGTGTATACGTATTGGGACATGAAGACGGGAGCCCGCGCTCGCAACGTCGGCTGGCGTATAGATTACTTCTTTACCAACAAGTCTTTCCTTAAAAAAGTAAAAAGTTTCAAAACTCTCTCCTCTTACCCCGGCTCTGACCATTGTCCGATAATGATTGACATCTCTATATAGATAGGAGTAGAATTATAATAAGATTGAATTGTTATTTAACTTACCTTTTATAAGGTAAATCAAAACAACGAACTGTTGTTTTATGATGAGCGGATATAGTAGTTTCTAGAGTTTTAGTTAGTCGATTTTACAGTTTTTTGAGGCAATGCACCCCCTGCATTGCCTCTATTTTTTACTCACAAGTATTTTTCTGCTGAAAAATCTTGCGAGCCAACCTCACCTCGTCAGGTTCCGGTCTTGTGCTCGGGTCCCTTACCCTAGCTCACCCCGTGCTTTTTGTGGAGTTTATATTAATTTCATACACTATTGTATTTTAATCACTATATTGCTATATTAAAAATAAGCATAAATTTTCTTTAAAAGTAAACTATATAAAAGTTACCCTCGCTAATATATTAGTGATGTGATCTCAGCTTATCTTAGATCATTTGTAACCGTTGCTGTACCCAGACAGTACTCTTCCTACGACACTGGAAGCGTGAATGGATCCATTGCGTTAATGTGGATAAACTTTTTGATTGCTAACAATAAAATTTTGCAAAATGAAAAAGTTTACATTATTGATTGGCTTTTTTGCAGTATTTTTGATTTTTGTCGTTGCGAAAACAGCATCCGGTACAACATTATTGACGAAGGCACCAACCACCACAGCAACAGTCCTACTGACAAGCAACCCGGCCCTTATGGCCTGCTGTGCGACAACAACTGAGATAGCTGCCGAAATGAACGTTTCCGTAAAATTTACAGAAAAAGAAGTTGCCGAAAAAAGAAGCGATCTGGTTTATGGATTGGCAAAGAAAAAAGTGAACGAAATTTCTGCTACCAATTTAACAGCCGGACAAAAAAATGCAAGTGATTTTATGGCATATACCGAGGCAAGGGCCATGTGGGTCAGCAATTCGAGTGCTCTTACTAACAACACTCTGACAATTGCCATCACTTATACCGGTAAAACTGAAGATGCTGCCATGATTTCAACAACAACCTAATCCAACATTGCGGAAAAAGTTGTTTTAATTACGAAAAGGGCGTTCCACTGTGAACGCCCTTTCCTCTTTATACCCCATGCTTTTTGTGTAACTTAGTGATTTCTTCTTTTTCAAGCTCTTCTTTCTTTTCTTTGCCTCTATCTCCTAAAGTTCTAAGCTCGTCATCTCCTAGCATATCTAAAGATGCCACAAGTTCACCAAGATGCTCCTTGGTGTTTTTCTTTGGGTCGTCGAGGACTTCTTCGAGTAAGGCGCTTAGTATCCACCCCATTCTTGGTCCCGGTTTCATGTGTAACGTTTCCATCATGTATTTACCATTGATTGCAAGCTGGCCGACGGAGATAGGATCACGGAGGACTTCTTCTATCATTGCGTGATATTTGCGGAGACGGTAAGGAGTTTCTTTCTTCTTCATCCCTACTCTATCACATTCGCGAACATTCATAAGATCCCAAATATGCTCCTTTCCTACATTGGCGACAACACGGCGGACAGCAGAGAGAGTAATCATCTCAGTATCAGAGAAGAACATATGCCCACGGACAAGCTTGTTTACCAAGTCGCTTGTTTTCTTTGGGTATTTAAACCTTTCCATTATTTGCTTGGTTATTCGAGCACCTATGACTTCATGGCCATAAAAGGTGTATTCTTTCTTGGTTCCTGCCCTTCTAGACTTTGGTTTCCCTATATCATGGAAAAGGGCGGCTAGGCGCACTTCAAGTGGCCACCCTTTATTAGCAGCATGGTCTAGCGCATGCAGTAAATGCTCCCATACATCATATATATGTGCACCCTTTTGGTCGCACCCTATACCCTCTTCAAGTTCAGGAATTATGTATTTTAGTAGTTCAAGCTTATGCAGTAAGCCCATTCCAGCTACAGGATTTCCTGATTCTATTATCTTGGTGAATTCATCACGGATTCTTTCGAAAGAAATCTTTTTAATTAAAGTAGAGTTATCTACAATCGCCTGCATTGTATCGTAAGACATAGCAAAATCAAGCTGAACAGAGAAGCGTATAGCACGGAGCATGCGTAAAGCATCCTCTTGGAACCTATCATTGGCACTTCCTACAGCTCTCACAACTTTGTCTTTTATATCTTCTTGTCCTTTATAAAGGTCAATTATCTGTCCTTTACTAGGATTATAAGCCAAAGCATTGATTGTAAAGTCTCGTCTTTTTAAATCATCTTCTATATTTTTACTAAAGTTTACTTCATCTGGATGGCGAAAATCGCTATATTTTGCTTCAGTTCTATATGGTGTAACCTCTAATATATGATATTCAGTTTCATGTGTAACACCAGAGTCTGTTTCATATATAACATCAGTAGGATTTTTAGCTATACAAACCCCTACCGTCCCAAATTTGTTTTCATATATAGTCTTTTCGAACAATGGAATGATTTCTTCTGGTTTAGCGTTGGTTGTTATGTCCCAGTCTTTTGGTTCCCTTCCCAATATTAGATCTCTTACGCATCCACCTACAAGAAAAGCTTCAAAACCTGCTTTTTCAAGTGATTTCGTTACATGTGTAACATATTGGGGTATCTTTGACTTATATATAATTTTTTTAGTTTCTTGTTTCATATGAAACTTTGGTGCCCTTGGCAGGAATCGAACCCACATCCACGGTTCCGAAGACCGGTACTCTATCCGTTGAGCTACAAGGGCAACTTAATTGATAAGATTTTTATTATACCATTTATTTTTTATTTATCAAAATGTAATTTCTTTAATTTAAGTATATAAACTAAGGATAAATTAGAAATTGCAATATATAATTTAAATTGTTATAATAATGAGTATTATTTAAGTAAAATGTTTAAATAATTTGCGGTGTTGGTTTAGTGGTAGAACACGTCCTTGCCAAGGATGAGACAGGAGTTCGATTCTCCTACGCCGCACAAAATAAATCTATTTTTAAAGTACAAATTCTGGACGACCGTTATTAGTCCTTTATTCACACAGAAAAGCCTTAATTTATAAGAGAACTGTGTATAACCCTGTGTGCATTGTTTATAAAGGACAATAGAACGATTTTAGTTTTTTAATATAATTGTCGTTTATTTTAATAAAATACCTTGGTAATTATAGCTATTTTGTAAAATACATAAATATTAATAATATACTATATTTATTTAAAGTAAAATCGTTACACGTGAAACGATTTAAGTAAAAGTTACATGTGTAACAAATAGAAGTATGAAAAATTTCACCTCAAAAGCTCAAAAAATAGGAGAATTAGGAGAGGATATTGCTTGTAAGTTTCTTGTAAAACATGGTTTTTCTATATTAGAAAGGAATTATACAAAAAAGTGGGGTGAAATAGATATAATAGCTCAAAAAGGGGAGAAGAGGTATTTTATAGAAGTGAAATCTACAAGTGTTTCATCCTTTGATTATGTTATGAATAATGATGGTGAAGGGGAATATAAGACAAAAAGGCCCGAGGAAAATATGCACCCATGGAAGATGATGAGGTTGAGGAGGGTAGTGGAAACATATCTAATAAGTAAAAGACTTGGTTATGTGGATTGGCAGTTTGATCTTTTGGTTGTGTATTTGGATATAGATAAAAGGCAAGCGAGAGTGAAGGTGGTAGAAAATATAATATTGTAATCAAAAAAACTTCCCGAAGGAAGTAGATTTTTGTTTATTCACCACGGACTTTTCTTTTGAACCGTGTTGTAGCATTTCCCACCAGAGCATCCACCGATGCTCACACAGGATGTCATGATTGACATTATAAAAACAACACATAAAATTAAACAAATTTTTTTCATGTAGGTATACATTTTAATTAAACTCGATAGAAGTATAACATAAAAAATATATAATGTCAAGTAGTTAGAAATATTAAAAATTTTGTGCGGGGTAGGAGAATCGGACTCCTGACACTAGTTTGGAAAACTAGAGTTATACCATTTAACTAACCCCGCAAATACTTTAGTAATATACACTATTTTAAATTTTTATTCAACATTCATTTAAATAATAAAAATTGTAATTATTAAAAAATATGCTAAGATAAGAGAGTTATATCGGGGTGTAGTATATCGGTAGTATCTATGTTTTGGGAACATAAGGGCCGGGTTCGATTCCCGGCACCCCGACAGTATGACGAATTATCTATATGCATTAATAAGTGTATTACTCGTGAGCTTTATTTCACTTGTGGGAGTTTTCTCTTTGGCTATTCGCGAAGATATATTAAAGAAATATATTAATTTTTTTATAAGTCTTGCTATTGGAGCACTTCTTGGTGATGCATTTATACATATTATTCCAGAAGCATTTAAAAGTAATTTAGGGGTACACACAGCAAGCATTTTGATTGTAGTTGGTATTTTATTTTTCTTTATAATAGAGAAGTTTATTCATTGGCACCACCATGGTGAAGATAAAAATGAAGAGCATATCCATCCAGTAGGGAAGCTTGTTTTATTTACAGATGGATTCCACAATCTTATAGATGGTGCGATTATTGGTGCAAGCTTTCTTGTGAGTATTCCTATAGGTATAGCAACCACAATAGCTGTTATTCTACATGAGATTCCTCAAGAGATAGGGGACTTCGCAGTTCTTATCCATGCAGGGTATACAAAGAGAAGGGCACTCTGGCTCAATTTTCTTTCAGCACTTGCATCAGTAATAGGACTCGTAATTGTTTTTGTGTTTGGAAATATAGTAGAAGGATTAGCTTTGTGGTTTATACCTATTGCTGCAGGAGGATTCATATATATAGCTGTGGCAGATCTTATTCCTGAACTTCAAAAAACGAAAAATGTAAAACATTCAATAATCCAGCTTTGTATTATAATGGCTGGAGTGTTGTCTATGCTCGCATTATTATATTTAGAATAAAATTATAGATAATAGAAAAACCACCCTAGATAGAATTGAGTGGTTTTTTCTTTGTATAAAAAATTGAGTGAACAATTTAATTATGATTTTACAGCTTCTTTAAGAGCTTTTGCTGCTCTGAATTTTGGAACCTTTGTTGCTCCAACTTTTACTTGTGCTCCAGTCTTAGGATTGCGAGCCATGCGGGCTGCGCGTGCCTTTACTGAAAAGATTCCGATTCCTGCTATTGATACTTCGCCTCCTTTTTTCAAAGTTGCAACGATAGCATCAAACATTGCGTTCACTACTTCTTCAGCTTGTACTTTTGTACCGCCGAGCTTCTCATGAACTAGTTCTACTAATCCTTGTTTATTCATTGTTTTAGTTTTTATACTTTCTTTCAAAAATATAAAATTCTATCTGAATAATATTCGACCGTTTGCAAACGATCCCTAATAAATAGGTATAAACCTATTATATACCAAGCTAATTTTAAAACAAGTAGTTTTATGTTTGACAAAAAAGAAAAATGTTTTATGAAAAAATGCTTAAAAACAAATTTTTAAGCATTTTTTCTTCCAAATTATTAATATTTTTATCTTATTTGATCGAATAAATTACTATTTATTTTAGCGGGCGTATTCAATAATTCTATTTTCTCTTATGACTGTGACTCGGATTTCACCAGGGTAGGTGAGTTCTTGCTCTATCTTCTTTGCTATATCACGGGCCATTTCTTTTGCTGCTACATCTCCTACTTTTTCAGGTGTTACAAATATGCGTATCTCACGTCCCGCTGATAAAGCATAAGACTTTTCTACTCCTCCGAAGCTCATAGCAAGGGCTTCTAATTCTTGTAAGCGCTTGATATAGTTCTCTACACTGTCTCTACGTGCTCCTGGACGGCCTCCAGATATCATATCAGCAGTCTGGACGATTACTCCTTCTATAGACTCATGTGGAGTGTCGTCGTGGTGACTTTTCATTGCTGTGATGATGCGTGGGTCAGCTTTAAATTTCTGAAGGATTCTGATACCTATATCTATGTGTGTGCCTTGGACTTCGTGGTCGAGAGCTTTACCTATGTCATGTACTAATGCCCCTGCTTTAGCTATCTGTACATCTGCACCGAGTTCCTCAGCAAGCATACCGGCTATATGGGCCATCTCTATAGAGTGTTGAAGGACATTTTGTCCATATGAAGTACGGAAATATAGGCGACCGACTATTGCGATGATGCGTGGATCAAGATTGAAGATTCCACATTCATATACTGCTTGGTCACCTTTTTCTTTAATGATTTTATTGATATCTTCTTGTGCTTTTGCTACAACTTCTTCAATCTTCGCAGGCTGAATACGGCCATCTAGTATAAGATTCTCGAGGGCAAGGCGGGCAACTTGACGACGAACTGGGTCAAAAGAAGAAATGATAATTGCACCTGGGGTCTCATCTATTATGAGCTCTACTCCAGAAGCTTTCTCAAAAGCACGAATGTTTCGGCCTTCTTTACCTATTATTTTACCTTTTACATCATCGTTTGGAATATTGAGTGATGTTGTCATCATCTCACTTGCTGTGGAGGATGCTAGGCGATTAATACTTGCAGAAAGAATGTCTTTTGCACGACGGTCTAACTTTTCAGAATTTGCAGTTTCCATTTTTTGCATTCTTACAAGTAAATCCTCTTCATATTTTACTTCTATATCTTTAAAAAGAATTTCCTTCGCATCTTCGGTAGAAAGACGAGCAACCTTCTCGAGTTCTTTTTCTTTCTCTGCTTCCATACCATCCACACGCTCTTTTACTTTCTTTACTTCTTCAACTTTTTGCTTAATTTTCTCTACTTCTTTATCTATTTCTGTTTGACGAGCATCTAGAAGTTCATCTTTTTTTATAAGACGGTTTTCTGTATGCTTCCACTCTTCTTCTTTTAATTTTGTCTCTTTGTTGACCTCGGCTAGGTGAGCCTCTCCTTTCTTTTTTGCTTCATCTACTACTTTCTGGGCATCTTCCTTTGCGGCTAGCATTACCTTTTTGATCTCAAGCTCCATAGAGCCCTTTTGACCAAGTGAGACAATGAGACGCAAATAATATCCGACACCGACTCCTACTAATAGGGCGGCTACAGATATGATTATTATTGTTAAACTCATGGCGACTTTTTTGTCGCTTTAATAACACAGGATAAACCCTTATAATATAAAGGTTAATTTTGAACAAGTATGATTAGTTTAGAACGATATTCTCTCACAGCGATTGAGTTCATAAATAAGTATAGATGTCGTGACTGCATTAAAAAAACGAACATGTAAATAAAAACTTTTAAATTTCGATATCTTCATAATACTCTAAAAATGAACTTTTGTCTAGGAATGTAAAAAAGTAGCAAGATAGTTCTTGAAGAGGGGCTTGGGAGGCTGTCGAGCCGAGCAGGAGGAATTTTTCAGCAGAAAAATATCCGTGCCCTCTGAGAGAAGCTATCTTGCAACTTTTTTTTTGAATACTATTTTTTTGGTTTTGAGATTATGTCGTCCACGATGCCGTACTTTTTGGCTTCATCACTGGTCATCCAGTAGTCACGGTCGGAATCTTTCTCGACTTGGTCTATCTTTTTGTTTGTATTTTGCGCAAGAATTTTATTTAAAGTGTCTTTGGTTCGGAGGATGTGCTTTGCATTAATAGCAATATCAGATGCTTGACCTTCAGTGCCTCCCATAACTTGGTGAATCATGACTTCAGAGTTTGGCAGGGAATATCTCTTTCCTTTTTTACCAGAAGAAAGGATGAGTGCTCCCATTGAAGCTGCGATACCGACGCAGATTGTCGAGACATCACTTTTGATAAAGTTCATAGTGTCTATGATAGCAAGTCCTGCTGTGACGGATCCTCCAGGGGAGTTGATATAAAGACTGATATCCTTCTTTGAGTCTACATTATCTAAATAAAGCATTTGAGCGATGATAAGGTTTGCGGTGTGGTCGTCGATCGGACCACCCAAGAATATAATACGGTCGTTTAAAAGGCGAGAGTATATATCATAAGCTCTTTCTCCAAACTGTGATTTTTCTATAACTGTTGGTATAAGCATAAATTTAATGAAATTAATTGGTAACAGCTAGAGTATAACAACAATACCAATTTTTGACAAAACTTTGAAAAACCTTTATAAACAAGAGTTTTTAGGAAAGAATTATTGGAAAGAGTATAATTAGTTTAATTCATTAGATCATTAATTTAAAATAATATGAAAGTTTATTACAAAAAGGAAGAGTATGACTGGAAATGGGGGAGTGAGGCTCTAAGAGATCAATTGGTAGACCGTGTAAAGTATGAGAGGCCTATTTATTTGGTAGGGGAGAATTCATGCATAATGGTTAATTTGAATGAAATTCATTTTCATTCACACAAAAAACAAAAGGAGGAGTAAATATGATCGGAGTTTTTTTGTGGTCTTTGTATTATTTTCTCACAGGGCAAAAACCTGCAGAGAAAGAAGAATCATCAGATGGTTTTACGACGGTAGAAGATGTTGCTATTTATGATTTAACATGGTCCAAGATAGACCTGTTCCATCCTGTAGGGAAAACTACTTCTGCTCGTACTATTACTGGAGAAGAACTGATGAAACAAATAAAGGCGGAGTACCCCTTGGGAGAAAAAAATCGTGATGATTATTTTAATTATCAAGAAATGATTCCAGAAGAGTTTAAAGGGAAAACACTTTTATTTGCTGGTACTAAAAGACAAAAATACGAAAAATTTTTTATTCCCTCTCTTGAATATCATGATATTAGAGGAGTTTGGAGTAAAGGAAATTTTTGCTTGTCTGATAATGTCAGTTTGCATCACAATTGTGTTCCTGTTTTTAAAGGGAACATATCTAATTAAAAAATTACCTTACGATCTAGTCGGAAGGTAATTTTTATTTATATAGTTTATTGCTGTTCTAGGAATGCAAAGACTTTTTCGTTCTCAAGCATTTGTTCTACGTATGCGCGGGCGCGGGATGGTTCGGCGTCTTTGTACATTTCTGTAATCTTTGTGACATCATTCATTATTTCTTCTTCCGTTGGAGCTAGTTTTTCTTTTTCACTTATTGTGTGGATGATGATTTGGAGCTTCGCACGTTTCTCGGCATCAGTCTTCCATTCATTTCTCAGATCAGCCTCTGTTTTATTTATTTGCTTCAAGTAATCTTCCATTTTTAATCCAGCATTTGTAATATCTGCTTCTAAACGGTAAAGCATTTTGTCTGTTTCACTTTCAACTAATATTTCTGGGATAACTCCTTCTGTTTGTTTCACCAATTCTTCAACGATTGCAAGGCGAATTTTATCTTTTGCAACAGTTTCCTTTTCTATCTTCATATTACTTCTAATTTTTTCTTTGAAAGCACTTGCATCTTTAAAATCTCCAAAAGTTTTTACAAACTCATCGTTAAATTCTGGGTATTCACTCTCTGGTATCTCAGGATGTGCTGCCTTGTGTTCCTCCTCGGTCATATGTTCATGGCCAACGTGCCCAGCACCACGAGCTTGCTCGGCGCGCATCTTGCGAAGGTCTAGAATTACTTTCTCTACTTCTTTTTCATCAACCTCTATTTCTTTTTTATTTTCTGCCTTACCATTCTCTGTACTAGCAATCTTTTTATAATCGCCTAGTTTCATTTCTGGAAGTACTGCTGTAATAATTTTGAATTCTAAGTCTGAACCCTTACCAATTTTTGTAATTGAAATTTGTGGGCGACCAATGGCATCTATCTTCTCCTCTTGTAATATTTTTATATAATTCTCTTGTAATGCTAATTCAGCCATCTCTTCTAAGAGCATCATTTCATTTGTGTTCTCTTTTATAATAGCTACAGGAGCTTTGCCCTTACGGAAACCCTGAAGCTCAGTTCTTTCACCGATTCTTTCTAATGCTTTCTCCTCATATTTACTAAAATCTACCCATTCCACTCCACTTGTAATTTCTACTTCACTTTTGTCTAATTTTTTGATTGTTGTTTTCATAGTTTCCTTAGTTTATATTGCAAAAGCCTTTTTGTCAAAAATGATGATATAATGTCATTATGTTTAAAATTACAAAAAATAAAAGCAATAAAATTTTAATTATTTTAATAGTAATCTTACTAATTGTTATTGGCTATTTAACAATTTTTAAGAAACCCAAAATGGAAGTAATACAAGGTATTTTTGACGAATATAAAAAACAAGGAAATAGTTTTGAAATTTCAGAATGTTTAACTAACAATAAAATTTATTACTCAGCATATTATATTGATCAATCAGATGGTTTTATGGACACTTATAACTCCAGAGGGTGGAGAGTTGATTATTCTGGTGGAATAGCAGGAAAGAGAGGTAGAATTCATTTGAAAAATTGTTCAACAATTTATAAAAATTCAGGTGATAATTTAGAAGTTAATATTTATAATTTAAATTAATTAAAAATTCCGCATTTGCGGGATTTTTAATTAATCTTATTTGGATTTATTTAATAAACTATGACTCTCTATTTCTAAGATTGACCTCTGCGCGAGGAGGGGGTAGAATAAGGATATTAGAAATAATTACGCGAAAGCGATCAAAATTATGGGAATGGAAGGTTTTAATATGCAACCAGCTAGTAAGCAAGAAGAAAAAAATGGATTTAATATTACAGATCCAGGGGTTTTTGAAAAATTGGAAAAAATTTTCGGCAATAAGTTATCAGAAGGTGATAAAGCTTCTGTGCTAGCTAATTTTAATAATGAAGCAGCAGAAAGAGAACAAGATTCTAAGATTGGAGGAGTTAAGCATTTCATGAAAATTCCTTGGTCTGGAGAAGGTGAAGTCGTTGTAGGTCTGGATGGAAAACTTAGTTTATCTGAAGGATCTACAGAAGAATTAGTTAAGAGGGCAAAAGAAGCAGGAATGATTTAATTTTTAATAAACAACATAAAACAGCCCCGAGCGAAGCTCGGGGCTGTTTTATTTCAACTAATTAAAACCAAAATGCTACCAAAATGGGAACTAGAATCAAGGCAATGATGTTCAAGATTTTGATCATTGGGTTGATGGCTGGTCCTGCTGTATCTTTGTAAGGGTCACCAACTGTGTCACCGGTAACTGCTGCTTTGTGAGCATCACTACCTTTGCCACCGTGGTTTCCAAGTTCGATATATTTCTTTGCATTGTCCCATGCGCCTCCACCTGAAGTCATTGAGATAGCTAGGAAGATTCCTGTAATTATAGAACCGACAAGTAAGCCACCTAATGCTTCTGGTCCAAGAATAAATCCGACAAGGATAGGGGAGGCAACTGCGATAACTGCTGGGAGAATCATTTGCTTAAGTGCTCCAGTAGTAACGATGTCTACGCAAGTTGCATAGTCAGGTTTGCCACTTCCATCCATAATACCTTTGATTTCTTTAAATTGTCTGCGCACTTCTTCGACAACTTTTTGGGCTGCTTTACCTACTGCTTCCATACATAATGCTGAGAAATAGTAAGGTAATAGTCCTCCGATAAGTAAACCAACTATAACTTTAGGATTACTCAAGTCGAAAGTTAATGAGTGCCCAAGGTTTGCAAATTCTTGTGTATAAGAAGCAAAGAGGACGAGAGCTGCGAGTCCTGCTGAACCGATAGCATAACCTTTCGTAACAGCTTTTGTAGTATTACCAACAGCATCAAGGGGGTCTGTAACATCGCGCACACTTTCTGGAAGTCCTGCCATTTCTGCAATACCTCCAGCATTATCAGTAATAGGACCGAATGAATCGATAGCAACTATTATTCCTGTGAGAGAAAGCATAGACATAGCAGCTATTGCTACTCCATATAGTCCACCAAAATTATAAGAAACTAAAATACCAGCAACAATTGTAAGCAATGGGAATGCAGTAGACTTCATTGAAACTGCCAATCCTTGAATTACATTTGTGCCATGTCCTGAGACTGAAGCGAGGGCGATAGACTTTACAGGATTATATTTTGTAGAAGTATAATATTCTGTAATAACAATAATAAGAGCTGTAACTGCGATTCCAACTAATGCACTAATATATAGAGCATTAACAGAGTAAAGTCCATTACCAGTCATGAGCCATTTTGTAATAGGGTAGAATCCAATTGCAGAGAGAACTCCTGCAGCAATTAAACCTTTATACAAAGCACCCATGATATTATTATTTTTTGAAAGACGAACGAACCATGTACCAATGATTGAAGAAATTATTGCAACTCCACCAATAGCGAGAGGGTATAAAATAGCATTATTGAAACTTGCAAACATTAATGAACCTAAAAGCATAGTTGCCACCGAAGTAACCGCATAAGTTTCAAACAAGTCTGCAGCCATACCTGCACAGTCACCTACATTGTCTCCTACGTTGTCTGCAATAACTGCAGGATTACGAGGATCATCTTCAGGAATACCTGCTTCAACTTTACCTACTAGGTCAGCACCGAC
>Ga0172379_10002605_pt1 | contig 31292 bp, 41 predicted proteins | sample GrowelOW334metaG_FD_119756 | JGI IMG/M metagenome (GOLD analysis project Ga0172379, IMG submission 119756) | Groundwater microbial communities from an aquifer near a municipal landfill in Southern Ontario, Canada - Groundwater well OW334 metaG | ecosystem: Environmental > Aquatic > Deep...
CTAAAATTTATTCTCAATTAATCATGGATGGAGACTTTGGTCCTAAAACCAAAGCCGCTGTTATTACTTTTCAGAAGTTGAATGGTCTTGTCCCTGATGGACTGGTGGGACCTTTGACGAAGGGGAGGCTACTACAATAAAATATTTTTCAAGTTTGCGGGTAAGGCCAAAAATTTGGTATAATTGGGAATGGATAAAAACGCAAAAATTTTCATTGGCGTCATTGTTGTGTTAGTAGTTGGAGTTATATTAACCATAGTGCTTGGAGTGGGCCCTGGTTCTACGAGTACAGGTCCCGGGCAATATGACGAATTTGCAACTTGTTTAAAGGATAAAGGCGCAACTTTTTACGGAGCTTTTTGGTGTCAGCATTGCCAAGCACAGAAGAAGCTTTTCGGTTCTTCTCAGAAACTTTTGCCATATGTGGAGTGCTCTCTGCCTAGTGGACAGGGACAGACGCAAGCTTGTATCGATCAAGGAGTGAAAAGTTACCCGACCTGGCGCTTTGCCGATGGTTCTGAGCTGACTGGCGAGGTAGCACTCGAAACATTAGCAGCTAAAACGGCTTGTGTGTTGCCTGGCGAAGCAGCAACGGCTCAAGAATAAAATTATGAGCATTGAAGCAGTGCACTATCTGAATGTTTTTCTCGGGTTAGGGACTATCATTCTTCAGGTTTTATCGGTTTCGGCCCTAGCGCTGTTGGTCTCTGGTTCAAAAAACTTTTACCTCGATTTTATTAAAAAGTATTTTCTTCCGATAGGCTTTGCCTTGGCATTGTTTTCTTCGCTTTTTCCTTTGGTGTATTCTGAAATCATCGGGTTCCTCCCGTGCGCGCTTTGTTGGTGGCAGAGGGTATTTATGTTTCCGGTAATGTTTCTTTTCTTGGTGGCACTCTGGAGAAAAGATTTCGGAGTTAAGTTTTATGCCTTCCCGCTTTTGGGTGCTGGATTTCTAGTTTCAGCTTATCAAAATTTCTTCTATTATTTCGGTGAAAGCTCCAATCTTCCTTGCGATGTCTCAGGGGTGTCCTGTTACCAGAAATTAGTTTCAGAATTTGGCGGATATATATCAATTCCGATGATGGCGCTTTCCGCATTTTTCGCCTTGTTAGCTCTGCTTGCAGTGGCGCATTTTTACAAAAAGGGCGAATAGCTCATAGTCCTGGGGATTTTCAAAATCTCGCTTGAGATGATACAATCCATGGATGGAAAGCACCCAGATACTTATCGTTGATCTAGGGAGTCAATATACGGAAATCATTAGGCGCAGTCTGCGCTATTTAGGTTTTCGGTCTATCATTGTACCTCCCAGCGAAGCTTTGAAATGGGCTGAGGCGCATAAACCCAAAGCTACCATTCTCTCCGGAGGGACAATAAATATTTCAGACGAAAATGCTCCAGAAATTCCAAACGAAATTATTACCCTAGGCTCCCCAGTTCTAGGTATTTGCCTCGGTATGCAATGGCTCGCATACATACACGACAAAAATTCTATTCAAGCAGTCCAAGAAGGCAAGTCATACGGACCAGTAGAAGTAACGCTCGGCAAGAGTGCACTTTTTGAAAAATTATCAGGGAAAATAAATGCTTGGTCTTCGCACGGTGATTCGGTGAAAAATATTCCCGCAGGTTTTAACTTAACAGCAACTTCTAAAGATGGCCACGTGCTCGAAGCTATGGAGAATGTAGAGAAAAAGCTTTACGCAGTGCAATTTCATCCGGAGGTGGAGCAGACAGAGGATGAAAATATTATCTTAAATAACTTTGTAAAAAATATTTGCGGATGCACCGAAGATTATGACAAGGGTAGTGTGGTGGAAGAAATTAGGGAAAGCACAAAGAAGATACTAGGTTCAGGCAAGGCTATTATCGGAGTTTCTGGTGGTGTTGATTCTACGACCCTCGCGGCGATTCTAGCTCCGGCACTTGGTGATAAGCTGAAGGCCTTTATGATAGATACGGGTGGTATGCGAAAAGACGAAATTTTGCACGTACAGGCTATCGCTAAAAAGGCAGGGATTAATTTGGAAGTGATTGATGCGTACAAAGATAAATTTATAGAAGAAATAGGCAAAACCATAGATGCGGAAGAAAAACGTGCAGCCTTTAGAAAAGTTTACGGAGAAGTATTTCAAGAAGTTGCAAAAGATTTTGGTGCGACACACATGCTGCAGGGTACCCTAGCAACAGATTTGATTGAGTCGGGCAGTGCCGGCAAATCTGCACTTATCAAAACACACCACAACGTAGATCTCGACTTAGGGCTTGTTGAAATTACACCCTTAGCAGACTTTTTTAAATTTGAAATACGTCAGCTCGCGCACGAGTTTGGCTTGGATGAGCTGCTGGCAAACAGGCAACCTTTTCCAGGGCCTGGGCTTTATTTGCGCATAGTTGGCACTCCTGTGACCGCTGAACTCTTAGATATAGTTCGCGAGGCAGACTACGAAGTAGCTGAAATTCTTAAGAAACACAATGTCTATGATAAAATCTCGCAGACGATTGTCGCTCTTCTCGGCGTTAACACTGTAGGAGTAAAAGGGGATGGAAGGGTTTATGGGCATTCGCTCGTGATTCGCACTGTAGAGACCGTAGACTTTATGACCATTAAAGGTTTTTATTTGAGTAAAGAAATTTGCGAAGAAATAATAAGTGCGCTCATCAAACATCCGAAAATAGTCCGCGTATTTTTCGACTGGACTACCAAACCTCCAGCGACCACGGAATTTGAATAAAATGTCGGCGTTTACTAAAAAAGAAAAAGATTTAATTAAAAAGCTGAACACTCCCGCCAAGGTGCAGGATTTTTTAAATGGTATGAAGTTTAATTTTGAGAAGCAAAATGGTCGCACAGTGGAGACCCTACGAAGCCCTCTTTTTACACTGAGGCATAAAGAAGCGCACTGCCTCGAGGGGGCGCTCCTTGGAGCCTACGTGCTTTCTAGGCATGGGTACAGGCCCTATTTGCTACACTTAGGCGCTACAAAAAGTGATTATGATCACGTCGTGGTTCCCTTTAAAATCGGTGGATTTTGGGGCGCACTTTCGAAGACCAACCACGCAGTGCTCCGTTATCGCGAGCCGATTTATAAAAACATTCGCGAGCTTGCGTTGTCGTATTTTCATGAATATTTTTTAAATAACGGAAGAAAAACTCTTCGGCAATATTCAGCGCTTATTAATTTGGATACTTTTGAAAAAGGCTGGGAAACTTTGGAAGGAAACTTGTGGGGTATAGATGAGGAATTAGATAAAATTAAACACTATGAAATTGTTCCCGCACGCCTTTTGAAAAGTCTTCGCCCTGCAGATAAAATAGAAATTCAGGCTGGAAAAATCGTCGAATCTTGAGCTTGAAAATTTGCAGACCCGGTGTATAATTTAATATATCATTAACATTACCAGTTTAATCAAAACAACATTATGATTTATCTTTTTGTGTTAGGGAGAGTGTTGCTTGGGGGATACTTTTTACAGAACGCCTACAATCATCTGAAAAATACTGCGGCACTCACGGGCTACGCGCAGTCTAAGGGCGTGCCAATGCCAAAGCTTTCCGTAGTAGTAACAGGACTTATGATGCTCCTTGGTGGCTTGGGAATTTTGCTCGGGGTGTATGTGCAATATGCGGTATTGCTACTCGCAATATTCTTACTAGGAACTTTGTGGAAAATGCATAGGTACTGGGAAGTGTCCGACCCGATGGCTCGTATGGGAGAGCATGTGAATTTCTACAAGAACCTAGGCTTGTTGGGAGCTATCCTTATGCTCCTCTCTATTCCGGCTTATGTCTGGAGCTGGCCTTTCAACTTGTCCTAGAACCCAAAAATATACCCGAAGAACTTACCAAACCAGCTTTGCTCCGGTTTGGTATTTTCTATTTGCGGAGGCAGGGGAGCCTCGAGTGCTTCTGGTGCTGTCGGTGGCTCGGGAGGAGTAGGTTTTGTGAATATTACTGTTTTAGGTTTTTCTGGAGCTGGAGCTGGAGCTTGGGGGATTTTTACTTTCTCAAACTTTTGCATTATTTGGTTCCAAGTTTTTCCTGACAGCGCCGACACGACATACGATGTTTTCCAGATTCTATTTTGTAAATTTTCATCTTTAATTCCGCCGTCAGTATCTTGAATTGTTGCTAGGAAGTCTAGGGGAGAAGTTTTGTCTTTTTGCCAATCTTCGGGTTTCTCTCCGAGCCCCATTATTCCACCCATAGCCCACGCCGTCGAGGAAGCATCTCCGTCCCAGCCTCCATCTATCTTTTGAGTTTTATCTAAAAATTCCTTAGCTTTGGCGATAGCCTCTGTAACTTGAGAATCCTCCTTCGAGGCTGCCAGAGCTTGAATTGTTGCGCCAGTCATATCCGGGCTCGCACTCCAGGAACCATCTGCTTGTTGCGCTTTCAATATAAACTGAACGCTACTTTTAACCATATCTTCTGTTACAGTGTATCCCGCATTTTCTAGGACGATTAACGCGAACACATCGTCATTGTATTCTTCAGCGTTGCCGAATTGTTTGCCGTCAAAAGAGCTCAATATTTTTTGAATATAATTTTCACCATTTGTGCTGTATGGGTTAAGTCCTAGCGCCATAAGTGCCATCGCATGTCTCTCGTAGTCTGTCAGATTTTCTCCTGCAGGTTTTGTGGTAGATAAATATTTAACGAGTTTGACCAAGGTGTCCATTTTGTACGACTCGGCACCCTGAGACGCGAGAGCTATAATAGCCCAGTCAGTATACATATCTTCACCAAAAACTCCGTTTTCTTGTTGTTGGGCTAGCAAGAATTCTATAGCTTTTTTTACGTTAAATAATGGTTTTGTTTGAGCCCCTAAAACTTCCCCGGTTGCTTTTTTAGATGAGCTGGAGCCAGATCCCGAGCTTCTTGATCCCGAGCTTCCAGAAGATTTTTCTTTTACAGTGAGTGGAGTAGTGGGGAAGTAATAACCGTAATCATCTCCTATGCCCACGTCATAGGTTCCGACCGGAATTGAAGAAAAAGTAAATTCTCCGTTCCCGTCTGTTTCACCTGTCATTATTTCTATCGGGGGATCAAAAGAGCCCGAAGGGTTGGGTTGGGTAATTCCTACAGTAACACCTTCTGCTGGTAGCCAAGAATCGTTTTCGTAGTCATATGTTTCTGCCTTTGCTGTCAGAGTGTCGCCCTCATCGATACTGTCCGAGCTGAGAGTGATTTTATTCTGAGAGCTGAAGTACACATACACGCTGTCGCCTTCCGCTAGGGTGGTCTGGTCCATACCTTGCCCTGGAGTGGATCCGTTTACCGCATATTGCCAATAATCACAATCATTTCCGCCCGAGCTTTGAATACAATTTAGTAAAAAACTTCCGAACGAATCAAAATATTCTAAATCTGAAATATTCCAGCTGTCGTCTCCTAGGTCAGCGTCATTTAGGATAGCCAGGACACTCTCAGGGTCGACGGTATGTCCATCTATTTCCCCGGTCGAAGCCGGGAAGGGCACACTGTCTTGGAAAAATATATTAGCCCCGCTCCGTATTGTAAGTTCTATCGTTGCAGCTCCTTCTTCTGGGAGGGGCGGTGTTTCTTCCGCGCGAGCAATCGGCGCGAATGAGGTTAGGGCAACTAATAAAATTAAAAATATTTTTTTCTTCATAGGCTTTTTAATATTTCACCGCTTCGTATTTCCAAGCAACTATGTCGCCCGGGATTACCTGATAATTTGAAATGCCCATGTCTGCTTTTTCTCCGTTTACATAATAAATCCAAGTTTTCTGTCCGTTACTTTTAATGCCATTAATTGAAATTATAATTTTTCCCATACCTATATAATTTTTCTCCGTGAAGTTTATTTCGCCTTGCGTTTTAAGTTTTTGCATAAGGTCATAGACAGTCGAATTTTCCGTAGCGGTAAAAAATAGTTCCGTTCGAGCTTCTTGCTCCTTTTTTATCGGCTGAGCTGCGATTGCTTCGGTTTTTAAAATCTCCACTCTTGCAGCAGACGAAAAATCAAAAAAGATATATGAACCTATGGCAATTCCCAGTATTAAAATTATGATTACTGTTTTTTTCTTCATAAAAACAAAAAAATCCTGCCTCGGCAGAATTTGGAGCCTTCAAAAAAGAAGGACTTATCCTGCTCGGGATTTAGAAATGAATGGTAGTCGGACTTGTTCCTTCGACTATATCCCAATAAGGATACGCTCAGGACTTACCGTAGCGGCACTGTACCGGAATTACACCGGTTTCCCCAATTCACTTCTTTTAATTTTTTAAAAGGAACTTAATTAGTATATACTTTGGAGAAGGTATGTCAAAAAAAGCTGTGGAAAAGACAATAATGGTTTTCGGTACCTTCGATGGATTGCACCTCGGGCACCTTAATTTTTTCAAGCAGGCCAAGGCACTAGCGCCGAAAGGGTTTTTAATTGTATCGATAGCTCGGGATAAGAATGTTTTTAAAATTAAGGGACAATGGCCCATTTTAAAAGAGCGCCAGAGGGTAGCACTCGTGCGCCAGAGTGGCCTTCCAGGCAGGGTGGTGCTCGGTGGGTTGCGTAGCCACTTACCACACATACTTAAAGAGCGCCCGGATATAATTGCATTAGGTTATGACCAGAGAGATTACGTAAAGAATTTAAAAAAAGATCTAAAAGAAAAAAGGCTACTGGTGAAAGTAGTTCGACTCAAACCCTATAAAGAAAAGATTTACAAAAACGCAATATTGAAACTTAAGAATAGCTAGATATCGCTCTTGCGTATTGTGGAAGCTAAGTAAACACCATAGAAGAGTACGGCGCTCACAATGACGAAAATAAAATTAAAAGAGGGAACAAAGGCAAAAATCGCTAAGGCTGAGAGAGGTCCTATCACATAGGCTGCCCCTGGGGCGCTGCGGTATATGCCAACCCATTCTTCGTTCTCAGGTTTAATATGTTTGAAGAAATAGGAGTCGTTCATTGTTTCGATTGTCGCGGCGCCTACTCGAGTTAAGAAGAGCGCAACGGCCCAGGCCCAGATTTCAGTGCTTTTTAAGAAGAAGAGCGCCAAAGTTGCCAGACTTGAGATGAAGAACCCCAACATCAGCATTTTCCTCTCACCAACCTTGTCGGAGTAAGTGCCTTCCATAAAAGGTAGTATTGTGAAGGGCGTAAGCATAATAGCGAATATCATTCCGATTTCCCGCCAGCTAAAATGAAGATATGTCGCGAGATATATTGGGGTGTAGATGACCATAACAGAATAAAAAAGTTGCAACAGCAGATTTATACCGAAGGACCTGCGAAGATTCTTGTTTTTAAAAAAGCTCCACACGTACTTGAGCGATCTTATGCGGTCATAGTGTGGGTCGGGAGTATTCTTGAGTGACAAAAATATCAATAAGAACAAAACCATCATTACCGCAAAGGCCAAGAAATATATAATTCGGAACGACAGCAGACCTTCCATTGCAGCGAAAATAAATATCACTTGCGAAAGTATCCAAGCAATGTTGTTGAGAGTAAGGTACGCGCCGCGAGCACCCCCGGTGCCGGCTTCCTGCGAGAATATTTTTAGTAATTCGTCTAAAGAGAAGATGATTACCATGTTTAGAGCGAAGCTGAAGATAAAGGCCAGTACTATGAGCCAGGGCTCTTGCGCGGTCGCGAAAGTGAGGACCGTCAGCGCATCAAGCCCTACTATGAGTAGCAGAAATTTGTAACCACCCATACGTTGCAAGATACGGGGTGCAATGAGCAGGGCTATAATTGAGATAACAGAACCTGTGGCGTAGGTGAGGTCCATCGACTCGCTTCTAATGAAGAAGGAAAGAAAGCTCGAGTTGATATATGACATTAACGCGAGAGGCAGAGAGAACAGGAATCCCGCTAAGTATATTATTTTTCTGCTATGTTTCATTTAGACGCTCAATATTACCGGGATGACTACCGGTCTTTTCGCTGTTTTTTGGAATAAGAATTTCGATACGTTTTCTCCCAATCCGGACTTGATAAAATCGAAATCTACAGGGTGCATTTTGACGGTCGCGTCTTCAATCGATTTTTTAATTAAGATTCGGACTTGGCGCAGAAGCTCCTGATTTTCTTTGAGGTATACGAATCCGCGAGAAATGAGATCGGGGGATTTTTTCAATTTACCGGTTTTTTGGTCAACGAGAGCGATGATGACGAACATTCCATCTTGAGCGAGCATTACGCGATCGCGTACCACTACGTCCTGGACGTCGCCGATGGCGAGCCCGTCCACAACCATAAGCGAAGCCGGAGCCTTTTCCTTGCGGACAGTAATGCGGCTACCTTTGTCGACGATTTCTACTACCGTACCGTTGTCAGGTACGACTATGTTGTCCTTCGAGCGTCCTACGCGGTCGTGAATAAGCTGAGCGTGGATGCGAAGCATCGAGTGGTTGCCGTAACCGGGCATAAAGAATTTGGCATTAACAGTTTTGTTAATCCAGACGAGGTCTTCTTGTCTAGCGTGACCTCCGGAGTGCACTTCAGCGATGCCGTAATGGATTAATTTCAAATCGTGACGATAAAGGTTGTCCTTCAGTTTCTGGATGTTGACTTCGTTTCCGGGAATAACCGAAGAAGAGAAAATGACAGTGTCGCGCGAATTTAATTTTATGTACTTATGATTGTTGATAGCCATCCTCATAAGCGCCGCGAATTCTTCGCCCTGCGCGCCAGTAGCTATGATCACGATACGGTCCGGTGGATAGTCATCGATGTTTTGCGCTTCGATGAAAGTCCCTTCCTTGGGCTTCATTAGCCCCGCGAGCTTGGCTATTTCTATGTTGTTGCGCATACTGCGTCCCTCTACGACAATTTTCTTGTTGTGTCGCTCGCAAATTTCCACAATTTTTATCATTCGGTCGAACTGTGAAGCGAAAGTGCCGATGATGAGGCGTCCCTTGGTGGATTTTATGAGTTCTTCGAGATTTTTCTGAACATCTCTCTCCGAAATAGAGAAACCCGGAACTTCAGCGTTAGTTGAGTCGGCAATCAACAGAAGATTTTTCTCTTTACCGAGCGTTAGCCACTTCTTTTCCTCTTTCGTCGTAGGCTTGCCGTCGTCGTGGTCGAGTTTCAAGTCTCCGGATACTACGACATTGCCATATGGTGTTCCGATAATAGCGGCCATAGAGTCTGGGATGGAATGGTAAACAGGGAAAAAGCCCAAAGACAGCTCGTTGAACTTTACTTTTGTGTCTTGGTCTACGACGTGGAGAGTAAGCGGGGGTTTACCCACGAATTCTTCTTGTCGTTTTTTAATCATTAAGCTCGTTAGGAATTGAGTGTAGATGGGCGGGTTGCCAATGCGCTCCATAATAAACGGAATACCTCCGATGTGGTCTAAGTGTCCGTGAGTTATGACCACCGCGCGAATTTTATCCTTACGCTCTTCTATGTATTTGAAGTTAGGCAGAGTGTAGTCCGCACCCATAGCTTCTTCTTCGTCGATGAAGTGGAAACCAAGGTCGAGGACGATGATATCATTCTCGGATTCAACGATGAGCATGTTGCGGCCGACTTCTTCGACACCGCCAAAGGGGATGACTCGAATAACACCTTTCTCAACTGGCGGTACTTTTTGTTCCGGGGCATTCTTGGGCTTGCTCTTTTCTCCATAAGGTCGGCTGCTGGTTTTGCCACTACCGAAACCTTTCTTCGAATACTGATAAGTCGAGCTCTTGCTCGTTTTCTTGCGGTCGTAGCTTCTGTGGGTGCCGGCACTTTGCGCCGATCTAGCGTGTGGTTTGTGCTCGGCACTTGTGGTGCCTTGGGCGCTGTGGTCGCTTAGGCGCGTTTGTTTCTCTTCATTACCAGCATCGCCGTGCGCAGCATTACGGTTAGGCTCAATACGGAGCGAGCTGAAGGTCAGTCTAGTTTTTTTTGTCATTATTATTTTCCGATTCTATACGGGATTTTATTTTATTAATTTTTAGCGAATATTTTCCAAACATTTTCTGTTTTAGTAAACCAGAGATATACATTGCCGAAACGATCTTCCGGAGAACGGAGCTTGCTCATATCCAAGCCCTTGAGACTTCCGGAAACAACATATATGAAATCCGGACTGTACAGAAAGACAGCCGGGATATCTTTTTTAATAGCACTTTCAATTTGGGCGTACTTTTTCGCCCTGGACTCGGGGTTGATGGTTATCGGCGCGTCTTCGAGCAGGCTGTCTACTTGCGGGTTAGTGTAGATCGCTACATTTGACCCCAGATCCTTTCTCTGTGAAGAATGCCAAAAGGCGAATAGGTCGGACTCTCGATTAATAACCTGACCGAACAATAGCGCATCATATTTCCTCGGGATAATCACGTTTTGATTTAGATTGCCTTTTTCGAACGTTTTGATATCTACCTTCATTCCCACGAGACTCAGGTCTTCTTTAATCAACTCTGCGGTCGCCGCAAGCTCCGGGGCGTTGCTGGTGGAGATCGAAAATTCTAAAGTAGCCGTGCGCTTCTTTTTATTTTCGGTAATAGTTTTATGTCGGAGACCATCTTCGCCTAGAGTCCATCCCGCCTTATCTAAATTTTCGCGGACGGTTGCGAGGACTTCTTCGCGCGAAGATTTATTCTCAGCAGTTTCTCCGTACATAGCGATATTGGGTGGTATTGGGCTGTCTATCACTACGCCGTAGCCCTTAAGCACATCGCGGACAATTCTATCTTTGTCTATGGCGTCATGGATGGCTCGGGTTACGGACTTGTCTAGGAAGAGCTGATTCTGGTTCTGGTTGAAGAACAATCCGAAAACGCGCGGCAGTAATGCCCTGGTAACTTGATAATTTTTTTCTTCCAGATCCGAGGCGACAGCTGGTGTGAGGGAGCTTACTTGCCCCACGGTGCCATCTTCGAAAGCTTTAACCAAATCATCTTCATTCTGATAGAAGTGGAAATTTATTTCCTTAATATAAGGTTCACCTAGGGCAAATTTCTCGAAGGCGACGAGTTGGTATGAATTTATTATTCCGCTTTCTTCCTTCGCCACACTTTCTATTTTGTAAGGACCAGAACCGACTGGGGAAGTGTTGAAGGTGTTTAATTCCATCGAATCATTTTCCCAAAGAGCTTTCGGCAGGATGCCTAGCGTTGCGTTTTCGAGAAAGTTGGCATTCGGCTGGCGAAGGTTGAATTCTATTGTGGTGTTGTTTACCTTTCTTACCGAGACACCCTCCCAGTTAACCTTCTGGGGGCTCGGGATGACGGAATTCTTAACCCGATCGATCGTAAAGATAACATCATCCGCAGTTACCGGTTCTTCGTTATGAAAATAAATATCGTCTCTTAGGGTAAATGTATAAGTTAGCGCGTCGTCCGAAACTTCGTATTTCTCCGCCAGGTCGGGGATAGGATTTTCGCTTCCGGATTTACGCATTAGTCCGGAGTAAATCAGAGCCGACATATCTAGGTCAGCTGGGGAACTTGCGAGTACCGGGTTAATAAATCGGGGAGTGCCCACTATTCCTTCACTGATTGTGCCGCCCTCGAAGGGTACGGCCACCATTAGGGTTTTATTTACAGTCTGCAGAATGGCGAGCGAGCTTAAGAGGAGCGCCAGACAAAAAATACCGAAAATTACTCGCTCCTTTTTCGAGAAAGCGGCGAAGGCTCGGTTTATCTTTTCTTTTGTGGGCAATTTACCAGTAGTATTAAACTGGTCCATCTGACTATTAAGACTCATAACTTACAATAAGAAATTAGGTTGGTATCTCTACCCAATAATTATAGACAAAAATGCAAATAAAGCAAAAAGAATAGCGCAAACAATAGACAAGTAAAAAAGAAACTTCTCGAAACCTCGGCGAGTATGGTGAAAAGAGCCGGTATCATTACCGCCCAAAGCTCCACCCACGCCTGCAGCTGATTGCTGAAGCAGAATAGCAGCCACCAGTATTACAGACAGTATAATCTGCGCGTACGGTAGAATTATCGCAACTAAATTCATATTAAACAGAGTATAGCATATTTTTAACCTAAAAGCAACTTATCAAGTTTGACTAGGATTCCTCATAAGATATAATCATTTGATGGCAGAAGGAATGGATAAAAAATCAATATTAGAGAGTAGGAAAGGTCCCGAACATAGGGATTTTGTAAAAAATGGTGAAGCGGTAGCAATGCTGACTGATATGATCTCGAGGTTAAATGAGGACCCCGAGAGTAAAGACAATCCAGCTGTCCAAGAAGCTGTTCGGCATCTCTTAAGAATACGAAACGATTTGATGGATATACAAGTACACTTAATAAAACATTAATTTAGAATATGAAAAACGAAAACACAGTTTTAGGTTTGTTTCAAAAATTATTTCACAACTTTAACGCTCGCCAGATGAAGGATGCGACTTTGGCATTCAAGAAGCACTTAGACGATGGCGGGAAAATGCTCCTAGCGATGGGGGGCGCTATGTCTTCCGCTCAGATGGGGGTGACCTTGGCGCCGATGATAAAAGCTGGCAAGATTCATGCCATTTCTTGCACTGGGGCAAACTTGGAAGAATCAGTTTTTCGATTGGTTGCGCACAACAGCTACAAGGATTATCCTGATTACAGATATTTTACCAAAGAAGACGACGAGAAAATTCTAGAAAGAGGTGAGAGGCGTGTGACGGATACATCCATTCCAGAGGAAGAAGCCTTCCGCGTAGTTGAGCCTATTATTTTGAAGAGGTGGAAAGAAGCAGAGGCCAAAGGCGAGAGATATTTCCCGCACGAATATTTTTATCAAATACTCTTGTCAGATGAATTGAAGGGTAAATATGAAGGCAACCCTGACCACTCTTGGCTCCTAGAAGCTGCGAAGAAAAATTTGCCGATAGTTGTGCCGGGCTGGGAGGATTCTACGCTTGGAAATATTTTTGCCGGGTATTGCAAGGCGGGCGAAGTAAATCCTAGCGTTATGAAGACTGGTGTGGAGTACATGATGTATCTATATGATGAATATCAAGAACTAGCAAAGGATGGCCCCGGTCTCGGATTCTTCCAGATCGGCGGAGGAATTTCCGGAGACTTTCCAATCTGTGTTGTGCCGTCCATAAAATACGATTTGAAAAAGCCTGTGCGCCCTTGGGGTTACTTCTGCCAAATTTCTGACTCCACTACTTCTTACGGTTCATATTCTGGCGCTACCCCGAACGAGAAAATCACTTGGGACAAGCTCACCAAAGAAACTCCGATGTTCGTCATTGAGTCAGATGCCACGATAGTCGCTCCGTTAATATTCGAAGCAATCTTGGACCGCTACACCTTGGGAGAAAAATAAATGCGAATTATTTCACTTGTTATAAAAATTTTCACCGCACTCGTTGTGGTCTCTGTTGGTCTGTACTTCGTGGGGGAATATTGGGGAGTGCTGCCGTGCGAGGAGCCTTTGGCATATAAGATAGAAAATTTTGACGAGAGGTTTGATGTGAGCGAAGAATATTTCGTCAGCGCCCTCCAAGACGCGGAAGCAATTTGGGAGAAGCCCCTAGACCGAGACTTATTTGTTTACACCCCTGAGAGTAAACGCCCCAACGTCATTAAGGTTAATTTTATATATGACTTCCGTCAGGCAACTACGAGCAAGCTCGAAGTTCTCGACACCAAGGTTGAAAAAACTCAAGCATCTTATGACGCTTTGAAACTCAAATTTGAAAGTTCGAAGCGAGCCTACGAGGCAGCCGCTAGTTCGCTGAACGCGCGCGTCGAATCTTTCAATGAAAAGAAGGGGAGTCACGAAGCAAATGTGAAATATTGGAACGATAAAGGTGGCGCTCCGCCGAGAGAATATAAAGAACTCGAGGCGGAGCGCCTAAGTCTCGAAGCAGAAGCCGCGATGCTTGAGCGCGAACAGGAGAAAGTTAATCAAATGGCGGACCAAGTTAATTTCCTGGTGGGAGAACTCAATGCTGTGGCAGAGGCGCTTAATTTATCTGTGAATCACTACAATACAGTCAACGGTTCACGGGGAGAAACTTTCGAGGAAGGTGTGTATGTGAGTGATGGTCTCAAGCAAGAAATAAATATTTATGAATTTAGCACTCGCGCCGAACTCGTGCGCGTGCTCGCGCACGAGTTCGGCCACGCGCTAACTCTCGAGCATGTCTCTGACCCTAACGCCCTGATGTACGAACTCAACGAAAGCGACAACAAGGAGCTAACCGCCGCAGACATAGAAGAATTTGAATCCAAGTGCGGAGCTTACGAGCCGGAGTAATGTTATAATGAGCTCTCAATGAAGAGAAAGTTCAAAAATCTTTTTAGATTCATACTTTATAGTGGCGTAGCCCTACTGTTCGTAATTTTCATGGTTAACGTTGCCATCAATATGCAAGCGCGCCCCTATATGTACAAAGATTTCGACGATGTGCCGAAAGTGCAGACCGTTCTCATCCCCGGTGCGGCTCTTGCGCCTGGTGGGGTGCCTTCGCCCGTCTTCGAAGACAGGGTTAAGGCCGCGATTAAGCTTTATGAAGAAAAAAAGGTTTCAAAAATTTTGGTTTCCGGAGACAACAGCACCGTTTTCCACAACGAAGTGAATCCCGTGCGCGACTACCTTCTCCGAGAAGGCATTCCTAGCGCCGACATTTTTCTCGATCACGCCGGGTTCGACACCTACAGCTCGATGTATCGAGCGCGAGATATTTTTAAAGTAAGTTCTGTGGTTGTGGCGTCGCAAGCGTTTCACTTACCGCGAACTATTTTCATCGGCCGCTCTCTTGGAGTGCCGACTTACGGCTTCGTGGCTGACAAGCGCCGCGTCTCAGTGAAGAATTATCTCCGAGAGATCTTAGCGAACGAAAAAGCGATTTTAAATATTTTTATAAAAAGACAGCCGAAATATTTAGGCGACGAGATTCCGATAACAGGTGAGGGCGAATAATTCATCCGAGTCGTCATAAACCGAAGAGTCATCCGTCTATATTAGTTAGAGTGTAAATTATTATTTAATTAAAAAAATTGTATGGAAAATCAAAATCAGAAAGTGATTTGGGGTATTGTGGGCGTCGTGGTGGTGCTCGTTTTAGGTTATTGGATTTATGCTGCCCAGAAGTCTCCGGCGGAGACAGAACCTATTTTCGTTACCAATTTCACCGAGTGCGCCGCAGCAGGGTATCCGGTGACAGAGAGCTTCCCGCGCCAGTGCCGAACCCCCGAAGGTAATGTTTATACTGAAGATGCTGGTGATGTGGCCCAAGGTCCGACAGTGGGCGAAGGGTGCTATGTGGGCGGTTGCAGTCAGACTATTTGTTCGGATGAACCTGGCGCAATTTCTACCTGCGAGTACCGTCCTGAGTATGCCTGTTACCAGACTGCCACGTGTGAAAAGCAGGCGAGCGGCAAATGTGGTTGGACAGAATCCACCGAGTTTATAGCTTGTTTGAGCGCCGACCTCGACAACCTTTCGAAATAGTTTTGTTACATAGATAGCTCAGTAATAATTTTCTACCTAAACCGTCTTATATAGACAGGCGATTATTATCAATTAATAGTTAAAAAATTTATGACAACAGTAATAAAAAATGGAGGGAGTGATGGTGATGGTTCGTCCGCACTTGGACTTGTCTTAGGAGTATTGCTCGCACTTGTCCTCATCGTGCTTTTCTTTATCTACGGTTTGCCTGCGCTTCGCAACGCACCGGCACCGGCAGATAATAGCAGTGGCATAGATGTCGACGTCAATCTGCCTTCTCCGGGAGACAATAGCGGTGGAGGCTCTGCAAGTCCGGCACCGGCACAGTAGAGAAAACATTATCACTTAAAATATCCAAATTTATGCTTACGACAATAGCTACAATTCTCATAGTTCTCTGGCTAATCGGATTTGTTGGTTTCCCGGTCTTGGGTGGATTTATCCATCTACTTCTGGTGGTAGCCATAATTCTGTTTCTGGTCCGTGTAATCCAAGGAGAAAATCCTCTGAAGTAAAAGATGATTGCGGAGAAATTTGATTCGCACAAAAAAGCCCCGCCTAACCGCGGGCCTTTTTTGTGCTAGGATTAAGATATCTATGGCCTATATCCATGTGAAAGTTACCGCCGGCGCTCGCAAGGAGTCCCTGAAACAGAAGTCGGAAGACCATTTCGAAATTTCCGTTCGCGAGAAAGCGGAGCGCAATATGGCCAATACCCGTGTCATAGAAATTGTCGCCGCTCATTTCGGTGTGCCGGTTTCCGGTGTTCGAATAGTCAACGGCCACCATCACCCGAGCAAATTATTAGTGGTTGAAAATTAATTATAAATAATTTATTATAAAAATATGAAAAAATCCTTCGCAATATTATTGGTACTTTTAGTAATTGCAGGTTCTTACTACTTGATTTTCTTCAAGCAGGCTGCTGCGCCCGAGCCTGAGCTCGACGAGCCATATGCCTGCACTATGGACGCGCTCATTTGCCCCGATGGTTCTGCCGTCGGACGCACCGGACCTAAGTGCGAGTTTGCCGCGTGCCCCAATGTTCCGGTTGAGGATAGTGGGGATGTGAAAGTAGGTGAGACTAAAAATGTTAACGGCCTCAACATTACCGTGAACAAAATTGTTTCCGACAGTCGATGCCCGGCGGATGCTGTGTGTATCCAAGCAGGGAACATTGTGGCGAATGTCACCCTGAAATCCGACACTGACCAGGAAACCTTAAATCTGACAGACGGTGATGCTCCGAAAGCCTTCGACTCCTTCAAAGTGTCGCTTGTTTCGAGCGCGCCGTTTCCTCTCGCGAGCCAGCCCGTGCCACACGAGAACTACAAAGTCACCTTTAAGGTAGAAAAATTGTAAAAGCTACACCGCTTCCACTGGTGGGATTTCTAGGTGCTCTCTTGGCCCGATTTTCTTGTACGTGCTATAGACGAACATAAAGGCTACCAAGCAGAAGATTCCGGCGACGGTGAAAGGCAGACTGGTATTAAGTACGTACACCGCTCCACCTATCATAGGTCCCAATATCATAGAGAGCGACATGAAGGACGTCAGTATGCCCATCATTTCTCCTTGCTCCTTTTTATCCGAGAACCCTATTATCTGACTACTCATAACGACGCGGAGCGTGGAGTGCCCGAAGGCGGTGATGATAAGCCCAAGCATAAAGGCGAATTTGAAAGGCAGCGCCATAGCGAAGTATCCGAGAGCGAAAGGGATGAAAATCCACAGGAGTAAAAATGATTCTTTGAAATATTTTAGCCAGACTTTATGAATGAGTACAGCTTGGTTCAGTGCGAGGATGACACCCATAAGCGCCATAAGTAACCCGGAAGCTATTACACCCCAAGCAAACATTCTATTGATATACAGGGCGAAGATGGATTGGTTGAGAGAGATAGCGATCCCGAAGAAGAGCCAAGCCATATACAGAGGCAAGACTTCTTTATTGGCGAAAGCTTTCACAATAGGCGCGAACGGGTTTATGGAAATCTTCTTTGTACTCCTGTTCTCCTGATGGTGCGTTTCTGGCAAGAAGAAATATGCGAGGACAGTGTTCACTGTGGCGAGAATGCCCACGACCACGAAAGGCAGCCGCATATTGAAGCCGGAGAGAAGCCCTCCGACGACGGGTCCGATGATGAACCCGATGCCGAAAATAGCGCCGATGAGGCCCAAGTTCTTAGTGCGTTCCGCCGGAGTCTTCGACATATCAATCAGATAATTTTGCGCCGTAGAAATATTCCCCGCAGCCGAACCGTCAATTATTCTCCCGAGGAAAAGCCCCCAGATACTGTTTGAGAAAGCGAAGATGAGCCAGCCCAGGGCACTCGAGGCGAGGCTTATGAGCAGCACGGGTCGGCGGCCTTTCCGGTCGGATAGCATCCCCAATATCGGCGCACTGAAAAATGCGAAGAGCGAGAACACTGCGAAGAGTAGCGTCACCACGAAGTCTGACACTTGAAATGATTCTACATAGAAGGGGAGAATAGGCACCACGAGCCCTATTCCCAGCACATCTAGGAACACCGTCGCGAGTATTATTGATTTCGGGGATATCTTGAATTTGTTTGTACTTTCTTCCATCTATTTAATTTAGCACATTTTTTGTGCTAAAATGACAATATTACTACTTTAACCTATATATTATGTACTTTTATTTAATTTTCGGGTTTTTAATTCTTGTGGTTTCGAGCATTCGCCAGATTAATCAGTACGAGAAAGGCGTGAAGTTTACCCTCGGTAAGTTTAGCTCCTTGATGGAGCCCGGCTGGCGGATTGTGTGGCCGGTTATTCAGTCTTACCAGAAAGTGGACGTGAGAATAAAAGCGGTAGATGTGCCGGACCAGAACGCCATAACTCGCGACAACGTCACCGTGAAGGTCAACGCTGTCATTTATTACAAAGTCAGCAACGCGGACAAGGCAGTGATAGAAGTGGAGGATTTCCGCTACGCAATTTCTCAGTACGCTCAGACCACTATGAGAAATATTGTGGGAGAAGTCACATTAGACGAGCTCCTTTCAAGCCGAGATAAAATCGCCGAGAGAATTCGAGAGATTGTGGATCAAGAGACAGATGCTTGGGGCCTCAAGGTCAACAACGTCGAGCTTAAGGATGTAAGCCTCCCTCCGGATATGGAGCGCACCATAGGCAAGCAAGCCGAAGCCGAGCGCGAGAAGCGAGCCGTGATAATTAATTCTGAAGGAGAGCTTGCCGCGTCGCAGAACATTGCCAAGGCAGCCGAGATGCTCGCGACCACTCCGGGAGCGCTTCACTTGCGTACCCTGCAGTCCATCAACGATATGTCTTCCGACCAGAGCAACACCGTAGTCTATATGGTGCCCGTAGAAGCGCTGAAGGCTCTCGAAGGTTTGGCGAAGAAATAAAAGTTACAAACACAAAGCGCCCCGGCTTTCGCCGGGGCGCTTTCATTTTTCCTTTCCCCCTAAATATTTTCCAAATATTTTTTATATTGCAGGAATGTATCGCGGTTAGTTGTCTTTTCACGTACTTTGTTTTCTAGCGTGGAGATAAATTCGTTCACTACCGCGCCATCGACTTCATCAGATTCCCGGGCGAGTAAAAGCATAGTTAGAAATTGTTCAAAGCGATCTTTGTCGGTGCTATCGAGTGCTCGCGCAAATTCCATGTCGAGCGCTTTGGCGCCCCGTTGCAGAATGTCACCCAAGAATGAATTTAGACGGTCTTTTTTTATCGGGTCCTCCACAATTTGCTTTTTTCGTCTTTCTATCTCCACTTGTCCTAGCACTTGGCCCGCGGGCGCGTGTTCTCCTTGTCTGTTTCCCGGCCCTTCTTTCATGTTTACCATGGTTTGTATAATAACATATATAAATTCTTTCATGTGTTAGGATAACGGGATGAGAGTCTGGGACATACATCCGAAACATTTGTGCCGCAAGCACTTGCTCGCGGAGCACCGCGAGCTCCACGGCCTTTGGAATATTTTAACCAAGCATAAAGCTCGGGGCGGGTATTCGCGGCATCCGGAAACTTTGCGCTGGGTAGGGAAGGCGAAAGCGCTTTTCCTCCGTCACGAAGCATTGGTAAAAGAATTTTCCGCTCGCGGGTATTCCCATCACACTCCGCTAGATAGAAAGCTCGCGACGGGCTCCGGCAGTCAGAAAGTTTTCATACACACACTAAAAGAACAAAAAGTAATCCTCAAAAACAAGCTCTGCGAGTGTCTTTTGCATCTATAATCAGCCGATTGAATTTACGGTTGGGTTGGAGTATTATGTACGTAATACATTACGTACATGCCTACACGCAAAACCGGACAAACAAATATAAGAAAAATAACCAAAGTGGGCAAAGCTTCGCTTGGTATTACTCTGCCGATAGACCTAGTCCGGAAGCTCAAATGGCGCGACAGACAAAAAGTCGTCGTTGTCGCCAAAGGCAAAACTTTAGTGATTAAGGATTGGAAGAAATGAAAAATGAGGGAATTCGCAGCTTGCGGGAATAAGTTTTTATGCCCCTTTTCAATGATTTAAATTTGAAAAATTGGAAAGACTCCGAAATCTTGACGGATAGTTTGTGGATTATTAACGAGAGAGACAAAAGTGGCAAACATAGCAATTTTTATCATGGAAATTTTGTTCCCCAAATTCCTCGGCAATTAATTGCTAGATATACCAAGAAAAATGAAATTATTTTTGACCCCTTTGTGGGTAGCGGGACTACTGCCTATGAGGCGGAAAGTGCGCAAAGGCATTTTATAGGAATAGATATCCAACCCAATCTTGTAAATCATGTAAAAAGTAAGGTAGACAACACAAAATATTTTTCTGAAATAATATTAGGAGATAGTACCAAAAAAGTAACTTTTGAAAAAGTCAACACTTTACTAAAGAGCAAAAAAAGTACTAATGTTCAGTTCGCTATTTTACATCCTCCCTACGCCGACATAATCAAGTTTAGTAATTTAAAAGAGGATTTGTCTAATGCAAAATCCCTTAAGGAATTTTTAGATGGATTTTCTCGGGTTTTGATTAATACTCTAGAAATATTAGAAAATGGGAGATATTTGGCAATAGTGATTGGAGATAAATATACTCAGGGAAAATGGATACCTTTAGGCTTTTATTGCATGAATGAAGCTCAAAAATTGGGCCTTACTCTTAAAAGTGTTATCATTAAGAATATGGAAGGAAATCGCGCCAAGCAGAATAAGGAGGGTATCTGGAGATATCGAGCGCTAGCGAGCGATTATTACATTTTTAAGCACGAATATATTTTTATTTTTAAAAAATAATTTTTTATGGCAACAATAAGTATTCGAGATGTCAATTTTATAAAGTTAAAATCCCTAAAGAAGGCAGACCTCAGCAAATTCTGTGCTCTTTACTCGATTCCTTTGTCGGGAGGTATCGGAGATACTATCAAAAATATTCTCCACGCTACTGACAAGGGAATAATTTCAACAGAAAAAATAAATGAATATATAAAAAACTTATATTTAGAAATCCGTAAAGAACAAATTGATTTAACTGGAGCTACCCATGAAGAAATCGTTAATCAGTTAAATTTAGTCGACTCTCATATTTGGGGAATGGTTCAAGGAAAAGCCGATGCTTTTATTCAATCTAATTATGTAAGAAAATTTTTTAAATTTGACGATATCGTAAAAGCGATGAGGAAATCTCTGTTAAGCGCAATGGAGGCTTACACCTTGTGCAGTTGGTATAATCACTGGAGCACGGTATTTTTGGAAGATCTAATTTGCCTTAACTTCAACGTTGTTCCAATAATCAAAAAAGTAAAAGGAGTAGATGTCATTTGGAACGAGCAACCAGTAGATATTAAAGCCACCAATTTACCAAAGGAATGGTTTCGCGATGGTTATACTGTTGATGATGCAATTAGAAATCCGGTTAAGGCGTGCGAATATTTGTATACCTATCAAGGTGCCGAACGTTTTGGAAATGAAAACAGATTTTTTGTTATTGTTCACGACAGAGCTAGTCCTAGAGATAGTTGGAAAATAAAAAGAGATTATTCTTTAGTAAAAAAAGCAGTGACAGATTTCTTTGCTCAAAACTTAGAACTTGACCCAATAAGTTTTACTTTTGGCCCTAAAAAGATTCCACATATGGCGCACGCAAAAATGATGTTTATTATAAAATAATATGAATTACATAGGCTCAAAATTATCATTATTGGAATTTTTGGAAAAGTCCATTGAAAAGGTAGTTGACAAGAACTCCCGGGTTTTTTGCGATTTATTTGCAGGGACAGGTGTCGTTGGGGCTCACTTTAAAAGAAAAGGATACAAAGTTATTGCGAATGATATTCAGTATTATAGTTATGTTTTAAATAGACATTATATTGGAAATCACAAAGAATTACCTTTTAATAATTTGGTAAAAAAAATTCTAGAACTTAAAGAAATCAAAATTCAGGATAGAAAAAAGTTTGTTTGTAGTTACCTTTCAGAGATAAAGGGTAAAAAGGGTTTTATTTATAAAAATTACTGCTTAGGGGGAACGAAAGAAGGGAGGGAGGGTCGGTTGTATTTTTCGGATGAGAATGGAATGAAATGTGACGCTATTCGACAGAAAATAGAAGAATGGAAAGAAGAAAAATTAATTTCAGATAATGAATATTATTTTTTGGTAACTAGCCTGCTTGAATCCATTGATAAATACGCCAATACCGCTTCCGTGTATGGCGCTTTCCTCAAGAAGTTGAAAAAGAGTGCTCAGAATAGTCTTGAGTTAAAACCCGCGAACCTTATAATCAATGACCAAGACCACGAAGTTTTTAACGAAGACATTTTAAAAGTGGTGGAAAAAACCAAAGGAGATATATTATATCTAGACCCCCCTTACAATCACCGCCAGTATGCCACTAATTATCACCTACTGGAAACTATCGCAAAATATGATAGCCCCAAAATTCATGGCAAGACTGGATTAAGGGAATATCAGTCCCAAAAGTCTCCATTTTGCTCCAAAACACAAGCTAAGAAAGCTTTTAAAGAATTATTATCTAAAGCCCAAGCAAAATACATATTTTTGAGTTATAGCAACGAAGGAATAATAACCCCCGGGGAAATTAAAGAGATAATGAGCGAGAAAGGGAAGTATGGCTATTTTACGCAAGAATATGGAAGATTCAAGGCTGATAGCAACAAAAACAGGAAACATAAAGCAGAAAAAACAGTAGAATATTTACATTACGTGATTTGTAACTAACATGGATGAAATAATTTACATTTTAACTAATGAAGCAATGCCGGATTATATAAAAATCGGCAGGACTAATGACATCGAAAGAAGGGTGAAAGATTTGGACTGGACTAACACACCTCTACCCTTCGAATGTTATTACGCAGCAAGAGTAAAAAATGTAAACTTCGTAGAACAGCAACTATTTCAAGTTTTTGCAGACCAAAGAGTTAGATCTAACCGAGAATTTTTTAGAGTAAATCCCGAAAGAGTTATTGCTGCAATAAAAATGGTTCAGGTTGAAGAAGTTACTCCAAAGAAAACACTTCCTGATTTACCTGGAGTTAAAGAAGAGTTTGAAAAAATAAAAGAACACAGAAAGAGGTTTAATTTTATTGCCGCTAAAGTTCCCATTGGAGCAGAATTGTCTTTTATAAGAGACCAAAGTATTAAAGCAAAAGTAGTCGACAATGGAACTATTGAGCTAGGAGGGGAAATCATGAGCTTATCTGCGGCTGCAAAAAAACTTTTAAATAAACCTTGGCCAGCCCAAGGTCCTATTTACTGGATTTACGAAGACGAAACTTTAGACGAGAGAAGGAGGCGAATCGAAGAAGATGAAGAATAAAAAATGACAAAAACTTCAAAATGGGGAATGTTAATAGCATTTGGATTGACGATGTTTTTATTTGGCATGGGACTGGGGACTAGAATCTCAAACGATAACTGGAACGAAGCTATGTTACATACATTCGTAGAAATGCAAGGCAGATAAGTATTTCATGATAAAAAATTTTAAAAATCCTTATTTTATTTTAGCGGTGCTATTTTCCGTTACTGTTATTTTTGATTTTCTTATATTCATTCAAGCGCTAGTGTATGGTACTCCTATACATCCCCAGCTTAAACAACATTTTTATATGAATCCCCCAGTAATGCTGTTTTTGTGGTACATGTTTTTAAAAAATAAATAAAAAATATGCCAAAACATTTCAAAAATTCCGGGAACATTATGATAGGCCTCTTGATTCTTCTCGGCACGATGATTTTCGGCGCGAGCTCCGCCCCCGCCCCCCAACCTTATATTTCCACCCCTGAAACCCCCACCTCCGAAACCCCAACTGCCCCAAGCCCAACTCCCTCAACCCCAACTGCCTTAACCCCCACCTCGACATTCTCACATTCTCAAGAATATGAGAATGTCGTCGCCAAGGCGCAAGGAGAAAATGTTGTAAATTTTGAAACTGCTAAAGTCGCGCGAGTGGTAGATGGCGACACGATTGAGCTTGAGGGAGGGGAGAAGGTGCGCTACATCGGCATCGATACGCCGGAGACGGTGGACCCGCGCAAGCCCGCGCAGTGTTACGGCGCCGAAGCGAGCGCGAAAAACAAAGAACTAGTTTTAGGTAAAACCGTCCGACTCGCGAAAGACGTAACCGACAAAGATAAATATGGCCGACTCTTGCGCTACGTGTACGTGGGTGATGTTTTCGTAAACCTGGCGCTCGTCGAAGGTGGCTACGCTTTTTCATACAGTTATCCGCCGGACATCGCGCACCAGAGCGACTTTGTCGCCGCCGAACAGTCGGCACAGGCCAAGGATGCCGGCCTCTGGGGCGCCTGCACGACACTTTTGAATAATACAAATTCCCGAAGCTCGGCTATCACGGCACCCGTAGTCTCACCAGAGCCGGCACAAAATGGCTGCGCCATCAAAGGCAACGTGAGCTCCACTGGCGAGAAAATTTATCACGTGTCGGGGTGCGGCTCGTATGCAAAGACGGTGATAGATGAAAGCAAAGGCGAAAAAATGTTCTGCACTGAAGCGGAAGCTACAGCCGCCGGCTGGCGCAAAGCCCAGAACTGTCCCTAGTCCACGCACTTAAAAACTGGAGCTAGGATAATGTTATAATTTTTATATGTCGACAAAAACTTTAATCTGGATTGGCATGATTGTAGGCTCCACTATCGGAAGCTTTATTCCGGCTCTATGGGGCGCCGGGACCTTTTCCTTCTCGTCGATTATTTTTAGCTCCTTGGGCGCCCTCGCCGGAATTTACCTTGGTTTCAAGTTAGGCAACTAGCCCCGACAAACAACTCTCCACCCCACCTCCTCAAAAAATAAACCCCACCCCACCGCTTTCACCCCAGCTACTTTACTTTACTAAACTACTTTACCCAACTAAAGTATACGTACGTCCGGTTTCGGATGGGTTTCGGACGTCCAACGTCCGAATTAGCTTTTGCAAAGCTATAAAATCCGGAGTACTATTAATACTATGATTAAAGACTACATCGCATACATAAAAGACAATCCGGAGAACTTGTGGTTTAAGCGCAAACTTTTTGGCTGGGGCTGGGTGCCTGTACGCTGGCAGGGATGGGTAGTGGTACTCATCGGCTTAGCATTTGCCGCCTTTGGTTTTTATGTCGGGCAGACAGATGATGCTCCCGGAGCCTCGCTATTGGGAATCATTCTCATGCTCGGCTTCATTTCCTATTTCGGTTACAAGAAAGGAGAGAAGCCCCGCTGGCAATGGGGCTTGCCAAAGGACAAAAACTAAACTTCTTTAGTTTTTCCTACTTGGCAAGAGACGGAGCCATAATAATAAATTTATGATTTTAATTGACGTGAGAACAAAAGGGGAATATGACGCCGGGCATGCGGAGAATTCGATGCTGTGCGACATCATGGAAATGATGGCGGGGAAGTTTCCCGATGTGTCAAAAGACGAAGAGATAGTCCTCTGTTGCGAATCCGGTAACAGGGCAATGATGGCAAAGACCTTGATGGAGAGGGCTGGCTTTACTAACGTCACCAACGGCGGCTGTGTGGAGAACTTCATGTAATAGTGCTACCTTTCCCTGGTGTACGTAATGTATTACGTACATAAAAAAAATGTATTATTTATATATTCTAAAATGTGCAGATGGAAGTTTATACACGGGAATCACTACCGATTTGAAAAGGCGGGTGGGCGAGCATAATGGCGAGGGCGGGAGCAGGGCCGGCGCGAGGTATACTGCCTCGCGCCGGCCAGTCAAAATTGTGTATTCTAGGGTCATAAAGGACCGATCCGAAGCAACAAGAGAGGAAGCACGAATTAAAAAATTAACTCGTGCGGAAAAACTGTTGCTTGTATCTAGTCGCGCTTAGCGGACGGTTGCGCGACATGATTTCGCAAAATCAAAAAATCGTTCCACCGTCTCCCGCGAGGAGGTCAGAATAAAATCCCTGTCTCGCGCACAGAAACTTAATTTGATTAAAGGGCATTTATCATAGATAATAAGTAGGTAATTATTCATTCATTAATTCGTCTACTTGAGTATGGCTAAAAATAAACAAATTTTAATATATACAAACATCGCCTTCATAGTGGCTTTGTTTTTTAGTAATTTGCCAGTCGCCCTTGCGGCCACAAGTGTAAGCACGGCTGATATTGAAATTGCCGGCTGGATACCATACTGGAGCATAGTGGCTGGAGCAAAGGACGCAGAGACTCACATAGACGCGTTAGACATACTTCACCCCTTCGGCTATTCGGTAAAGACAGACGGCACATTGAGCGATTTGGCAAAAGTAGATAAGAAGAATAGTGATTTGACGGCGAGGGCTGCCTGGCAAAGCCTTTTCAGCTTGGCTCGAGATAAAGATGTAAAAATAGTGCCTACGGTGATGTGGTCTAGTGGCGCGGACATTGAAAAAATATTAAGTAGCAAGAGTGCTCGCAAGAAACACATAAAAGCTATTACAGACTTGGTGAAGAAAGAGAAATTCGATGGCGTAAACATTGACTATGAGGGCAAGCTTGTCGCCACGAAGGATGATTTCCCAATTTTTCTAAAAGAACTTAAGAAAGCATTAGGGAAGAGTAAAATTTTGACCTGTGCCATAGAAGCCCGAACCCCACCCGAATCCTTGTATCGCGTTGTGCCAGAAAATCTGGAATACGCGAATGACTACAAGCAAATAGGCAAGTACTGCGACCAAGTCGAGATAATGACTTACGACCAGGGACGGGCAGACTGGAAACTGAATGAAGCAAAATCTGGAACTCCGTATCGCCCTGTGGCAGATACAGACTGGGTGCGTAAAGTCGCCGAGTTTGCACTTGAAGATATTCCAAAAGAAAAAATAGTTCTCGGGGTAGCGACTTACGGAGGGGAATATGAAGTTTCCGTTTCTCCGAATTTGTTCAGTGCGTATAAAAAAGTACAATCCGTAAATAATCCATATGCTCTACAGGTGGCAGAAGCTTATAAAATTACTCCGCTTAGAAATAAAGCGGGTGAGTTGAGTTTCTCATATCTTCCATATAACGGCACCCCAGAGAGAGCGGCGCTCACGGCGATGTTGCCCAAACTTACTGTCCCTGCCGGCACGCAGAGCGGAGACGTGGTTGCGCAAAAAGCTCTGGCATATGCGAATGCAACCGGGAAATCTACCAAATTTAATATGCTCTGGTGGAGCGATGCTCAAGCGATAAAGGACAAGATAGATTTAGTAAGCGAGCTCGGCCTCAAGGGTATTGCTCTGTTTAAGATTGACGGAGAAGCGGATGCTGCCATGTGGACTGTCATAAATCAGCCCTAAGTTCGGCATATTTAGGCGTCACAAGACGCAAATTTTTATAATTTTATGAATAAATATAACAAAGGAAATATCGTAGGAATAGTATTACTGGTCTTGGCGTTCATTGCGCTTTTGTGGTTCTTCAATGCCGGCAAGGCCATAGTTTTAAGTAGGCCCAATCCGAATACCATCACCGCCTCCGCTGTTAATTATGATTATACGAATATGCAGGGTATGGCCTATCGACCCACTAATGCTTACGTAACGATTCCTATCGCGAGCTCTTCAAGCGCATCAAATTATTCGACTTATTACCCATCGAATAATTATCCCCGCAACACTTATACACAGCCTGTATACTATCCGCCTTCACAACCCTCGTATCCGCAACAAGGAGGTTGCTATGTCGGAGGCTGTAGCAATCAAATTTGTTCCGACCAACCGAGCGCAATTTCAACTTGCGAGTATCGACCGGAATATTCGTGCTATTCTCAAGCTGGTGTATGCGAAAGGCAAGCCAGTGGGCAGTGCGGTTGGAGCCTAACCCCACAATTTTATTCTTGCACCCAGAATGCGCGTTAACTTATAATTAAGTATATGAAAACATTTACAGCAGTTTTAGTACTTGTGCTTATCGGGTTCGCTATTTGGTGGTGGGGCGGTCGTAGCGTACAAGCGCCTGTTGTGGAAGACCAGACTCCGGTTAATCTCTGCTTTGCTAAATACAAAGAGTCCGCGGATACGGGCTTTCAAGATAAATATACTTTACGAATGACACTCGCTGGGGATAAGGCTTCCGGTGAGCTTAAACTTCTGCCTGCAGAGAAAGATTCATTAGTTGGGAAATTCGAAGGCACAGTGAGTGCGGTGGACGCTACCAGCATGACTCGCAGTGTGAAATCCTTCTGGGATACTGTGGGCGAGGGGATGACCACTAAACAAGAACTTGAAATAATTTTCGGCGAGGGAAAGGCAAATATAGGATTTGGTGAAATGACAGATCGTGGTGACGGAGTGTACGTTTACAAAGACCGTACTAAGGTTGACTATACTTTTGAACTTACGGACACGGACTGCAGTGAGCTCGACGAGAGAGAAAGCGTTGAGCAATACTTAAAGAAGAACATAGCCACACTGTCGCCCACAGCTCCGGTGCTCGGAGGCAATTGGTATGTGGTCTCTACTGTGCTCGACATTACAAAGGACGCAGGAACTGTCACTTATGAAGACGGTCACGTCCAAGAAAAAAGAAATTTATCCTATGTTTTAAACGAGGGCGGGGAAGTCGAGAGTCTAACTATCGAGTAGGCGGTGGTCAATCGTTGTGCTATAATAATAAGATTAACATTAATGCGATAAGCAATATAACCATATGGCAGCATTACAAGCATTGTGTATGAAGTGCAGGACAAATAATAAGCCAACGATGAGAGAGATGACGAATCCGGTTGTTTCCAAAAACGACAAAGGTAGATATTCTGCGAAGGGCACTTGCGCCGTTTGCGGAGGCAATATGTTTAAATTTATGTCCGAGGCAGATGCCAAGGCAATGATGTAAAGAATTCAAACTCCGGCGAAAGCCGGAGTTTTGTTTTTAGTTGTAGTATAATTAATATATGGAAAACAAATCATCCCGCTTCCTGTTTTGGTTGCTTGGAATATATGCGGTGCTTTTTACGGTGCTAGCTTTTAATCCGATTGACCGCAAGACTTGGTTTGTAGAAAATCTAACTGTTTGGATTATCGTGGCTGTCATCCTCATTCTCTATGCGCTGAAAATAAGATTTTCAAACACAGCCTACGCGTTTATGTTTGTACTCATATATCTCCACACCATCGGCGGGCATTATACTTTTGCTCTCGTGCCTTTTGATTGGTTCTCGGATATTTTCGGATATTCCAGAAATCATTATGACCGCATTGCGCATTTCTCTGTAGGCTTTTATGCTTTTGCCGTTGCCGAGTGGCTTTATGTGAAAAAGATGGTTTCCAATAAATTTCTTCTTTTTACTTATCCTGTTTTTGTGATCGCGACTATCGCTATGAGCTATGAACTAGTAGAATGGATCTATGCAGCTAAAGCGACCAATGTCGTTGACGCTATGAATTATCTCGGTAGCCAGGGTGATGTCTGGGATGCGCAACGCGACATGCTCGCCGATACGCTCGGAGCACTTACTGCCACGATTGCATTTTTCACAGTTCACAAATTGTGGACCAGGAAATTGGAGAAATAAAGTAAGGTTTGCTTTTGGGTATCGGGGGGGGGTAGAATTAAAGAAATATGAAAAATAGAAAAATATTTAAATACAAACTACTGGGGATTTTATTACTGACAACTTTTTTGATTCCGCTATTTTCTTTTGCGGATGATGTGACATACAGTTGGGCCAAAGGGATGGGAGGAACAGGAGCAGACTACGCTCAGGACGTGTTTGTTGATACTAGTGGCAACGTATATACCACGGGATATTTTGCTGGCACCGCTGACTTTGATCCAGGTGCCGGAACTTCTAATCTAACTTCTGCCGGATCTGATGACATTTTTGTCAGCAAACTCGATACTTCCGGCAATTTTGTTTGGGTAAAACAATTTGGAGGGACGAGTTCTGATCGGGCAAACTCAATATCTGTGGACAGTAGTGGCAATGTATATACCACGGGATATTTTGCTGGCACTGCCGATTTCGACCCAGGTGCCGGAACTTCTAATCTAACTTCTGCTGGGAATGCCGACATTTTTGTCAGCAAACTCGATACTTCCGGCAATTTTGTTTGGGTAAAACAACTTGGAGGGACAAATACAGATAATGCAAACTCAATATCTGTGGACAGTAGTGGCAATGTATATACCACGGGATATTTTGCTGACACCGCCGACTTCGACCCAGGTGCCGGAACTTCTAATCTAACTTCTGCTGGAGCTCAAGATATTTTTGTCAGCAAACTCGATACATCCGGTAACTTTGTTTTGGTAAAACAATTCGGAGGAACAGGAGGAGACTATGCTCAGGATGTGTTCGTCGACTCTAGTGGCAATGTATATACCACGGGATATTTTGCTGACACCGCCGACTTCGACCCAGGTGCCGGAACTTCTAATCTAACTTCTGCTTCTGTTGGAGTTTTTGACATTTTTGTCAGCAAACTCGATACTTCCGGCAATTTTGTTTGGGTAAAACAATTTGGGGGCACAGGGGAGGATAGGGCAAACTCAATATCTGTGGACAGTAGTGGCAATGTATATACTACAGGATATTTTAGAGAAACAGTCGACTTCGACCCAGGCGCCGGAACTTCTAATCTAACTTTTGCTGGAGCTGATGACATTTTTGTCAGCAAACTTGATACTTCCGGCAATTTTGTTTGGGTAAAACAACTTGGAGGGACGGGGAATGAAAGGGCAAACTCAATATCTGTCGACACCAGTGGCAATGTGTATACCACCGGATATTTTTATGCTACCGCCGACTTCGACCCTGGGGCTGGAACCTCAAACCTAACTCCTGTTGGGAATGCCGACATTTTTGTCAGCAAACTTGATACTTCCGGCAATTTTGTTTGGGGAAAACAATTGGGAGGAACGGATTTAGATACTGCAAACTCAATATATGTGGACAGTAGTGGTAACGTATACACTACTGGAAGGTTTAATGGTACCGCCGACTTCGACCCAGGTGCCGGAACTTCTAATCTAACTTCTGCTGGAGGTAACGACATCTTTGTCAGCAAACTAGTGTTTGTCTCCGACTCCACCGCCCCCACCGTTTCCACTTTGTCTCCCTTGGACAACGCCACAGGAGTCACCACTACAGCTAACCTCGTCATAACCTTTGACGAAGCCGTCGATCCCGAAGCTGGAGCAGACAACAATATCGTAATCTACAAAGGAAGTGATGATTCCGTAATTGAAACCATAGACGCTCAAGATGCAAAGGTAACTGGAGGAGGAACCACAACCATCACCATTAATCCAGCAGCTACACTTACAGAACAAACAGCCTACTACATCCAAATCGGAGCTGATGCTTTTGACGATGCAGCCTCTAATTCATACGCAGGTATAGCTGACACGACCTCATGGAGCTTTACTACAGGAGATTTCACCAATCCTACGGTCAGTACTCTCTCTC